>Ga0247837_1005611_pt1 | contig 18603 bp, 16 predicted proteins | sample LaCtaG_2_FD_187115 | JGI IMG/M metagenome (GOLD analysis project Ga0247837, IMG submission 187115) | Freshwater microbial communities from meromictic Lake La Cruz, Castile-La Mancha, Spain - LaCruzMarch2015_14.5m | ecosystem: Environmental > Aquatic > Freshwater > Lake | place: Spain: Castile-La...
TAGAATAAGTTTTTGAATTAACCCTGCCATAGGCAATGCATGCTATATTTTCAGATTGGCACTGATTAAAATCTTTTTGCCACCCATCATATGTAAATACGAACAAAATATGAGGATTGTAGACTCCATTTCTTTGCATCACACGAGCTACCCTAATCATCTCTTTAAAATGAGTAGGGATATATACATATAATAATACATTCATAAGAAATATATTTTCCAATATTGTAAACCATGTCTATTTTACTGGCTAGGTTCTAAATATGATATTAAATCTTTATCAGATACTTTTTTATCATACCACATTTTCCAAACCAAGTTAGGTCGCAGCAAAGCATTAGGCCAAGAAAAACTCCATGTTGAACGAACTCCAATAGGAAGAAAATCATCATAAACATTCAATGATAAGCAGTTTAAACTAGACAAAATATAATGACTGTCTGATGGTCTAATAAAATGAATTGAAATAAAAAACTGACCTTGATTCAAAAACTCTTTGGGAATTATAAGGGTTTCGTGATAACAACCTATTAAGCGGGAATATAAATCCGAATTAATAATATGGTGGTCAATACTTGAAAATACTATTACCCCTTCATCAGTAGTTAAATCCACTCGAATATTTAACTTAGTTTCTGGTTTAAATATTTTAAAATTAATTTTTATATTAACTTCTTCATTCACACTATATTTATCTTGTAACACTCCATCCTGACTCAATATTGCTGCGGAAACCAATTGCAAAGCATCATTTTTAAATTCAGAAACATCAAAAATATATTCCTGTCTTGATTTCTTAATTTCTTTAAATGGGTGAGGAAATTCAACTAAACCAATTAGTTGGGAACCTTCTTTTTCCTTCGGTATAACAACATCTTTAATTTCTACGATTTGCCCATATGACATTTCAATTGTTTTTTTACAAATAGATTCAATTGCACTCATGTCATGATTAACAAATATCACCGATCTACCATCATTTGCGAGTGCAAGCATCTTTTCTTTACATTTTTCTTGAAATGACTGATCACCGACAGCAAGAACTTCATCGATAAGCAAAATTTCTGACTCAAGAAATGCTGCAACAGAAAAAGCAAGTCGCATATACATCCCTGAAGAATATTTCTTCACAGGAGTATCTATCTGTCTACCAACCTCTGAAAATTCAACGATTTCTTTAAACCGCTGATTTATTTGCTGCCTACTCATCCCATTGATAGCAGCATTCAAGAATAAATTTTCTCTTCCTGTTAGTTCAGGATGAAATCCCGTACCTACTTCAAGAAGACTAATTAAATTACCTCTATATCTAAATTCACCATGAGTTGGAGCTGTTATTCTCGACAATATTTTCAGTAGCGTGCTCTTTCCAGAACCATTTCTACCAATTAATCCTATGCGCTCACCAGGTTTAATTTGAAATGATATATTTTTCAAAGCCCAAAAATAACCATCTTGCAAACCTTCAGACTGAGCCCCAGAAACAACAACGCCTTCATTTTCTTCTTCTATTAAACCATCATGTTTTGCTAATTTATTACCTGGAATGAATTTTTTTATTTTTTTAGCACATTGTTCATATAAAGTACCATGATGACTTGCACCAGCACCAATACGATATACCTTACTTAAATTATCTACTCTTAATATCCAACTCATAATGAATCTACTATTGATTGTTCATGCTTTCTAAAACTATTAAATCCAAATAAAAAAATTATAAGTGCGACACTAAATCCAAAAATAAATTGCTCTGGATTTGGCCACACCCCTTTTAAAGCATCTCTGTAAGCACAAATAACCATGCTAATAGGGTTAAATTCGAACCATAACCGTAACCATGGCGGGGTAGAAGAAATAGGATATAAAATAGGATTTGCGAAATAATAAAACTGGAGTGCTAAAGGAACAATAAGTCTTACATCTCTATATCGAGTATTTATAGGTGCTAAAATTAATCCCAAACCCATAGCAAACATAGCTTGAATCAAAAAAAGAAAGGGAAACAAAACCAATAAATGGTAGTTCAACTTGTTATATATAAATGCAAAAATTAAAATAATAAATATTCCTACAATATAATCTAATCCAGCTGATAAAGTATAACTTGCACCTAATAGCATCCGAGGAAAATATATTTTACTTACTAGCGGCGCATTCCCGTCAACAGACACCATTGTCATATTAATCATAGCCATAAAACAATACCAAGGAATTATAGCCACCAAATAAAATAACAAATATGGTAATCCATCAGATGGTATCTTAATCATAAATCCAAAAACAAAGGTAAAAACACCAACTGTGATTAGAGGTGTTATAAATATCCAAAGAAAACCAAAGACAGTCTGCGCATATCTAACTTTAATATCTCTTAAAACAAAAACCCATAGTAGCATTCGATAACGCCATAACTCCTTCAAATAATTATTTAAAGGTTGTATATCACCACCTTTAATTACTGTTTCCCTCAAAACTCCATCACCATTTATCATGTAGCTGTTACTCCTGCAATTGTTTTATTTTTTTTAAAAATAAAATTCAAGCAATGAATCACTCTATCAATATCCTCACAACTTAAGTTAGAACCAGATGGTAAGCATACTCCCTGATTAAACAAATAATCAGAAACACTAAATGATTCATTATGAGGATAGTAAACAGATCCTGAAAATATTGGCTGCCTATGCATAGGCTTCCATGTTCTTCTGGCTTCAATATTATAATTTTTTAAATGATTTATAATATCTTCCGGCCTTAAAGACGAGTACTCTGGATTAATCAACATAGTTGATAGCCAATGCGTACTCATTCCATTTTCTATTTCTGGCATCATTTCAACAAAAGGATATGCTTTAAATGCTACTTTATATTGCTGAAAAATATTTTGGCGAGATTTTACACGTTGTTCCAATACTTGCAATTGCCCTCTTCCAATTCCTGCTAAAACATTACTCATCCTATAGTTATATCCAATATTACTATGTTCGTAGTATGGCGCAGGATCTCGAGCTTGAGTAGCCAAAAACCGAGCTCGCTCAATAAGATTCTCATCTTCAGAAACTAACATTCCACCACCTGATGTGGTAATAATCTTATTGCCATTAAAAGAAAACACGCCTAGGACACCGAATGTACCGCTAAATTTATTCTGATAAGTAGCCCCCAAAGACTCAGCAGCATCTTCGATAATTGGTATATTATACTCATTACACAAGCGGCCTAAAGCTTCATAATTAGCGCTCTGACCGTAAAGATTAACTATAATTATAGCTTTTGGTAATTTATTTTTGTCTTTTGCTTCTTTTAAAGCTTTCTCTAACGCAACTGGAGACATATTCCAAGTCTCTAAATCAGAATCAATAAATACTGGCGTGGCACCCTGATAAATAATTGGGTTTATGGAGGCAACGAAGGTAAAACTAGAAGCAAAAACAATATCACCTTGTTTAACACCTAATAAAATTAATGCTAAATGAAGTGCGGCTGTCCCTGAACTTAAAGCAACAGTTGATTTAATATTAATGTATTGAGAAAGATCCTTCTCAAATGCATCTACATTAGGGCCTAACGGTGCAACCCAATTACTGGTAAATGCTTCTTGTACGTATTGTTGCTCCTGCTCGCCTATATGAGGGGATGAAAGTAAAATATTGGGAGATAATTCTCTCCTATGAATTAATCTAGTAGGCTTACCTTCGTCATCAATAAATGGAATGTGATCCAGCTCATACTTATCCATTAAATAATAAGCATCTTGAATTGTAGATGAAAAAGGAAGTGATTTAGAGGCTTTAACTGGTAATTCTTTAATTAATGAATCTAGACCAAAACCACTTAATAATAATCGTCGAATATCACCATCAGTAACGGTTCTTATCAAACACTCACGTTCATCTACCAAAAGTAAGACACCTTGTGCTGTTGCATCCAACCGACTTAAAGCTTCTTTAAGTGTAATAGATGAATTAATATATAAATCATTAACATGAAGCTTTTTACCTTTCATACAGCAGGAACTCCTTTTACAGTTGTATTGGATTCTATATCATTTATTACTACTGCTCCAGCAGCAATAATTACATTGTCACCTATATTTATTCCTGGAAGTACCACAGAACCTGCTCCAACTAAAACACCAGAACCTATGCTAACTCTCCCTCCTAAAGTACTATTTGGAGCAACATGAGTGAAGTCACCAATCTTAACCTCATGATCTACTACAGCACAATGATTAATAATACATCCTTGTCCAACAGCACTATCAGGAGCTAGTATAGCTTGTGCCGCAACAAAAGTGCCAAGACCTATATTTGCCGCTTTAGAAATTACTGCTTTAGGATGAATAATCGACAAAGGAATTGCTTTATGATGAAACAAATTAAATATACGTTCGCGAATTTTATTATTACCAATAGTTACATGCACATAACCAATAAACTCTGATAATGAATCAATGTCAGAATCAACTAAAAAACTACAAACAACCGTATTCAACAATTCTTTGTTAGAGTCACATAGCGATATTTCGTAAGCATGCTCACATAATGAAAGTGCATCAATCACTACTCTTAAATGACCGCCACAACCTATAATTTTTAATTTAGTATGCATTACATTTATTCAAAATTTTGTTATCAATATTGATATTTCTTAACAAATGATAGCAACGCTCACTGCTTAATCCATCTCCATAACAATTAGTGTATTTTTTTAAAGGTAGCGCTAAAGCTTTACTTAATCCTAATGATATAGATTCCAAATCTGTCGATACATCAATAATGTTATCACCACGCTCACGTAAATTTTGCCTGCTGCCTATATTTACAACAACTAAATTAAAAGAAGCGGCCTCAATGATGCCGCTACTTGAATTTCCTAACATGATATCTGCATGTGCTAAACAGTCAATATATTCTCTTCTGTATAAATGTTTAAATATACGTAAATCAATATGAGAACTATATTTTTTCAGCACCGACCTAATTATATGCCCTCCAGCATCAGAATTAGGTTCCAAACAAATAAGTTGTAGATCAAAAGACAATGATGCCTGAATCACATTATTAAACTGCTGTTCTAACTCGCTATACTCCTGAACCACCGGATGGTAAACAAGCAAGGCTATTTTTTTTTGCTCAATAAATTTAAATTTTTGGCAAAACGTTTCTTTACTAACAACTTGATGATTATTTATTTCATCAAGACCAGGAGCACCCACCACAAATACAGTATTTTCTTTTTCACCCATTTTAATTAAACGCTGCCCGGATGCTTCAGTAGATACAAAATGATAATGAGATAATTTTGAAATAGCATGCCTTACCATTTCATCTACAGTACCAGAGCGCTCACCGCCATGAAGATGAACTATTGGAATATTTAAATGTGCAGCAACTATTGCTGCTGCAAGCATTTCACCACGATCTCCAAGTAACAAAATAAAGTTAGGTTGTTCACATTTAAAAATTTCAGTCATTCCTAAAATTTCTTGACCGATACTCATAGCCATAGATTCTTTAGTTGCTATATCTACTTCAACAGGTATTACGCCACATATTTTAAATCCATCTGCATTAATTTCATCTATAGTATTGCCATATAAGCTAGATAGATGCATCCCGGTAATGCACAAAGATAAATCAAATTCTTCTGCCTGATCTAGTTTTTTAAGTAGTTCTCTCATCAACCCATAATCAGCTCGAGTACCAGTCACATAGATAATTTTTTTCTTATTCATCCTTGAATATGATCCCATAATAATGTGGTACCTTCTGATAAGCTCTGCTTTAATGTCGCACCAATAACTTTCTCAAAGTCTCCAGGACTAATACCAGTTCCTGGTCTTAAGATAATTAAATCATCTTTAGCAATTTTAGTACCTTTTTTCAAAGCAGTCTTTAGAGTAACGCTTCGACGCACCAATGATCTTATAATTAATTCATTATCGGCTGGTTTTTTTTCACCATTACCTAATGCTGATTCAGCATCACGAATCATTTGAACCATTTGCTTAAGCTCATTAGGATTCATTGATGCCGCATGATCAGGTCCAACTAAGGTTTTATCCAGGGTGTAGTGTTTTTCAATAACACATGCTCCCATGCCAATCGATAATATTGGTATTAAAACCCCTAGGGTATGGTCAGAATATCCCACCGGAATATTAAACTCATTTGCCAAAGTGCTCATTGCTCTTAAATTAACATCCTTAAAAGCTGCTGGATAATTTGAGGTGCAATGAAGTAAAACAAGATTATCCTCTACTCTATCTCCATAAAATTCTCTAAATATTTCAATAGCCACTTTGACTTCGTCAAGAGTAGACATACCTGTAGACATTATAGTAGGCAGACCTTTTTTGGCTATATGCTTTAGATAGGGAATATTGGTTATCTCACCTGAAGGAATTTTAAGCCGTTTCACACCTAAAGACACTAAAAAATCTATGGTTTGCTCATCAAAACCTGTAGACATGAACTCTATATTTAAAGATGAAGCTAATTCGTTTAAGATATAATGATGATCTTCTGTGAGTTCAAGCGCTTGTAGCATTTCATATTGAGTAGAAGAGTTGCTTGAATTTAATTTTTGGTATTGAGCTTTTTCAGCAGTTTTAGTAACTAAGGTGTCCGCTTTAAATGTTTGAAATTTTACAGCATCGGCCCCTGCTTCACTTGCCGCATAAACTAGATCTTTAGCTAACTCAATATCACCATTGTGATTCACGCCTGCCTCAGCAATAACAAAACAACTCATTAAAGAACCTCTTTTTTTGATTCAATTAATTTTTCTGCTAACGCCCAATCTTGCCAAGTGTCTATATCTAAGCACTCACTTGAAGCGTCCATAAGAAAAGCCTTTGTTGGGTTACCATAAAATGACTGATTTACAAGCAGCTGTTCAATAGTTGTAATATATATAGCACCATTTAAAATGTACAGATCTTCAGACAAATCATCTGACTGAGCATTCCTGAAAAGCTCTGGTGTATCTAAATTCCCAGTAATATCTATTGATTTGTACCAAGAGTGTTTTAATGAAATAGGATTCACTGATACAACACTTAGGCCTGATAATTCATGTAATTCAACCGCCTTCCTAATGGTATCTGACTTTCTAAATAGTGAAGTTGGCTGAAGAAGTAACACACTATCAAAATGAATATTTTTCTTATTATATAATTCAATCATATGAATAATCGCATGCATGACATCAGATTCATCTTGTGACAAATTACTTGGTCTCAAACAAGGAACAATTGCATTATACTTTAGTGCTATATCAGCAATTTCTTGACTATCCGTTGACACAACTATCTCTCCACAACACCCAGCTTTTTGTGCGGCAATGATAGTATGTGCAATTAAAGGCTTTCCAGAAATAATCTTTGAGTTTTTTCCTGGTACTCGTTTCGAGCCAGAACGCGCAGGGATTACTGTTAAAATAGCCACGTTTATATCCTAAATTTTTAGAAATTGCTCAACAATACCCAACCCAACAGTACCAGATTTCTCTGGATGAAACTGACAACCATAGATGTTTCCTTCTCGTATTAAAGAAGAAATTATCTGGCCGTCATATAAAGTATCTGCTAAACGAGTGCTTGGATGAGAAGGAATAGCCATAAATGAATGAGCGAAGTATACGCTAGAATTTAAAAGAGTATTTTTTAAAATAGAGTCATCCCAAACCCTGCCATTATCAACAGGAATTAACTTATTCCACCCGATATGCGGTATTTTAATCCGAATTCCATCGCTCCCATACGAAGGGATTGGCACAACTTCGCCACTTATCAAGTCTAGACCGGAATATTCGCCAAATTCCATGCTTTTAGTTAGCATCATTTGCATGCCAAGACATATTCCCATAAAAGGTTTACCAGTTTTAGCAAAGCTCTTTATTGACTCAATAAAACCGAATTCTCTAAGTCCGTTCATTCCGTCTTTAAAAGCACCTACTCCTGGTAACACGACTCGCTGAGCTTTCATAATTTCTTCAGGGGTATTAACTATATTTACATCCGCACCAAAAAAATTAAAGGCCCTTGCTACACTCAATAAATTTCCAACTCCATAATCGATGATAGAAACTGATGTCACATTGTTCTCACTTTAATATTATTTTCAATCGCATGCTGTCTAATCTCTGACAAACTTAATCTTTTATAATGTAAAACATCTGCCATTGCCACAGCATCTGCCTTTCCTTGAGAAACAACCAATGTTAAATCTTCAAGTTTTCCCATTCCACCACTTACAATTACAGGTATGGATACAGCTTCTGAAACTTGCCTAACTAGCTCAACATCAAAACCTTTACGTGTTCCTTCTTGTTTTATAGAGGTAAGCAGGATTTCCCCTGCTCCAAGTTTCTCTCCTTGTATGGCCCAATCAACAACATCCACACCTGTATGCTCTCGCCCATTATCAGTCATGACTTCCCATTTATCATTTGAGATACACATCGCCTCAATAGATAAAACAGCGCACTGGGAGCCAAATTTTCTGGCGATATCAGTAAGTAAATTATGGTTTTTAGTAGCAGCTGTATTAATGGCTACCTTATCAGCACCACATCGCAATAACTGTTTTACATCATCAACACTTCTAACTCCACCACCGACAGTAATTGGAATAAAAACATTCTCTGCAGTAGATTTTACAATATCTGATAGATTATTACGGCCATATAGAGAGGCTACAGCATCCATATATATAAGCTCGTCTACACCTTCTAAATAATAATTCATAGCGAATTCATTCGGGTTGCCGATTACTCGTAAACCTTCAAGGTTAATTCCTTTGATCAAATTAGGGCCTTTAATATCCATTCGAGCAATAAGGCGAACATTACCCATTAAATTATCTCCAGATATTCACCCTTAGTTTTTTCAAAGTTAGTAACTTGATGTCTCAATTGCCATTGATTACCATTTTTTTTCCATAAGTGTGGAGATCTAAATGTATCTGCTAAAGCCATAAAATAATCCCTGTACATAATAGGTTCCTCAAACATGGAGGCCGCGATTGGAAACTCTTTAGGATTAATACTTAAATATCTAAATATTTCGTCAGCAAAGCGCTCTGGAAACTCTTGATCAAAGCGCTTAACCAAAGACACGCCCTCTTCTCTAGTAATATCTCCTGAACGTATTTCTTGAGAGGCATCATATGTAGCTCTACCAATGCCAAATTTAGTAAGCGTAGTAAAATAATGAAAATCATCAATCTTGTCATCGATACTATTATACTTGCTGTAAGTTCCTGGTGTCCGCTCTGGAGATGCCTCAAAACCACCATGCTCCACAGAGTAATAATAACAGCTTTGAGGATGCCATTTTAAGTAGTAACCTAAGTAATGAACTTCAACTTTATTTTCTTCTATTTGCTGTGGATCCGCGGGTAAATAAGCATCCAAATCACAATCGACCATTCCATAATTTTCTTTAAGCTCTTGGATGGAAGTGCCGCCTAAATAAATCTTACTTTTATCTTCAGCAGTAAAATATTTCCAATCTCGTTTTGCAGTCTCAGTATCCCCTATAGGATTACCATACTCTGCCTCATTTTCTCCATAAATAACTAGTTTAATATTATTAAGAAGAGCCATTTTAGGCGCATAGGATTTTTGTCCTATCATAAAAGGCTGAAATGGGTGAAATAAATTTTCAACAGCCAAACGAGTAATTAATCTATGAACACGACCGTTAGGAGTAAATAAATAATTATCAAATCCTGCATGTAACCAAGCTTGGAAATTTCGCCACCCCCAAGGAGTGTACATATGAGGTGCCCAGGTTACAGTAAGAGGGTTCATTTTATATTTATATTTTAAAATATGTGCGGCATAAAAACTATCTTTACCACCAGATCCAGGAACAACGCAGTCATAACTTCCATCTTTGCTACGAAATCTATCACATAAATCTTTTAGTTCATTTTCTCTACTTTCCCAGTTAATTTCAGCATTTTTTCGTTCCGCAACACGACATGCATCACAAACACCTTCTTTATCAAAATTAATTGTCTTTTTTTGAGATTCTTTTTTATGCTCATATTCTACAGCAGAATTAGGTCTTTGATTTGATATAACGCATTTTTTACAAAATTGTACCTTTTGAGGTAAGCCATATTTAATTTGTAAATTATTATCCGTCTCATTAAAAATATAAAAATCTACAGAGTGTGGCAAACAAATTTTACTCATATGTATTCCTTACCTTTATTGTGGGCAACTTATTTTTTTAATGCATAGAATAATAATTACATTAATTGATAAAGTAAAATTATATTTTGGAAACTTCTAGTTGTGTAGCCAATACGTTAGATAAAGCAACTGAAACCATCTCCTGCTCCGCAAAAGTTAAATAAGGGTGCATAGGGATGCTAATTACACTACTTGCCGCAAATTCAGTATTAGGAAAACTTTGTGCCTCAGGATATAACTTTTTAAATATCGGTTGCTCATGCAAACCTAATGGATAATGAACTGCTGTAGGGATTTTAAGCTCCTGCAATTTTTGTTGCACATCTTCGCGATTTGCAACTTCAATAGTATATTGTGCAAATACACTAGTGTTAATCTCTTTAATCTTTTGCTTCTTAATAAATCCAGGAAGTAATTGCTGATACCTTGCAGCTGCCTGATGTCTAAGCTCTACTTCTTCATTAAAAATTGCTAATTTTTCTAATAAAATTGCAGCTTGTAATGTATCCATTCGACCATTAATACCTAAGCTTGTATGATAATATCGCTTTGATTGGCCATGAGTTCTAATCTCTTGCATGCGTTTATTAAGCTCTGCATCATTTGTAAAACATGCGCCGCCATCGCCAAAACAGCCGAGTGGTTTTGATGGGAAGAAGCTTGTACATCCTATGGTTGTTAGACCACAAGATTTATTTCCCTTATATGTTGCCCCAAAACTTTGGGCCGCATCTTCGATAACTGGTAAATTATATTTTTTAGCTATTGCATTAATTTCATCAAAATCAGCGCACTGACCATATAAGCTCACTGGCATTATCGCTTTAGTTTTTGGTGTAATTGCCGCTTCAATAAGATTTGCATCAATATTATAAGTATCTTTATCAATATCAACAAATACAGGCTTTGCACCTAATAAAGATATTACTTCAGCGGTTGCGAAGAAACTAAAAGGTGTAGTAATAACTTCGTCACCATGCCCCACATCCAATGCCATTAATGCAATCAATAAAGCATCAGTACCACTTGATACTGCTAATGCATGTTCTACATTAACAAATTTAGCTAATTCACGTTCAAGTTCATCAATTTCAGGTCCCATGATAAAAGCGCCATGATTTAAAACTTCTTTAAATCTTGCAAAAATACGGCTTTCGATACGGTTTGCTTGTGTTTTTAAATCAATAAATTGCATAATTAATTCCTGAAATAAATTATCTTTTACTAGGATATTATGACCATTGCTCTAAACTCCCAAAGAGGCTTAATCCAAGAAATCTATGGATACCGCAGTACTTCGAGTTTTAGAGTAATTGTCAAAAACCATAATTTTTGACGTATTTTATCATATATTTATGTTTATGGCTTCATCATCCTAAAAAAAGCTGTAGCTATCGTTGCGATACAAGCTACTGCACTGATTTTTTTAGGATTATATACCAAACTAAATAAATTAAATGTATACTGCTCGAATGAAAAAGATTAGGAATTTTGCATGACCTTGAAGGCCATGTATAACAATATTGCTGGAAAATATGATACCGCCAATCAATTTGGTTCGATTAGTGAGAGTCATAAAGTTGCAATTGCTCAAATAAAAGCCGCTCAATTAGGACTTAAGCCTCATTATAAAGTTCTTGATTTTGGCGTTGGTGATGGCGCTTTTCTTAAAAAACTCTTGAAACCTATGCCTACTGCTGAATTTACAGGCATTGATGTATCTAAAGAAATGTTAAAGCGCGCTCAAGAATCTCTGCATTTAACTACAATTGAAGCTTCCGCTGCTGATGCAAGTCGTTATTTACCTCATCATAGTCAGGATTTAGTCCTTGCTCACTTTATTAATGCTTACATCCCAATTGATACTCTTTTTGAGCAAGCAAAACTATTAACCCGCTCTAATGGCTACTTCTCATTAATTACTACAACTTATGATTCTTTCCCAACTGCACAGCAACATTTAGCTGATTTTATTTCTAAAGAATCTATTTTAAGTAGAATAGTTGGGCACTATTATAAAGCAATTGTAAAAAATACAACGGTTGCTGCAAGTGAAGATGATCTTAAACATGCATTTGCCGATCACGGATTTGAAATTGTTGAACACCAAAGATTATATATTCCGATTACTTTAAATAATATTGATGAACTAGCCCTATTTGGGATTGAAGGGACTTGGTTTTTAAATACTTTAACAATACGCATGTTGCCTAAAAATTTCTTAATTCAACGTTTAAAAGTTTTATTTAATAAAATATTTACTTTCCCTTATCATGATACTCATATAATTGATGTGGTGCTTGCGCGGAAATAAAGTATAAAAATTTCAAAATAGCCAGAATGTAATTTGTTTTTTATAATAATGCTGTAAGGAAATTTATTTCATGAGTTTATTAGTTACTGGTGGTGCTGGTTTTATTGGATCTAACTTCATTTTAGATTGGTTAGCAGACTCTAACGAGTTGGTGATTAATCTTGATAAATTAACTTATGCCGGTAATTTAAAAAATCTAATTTCATTGAATAATGATCCTAGACATAAATTTTTTAAAGGCTGTATTGGTGATAACTCCTTGATTACCAAGCTTATGGATAAATACAAACCACGTGCAATTATTAATTTTGCTGCAGAAACTCATGTAGACCGATCAATTATAGATCCTCATATTTTCTTAAAGACAAATATTGTTGATACATTTAATATACTTGAAACAATAAAATCTTACTGGCAAAAGTTACCTATTATTGAAAAAAAATCTTTTCGTTTTATTCATATTTCAACAGATGAAGTTTATGGATCTTTAAAAAACGAATCTTTAGCATTCACAGAAGACAGTTCTTATAAACCTAATAGCCCTTATTCAGCTTCAAAAGCCGCTAGTGACCATTTAGTTAGATCTTACTTTCATACTTATGGTTTACCTGTATTAACCACTCATGCTTCTAATAATTATGGCCCACATCAATTTACTGAAAAATTAATTCCAAAAGTTATACATCAATGTTTATCTGGTAATCCTATTCCAATTTATGGTAATGGACAACAAATTAGAGATTGGTTGTATGTTAAAGATCATTGCAAAGCAATTATGCTCATTTTGAAAGATGGTAAACCGGGGGAAGTTTATAATAGTGGCAGTCAAACTGAAAAAACAAACATCGAGGTTGTTAATATTTTGTGTGATTTGCTAGATTATCTTCATCCCCGAACTGATCTCCAATCTTATCGCAAACAAATTTCTTATGTAGAAGATCGACCAGGCCATGATCAACGTTATGCAATTAATGCGAATAAAATTCAGCAAGAATTAGGTTGGAAACCAATTGAAACATTTGAATCAGGTATACGTAAAACTGTAGAATGGTATTTAGCCAAATACGAAGAAACTAGTATTTCATTGTCGCTATAAAAATTAACAACTATTCTATAAGCTAGATTATGCGAATTTTATTATTAGGTAAAAATGGCCAAGTTGGCCGAGCATTGCAAAACTCCTTAATGACATGCGGTGAATTAATTGCTATAGGTCGTGATGACCTTGATTTGGTTAATTTAGAAAAATTAAGTGAAACACTTAATAATATAAAACCTGATATTATTGTTAATGCTTCAGCATATACGTCCGTTGATAAAGCAGAATCTTTTTCATCATTAAGTTATATGATTAATACTTCTGTTGTTAAGACAATTGCAGAATATTCAAGAGATAATAATGCTTTGTTTATTCATTATTCTACAGATTATGTATTTGATGGTACAAAATCTACTTCATATTTAGAGGATGATAAGCCTAATCCCCTTAATGTTTATGGTAAATCAAAGCTAGCTGGTGAAAATGCAATACTCGACTCGAAGTGTCTGGCTTTGATATTTAGAACAAGTTGGGTTATTTCCACGCACGGAAATAATTTCATTAAAACAATTTTACGATTAGCCCAAAATCAAGATAATCTCAATGTTGTTAATGATCAATTTGGATCACCTACTTCTGCTGCACTAATAGCAGAGGTGACAATTAAATCAATTATTGCGTTTAAATCTAATAATATAGAACTCGGAGTTTATAATTTGACGGCATCGGGCTATACCACTTGGTACAAACTCGCGGTATTTATAATTAACCGTGCCAATGATAAAGGAATAAACTTTAGATTAAAACAAGATTATATAAAACCAATTGAATCTTGCGCTTTTCCATTAGCTGCAAAACGCCCATTAAACTCCCGCTTAAATACTCATAAATTATTTAAAGCACTTGATATTAAAATTCCAGATTGGAAAATTGGTGTTTATCCAATAGTTGATGAATTATCAAAAACTATTACTAAAATATGAATCTTCATTTGCAATGTATTGATTTATTTTAATAAATATTTCATGGGTGAAGTTATATTTAATTGGTAAGTAGCAGACATGCATTAACCTGTAAATTTTAAAAAATAGGTTTAAATTATACAGGTTAACATACTAAAATAAAACTATCAAAGCCCTAAATTATCTCTCTTAAATATCCTATCTGCACGATAACTAGAACGTACCAAAGGCCCTGATGCCACTTCGAAAAAGCCTTTTTCTAGACCGATATTACGTAAATTTGCGAATGTTTCTGGAGTTACGTAGCGCTCTACTGGTAAATGGTTTTTAGTTGGTTGTAAATATTGACCTAATGTTAAAATATCTACATTTTGGGCACGAAGGTCGTCCATTGTTTTTATAATTTCTTCGTCAGTTTCACCAAGACCTAGCATCAAGCTTGTTTTGGTTAAGACATCTTTTCTGTATTTTTTTGCATAAGCTAATACGTTTAAGGTTTGCCAATAGCCGGCGCGATTATCTCTAACGTGATGGGTTAGTCGTTCAACTGTTTCTACATTTTGAGCAAAAACGTCAAGGCCTGAATCTAATAATAAAGCTATGTCACGCTCTATCCCTTGAAAATCTGGAGTTAAGGCTTCTATTTTAGTTTTAGGACTTAATTCTTTAATTGCAAGAATTGCATCAGCATAATGTTTAGCTCCACCATCAGGAAGATCGTCTCTATCAACTGAGGTTAAAACCACATAATCAAGATTCATTAAAGCCACAGTTTTTGCGGTATTTAGTGGCTCATCTTTATCTAAGAAACCATGGGGGTTACCTGTATCAACAGAACAAAAGCGGCATGCTCTAGTACATACTGCGCCCATTAGCATAATGGTAGCAGTGCCATGTGACCAACACTCCGCAATGTTCGGACATTTAGCTTCTTCACACACAGTGGCTAGGCGATGCTTTTTTACTTGTTCTTTAACTTCGGTATATTTAGGTGTTGTTTGATTAACGATGCGTAACCATTTGGGTTTTGGAATACGCTCATGTTCAATGGATTTAGCTTTTACCCCATCTTTGATGGCAACAACACCATCAGTGGTTTTATATTTTTTACCACTTTCAATAACTACAGGGATGTCTTTTAATTTAGTCATCTTAATACCAGGTAATATATAATTTAGTTAAATTCTATTAGATCTCTGGATACCTCAGTCAAGCCGCGGTACTTCGTCTTTTTAGAGTGGGTTATAATACAAATTTTCAACAGCCACAATGTAATAAAATTTTTTGTTAATTAAAATATGTTTTTTATATTATATCACTTAACTGCATACATCCAAACCTAACCAACAAATGGATTATTATAACGCTCTAAATAGCTTTTTCCCAAATGATAAGATGCATAATCAGTAAGATGCGACTCATCACGAAATACAGGCACATTATTAATGTCTGCTTTGCATTTATTATTTGTACATAATACTAGCTCAGGATCTATAATAATTAACTCAGGATATTTCTCTTTTAGCTTTGCAAATGTGGTATTAACCCAATCTTGATATGTAGGCGGCACCATATAATCACATTGCTCTGGATTGTACAATTCATGTTTTTTTATGTGATTGAAAAAACACCTATAAGGATTACCCTTAGGGCTTGCAGCAATTGATTTAATTAATACAGGTCTAGCGCCTGTTGCAATTATTAACTGCAATGCATTCTCAAGAGCGTCCTCAACACGTTTTGTTACTATTTCAGGCGAGTAATCTTCATTTGTTTTATTTAGAATCCTACTGCTAAAATAACCATTCCAGCTCTCACCTAAAATAACATAATCATAGTGATTATTGGCTATCATCTGATAATAGCGGCGCGTTTGTTTCAAACATTCTTTATGAACACCTTTTTGGGTAGACCATGGAACATGGTATTGTATTATACCAGGCAAAGCGAGACAGGAACCCGTGGAATTTGCAACGATGGAAATATTAGCATCCTTTGCTATAACCTCCATAAATTTCCAAAAATGATTAGCAAAAGAATCGCCAATCATAAATCCTTTTTTACTATTAGGTTTATTAGATCCAAACTCACAGTTTTTATCTACCGCTGAACTCTTAAATACTAAACATAAGGCTCTTTGGGCACTAGCATGTTGATTTAAATGTTGGAAAATTTTTGCAGTCTCTGGAAATCGATTCGGAAAGCCATCATATTTATCAATTATCTTTTTACTCACTTGCATTGTTAGGATAGGTGCAATTAACAAACAAATTGCAGTGTATGCGATTGGTTTACTAGAAAACTTACGCGCTGGTTTTTCAATAAACCGCCAAGACAAATAGGCTGTTATAAATACCATGCCAAACGCCAATGACCATATTAAAGAAGTTTTAAGATTTAGATAATTTAGTAAAGCAAATAAAGGCCAGTGCCATATATACAATGAATATGAAATTAGCCCGATGAATACCACAGGTTTTATAGAAATAAATCGTAAACAAATTGATTTATAATCGTTATCACCTGCCATGATTATAGCCCCTGTTGCGAGACATAAAATAACTGCATACGCATTAGGAAAATCTAAGCTAATATCAGGTAATGTTGCTATATAAAATAATGATAGAATTGAAACTGTACTAACAACTTCTAAAAAATACTTATTAGATGAAAAACGAATAGAATTTACGGCAATACAAGAACCAATTAAAAATTCAAAAATGCGACTTGAAAAACGATAATAGCCTTGATGCTGGTAACCAAATAAAAAATACAAAAGAAGAGATAATAGAGTAAGCCCATAAATAATTTTGGTAAAATAACGAGTGGGGGTAGTCCGATAAATTAAAAAAATAACTAAAGGTAAAATTAAATAACATTGCCACTCAATTGATAATGACCAGGTATGTAATAATGGCAATATTTTACTGTCCTGGGCAAAATAATCAGTTGTAACCGCGCCAAAATATTTATTTGATTTAAAAATTGCAGCCTTCCTTGCACTTACACTAAATTGTTGTAAATCATCGGGTAAGTAAAAAAACAAGGCTAATATAGTAGTAACCACGAGCAAACAAATAAATACAGGCTGCAAGCGCCAAAGTCTTCGATTATAAAAATTGATAAAAGAGAATTGGTCGTTTTTCAAAGACTCGTAAATAATGCCTGTAATTAAAAAACCAGAAATAACAAAAAAAATATCGACGCCAATAAATCCAGAAGGAAATATGCTTAAACCCGCATGAAAAAATAAAACAAAAAGAATAGCGATGGCTCTTAATCCATCAATATGCGGGCGGTATTTCATAAAGCATAATTCTCCAAATTAGATTCGGAATAATATCATAAATTATTTTGTTTAATAGTTTCTATTTTACTTTTAGAATCTATTTATTTTCTTTAAACCCCAAAAATCTGTGCAAATCATGCAGTGCGCACCCTGTTTTGCACAAGAAATAATTTAAAATCTGTGTAATAATATACTTATAAAACATTTTTACATGGGAAATAATCCATGAACTATCAGAAACGAATTTTAAAAAAAATATTTACAACATTTTCCTGTGGTTGGTTTAACTGGGCCAAGACAATCAGGAAAATCTACGTTATTACAACATACGTTGCCTGATTATACCTACGTAACCTTTGATGACTACCGTATCATTAGTCTTTTCCATCATGATCCTGAGAAATTTTTAACCATATATTCAGATAAAATTATTTTTGACGAGGTCCAAAAAATACCTGAGCTATTTAATTATATAAAAATCGCTGTTGATAGAGAACGTAGCTCTAAAGGAAAATTTATCTTAACCGGCTCAAGCCAGTTCTCACTAATAAAAAATTCATCTGAATCATTGGCAGGACGCATTGGATTGCTATCTTTGTACCCATTTCAATTTGCTGAAATTTCAGCTGAACTACAAGAAGATTCTATTTTTAAAGGCGGCTATCCTGAATTAGTTGATAGACATTATGATTTTTATAATGAGTGGTTTTCATCATATGTTGAAACATATATTAATAAAGATATTACATCACTTGGCCATGTAGGCGACATAAGAGATTTTAGACGA
>Ga0247837_1005616_pt1 | contig 18594 bp, 9 predicted proteins | sample LaCtaG_2_FD_187115 | JGI IMG/M metagenome (GOLD analysis project Ga0247837, IMG submission 187115) | Freshwater microbial communities from meromictic Lake La Cruz, Castile-La Mancha, Spain - LaCruzMarch2015_14.5m | ecosystem: Environmental > Aquatic > Freshwater > Lake | place: Spain: Castile-La...
CCATCAGCGGTGGTGCGCGCGTAGTCCTCAATGATCTTGCCGACGATGCTTTTAGCACTCAGTTAGGTTTTGGTTCCCTCACCAGATCGGGGGCCGGAACGGTGACATTTGTTCCTCAGTTGGGGAATTTGGGAACACAAGAGGTTATCCAATTCACGACCAATCCGACTCTTACCAATGGTATCATTGGCACTTGGGCGGTAGCAACTGCCAGCGGCAGTAGCAATGCGGCTGATTATGTCACCACCACAGGTTCTGGCCCCTACACTGTGGTCACGGCCACCTATGGTGGAACCGGTAGCCTGGATACCGCGATGAGTTCCAACCTGGTTTTCGATGCAGGTAATACGGCCAGTACCCTGACGGCTGACCGTTCTGTTTATGCATTCCGCTCCAATGCTAGCGTCAATCTCACGGATTACACACTGAACGTGGGGAGTGGTGGCCAGGCCGGTATCATCCTCAACAATGGGGCTGACATTACAGGCAATGCAGGCTCCAAGCTTAGTTTTGCCAACAATCTACTCAGTCTGTATGTAGATGATGCGGCAACTTCTTCCATCTCGGTCGCACTGACGAATACCCGGGATAACTCCGCGAACACGTTTTCCACGAACGCTGATCCTGCGGTTAACAACGCACCTGTTTTTGTCAAATTCGGACGTGGCACTTTGGAGTTGAATACAGCAGCCCGATTCCAGGGTGGTATCACCATTAGCGAAGGGACTCTTCGGGCCGGTGCAGCCAATGTCTTCCCAACTTTCGAAAACCTCAATGCAGTGAGTGGGTCGATCGTGACCATTGCGCCTGGGGCGACCGTGGATCTAAACAACTTTAACCAGGAGTTCGGTAACCTTTCCGGTCCTAAGGCCGGTGCAGAATTTCAGTTTTCTGGAGGTACTTTGAATCTCGGTACTGCGACGCTGACGGTTGGCCGTGAATCTCCAGGCACCACTTCGACCCAGACTTTCTCCGGGCAACTGATCGGTGGAGCGGGTTCCAAACTTCTCAAGATCGGCACGGGCCGTCTGATTCTCGACAACATCAATGGTAACTTGCCCAATTCCTTGGGGACCTTGGAGATCACCCAGGGCATAGTCAGAACTTGGCTCAACGATCAATCCTGGGCCACACCTACTTCGGTCGCGTCAGCGATTCCGAGCACCACGAACATTTTGCTGCGTGGTGGAGAATGGGAGGCTTATGCCATTGGTGATAGCACATCCAATCAGCAGGTCATCCGTATTGGCAATAACGTGACCCACCAAGGTGCGGATTCGACGATTGATTTGTCCCGACCAATCGGCGGTGGTAGCAATAAGCTACTGACGATGGGTTCCCTCACCGTGGATATTCAGCGGCTTTTGATCACGGGGGCCAACACTATCATCCCTCGCTTTGACGGTCTGACTACCTTCAACAACCATCCGCGTATTCAGACGGATACCCAGTTGGTTCTTGCCGGCGGAATTACGGACAATGGCATGGGCTACACCCTGAATAAGATCGGTGCGTCTGACCTCACGATCGATCAAGATAACAGTGCCACCTGGAGTGGTGGTCTGGTCATTACACAAGGCACTCTTTTCTTTGGCAGCCGAGGCACCGATGAGATTCGTGCGCCGGGTGTCACTCTTGTCCCCAGTGCCACGGCGAACGCAGGCACCGGTGACATCGTGGTCAATCAAGGCTTCACTACTGCAACGGCGATTCGCCTGAACGCTCCCACCAATGTTCTGACGGCACAGGGTCAGCGTGTGCAGACCTTTGGCAGTGAGCTCTCTGGCACTGTGCGTGTGGATATCGGCATGGATGCGGCTCTTTCCAGTTACGGTCTGCGCTCCACCTCCAACGGTAGCATTTCCTTCGGCTTGGGTGACGGTGGCCTTTACACAACGGCACTGGAACAGTCCGCAATGGGCAGCGGGCGTTGGGGGATTTCGGCCTTTCAAGGAACGACTTACTACATGCCTGACACCCTCGGTGCAGGCTTTGACGACACCTACCGTTTCCTCGGGTCGGCCAGCGGCACCTTAGCCTTCGTTTCACCCAATGTTCTGACGGGGACGGCATCTGTTCTTTTGGGGCGTGATCCCCTGGATGTAGGGAACGTGGCAACGAACTCGCAGTCGTTGATCCGCACCTATGGCAACCAGAATTACACAGGTGAGACGATCATCCACCGTGGTGCAGACTTTGGCAGTGTCGGCAATGCTCTGGTCTTCCACGGGGATTATTCCACCCCTAGCTTTGAAGTTTACGGACGCTTGGAAGCCCGAGGTGATGGCCGCTTCACCAATGATGCAGGAACTCAGGTCAACAGCGTCACCCTCCGCCCCGGTGGTGCCCTTCGCTTCGATTACAACATGGACGTGAACGATCAATTTGTGGTCGCACGTCTGGACAACAGCAACCTGGGGCTGGCCCAGCATGAAAACAAATGGGGAGATTCAACCCCGATCACCCTGGATGGAGCCCAGTTGGGTATCATCAACAGCAACGGTCGTGTGAATATGGAAACCGTGGGTCAGATCACGGTCAAGGGCGGAGCAGGCATCTTCCTTGAACGTTCAGGGACGAATGGCCAATCTGTTCTGATCACCAATAGCGGTTTGGTTCGTGAATCAGGCGCACTGTTGACTTTGAGAACGACGACTGCTGCGGAGCTTGGTAGCAGCGCCCTGCAATCGCAGAAATTCTTCATCAATAACCCCGCTTGGGTCGCAGCGAACACGAACAATGGCATGTTCAACCCCTGGTTCTTGAATGCGACCAATCTCAGCTTCCTGGGCTACAGTGCCACGACAGGTGTGATCAACGCGCCTTTCACCACAACAGGCACGGGTGCTGGTTTCTTCACGGGTTTGAATTCCACCTCGATCGGCCATTACAGCACGGCAGGTGACGCCAACTTCGGTGCGACCACGGTCAATGCCTACGCTTTGAGACTGACCGGCACTTCGACCATCAGCGGAACACAGATCAATATTCACAGCGGTGGTTTGATCACCAACGGTGTGGTCACGGTAAGTTCCAATCTCTACCTCGGTAATGGCACGGTTCCTGTCGAAGGTGTGATTTATGCGGCGGACAACACCCTCACTCTCAATGGTGTGGTCACGGCAGCCGGGCTCATTCGTGGTGGCCCAAGCACGGTCGTTCTGGGCAATACAGCTAACGCGATTACCGGTAACATCCAGATCAATGGTGGAACCTTGATTGCCAACGGCCCCGGCTCATTGGGCACGGCCTCGACCGTCACGCTTCACGCGGATTATCATAACAACAATAACGGCGCTCAAATGCCGGTCTTGTCTCTGCGCACCGCCAGTATCGACGGCACATTCAATCATGAGATCGTCGTGGCTCAAAACGTCCCGATTGCTCGAATCGATCTCAACCGCTTCGGAACCACTGCGGTGGCTGCGGCACGAACCATAACCATTCCAAAGCTGACCTTGCAAGGCACTGAAGGTGCTGCCGGCACCATGCTTCAGATCGAGGCGAATGCACCGAACGATAACCGTGCTTACAACCTGACGGTCAGCGGAGCGACAACCATCGGTGGCACAAGCCCTGTAGGCATCCGAGTCAGTGCGGGCACCACCACTCTGACCGGTGCCATCACCAGTGCTGCCAGCATCACCAAGACGGGCAATGGCACTCTGCGACTGGATGCTTCAAACACGACCTTCACCGGCGGATTCAATTTGAATCGTGGCGAACTTCGTTTGCAGGGAAATGCCACGAATGTCTTAGGCACGGGCAATGTGGCTATTAACTTCGGTGTTCTTCGAATGGCTCATGGAGGAGGTACGACTCATTTAAATGCAGCGAATCAAACGCTGACGATCAATGGACAGGCAACCATCATTGGTGATAGGTCGGGAACAACGTCAACTTCGCACATGTCGATTGGTGCGTTGAGCAATGGCAACGTGCTGCGCACAAACAACAGCCCATGGATCATTTTCCAGCACTCGCAGTTCAACGAGCAGATCAATATCAATAGTAACTGGCAACTCAATGATGCGCCCTGGATTCGCGCAGATTCTGCGGATACTCGTCTCAATGGTCTTGTCTCTGGTAATGGCAAGATTTCACGTGCAGGTTCTAGTTACTTTAACTTTAACAGTGCCGCTGCCAATACCTACACGGGTGGCACGGATCTTTGGGGTGGTGAAACACGTGTTTTGACAACCGGGACCACGATGGGCACAGGAGCTGTCCGCTTGTTCCCAGGGGCAAGCTTGGCTGTTCGTAGCGTGGCAAACCTTGGTTCAACAGGAATCACCCAGATTATGACCAGCGCTAGCGCGTTTCCTGTGATTGCTCTTCGTAACTCCGACGGGACAGGCAACACCAATGTCGATGCCCTCACAGCTCACGTTGCTTTGGCAACCATCAAAGGCAATGGCAACGGTATTTTAGCCCTTGGTGGTGGGCGCACTTACTCGGCTGATTTGAACATGGCGACCCGGGATGGTGGAATCTTTGCCAACTGGTGGATCGGCGGAACTGAAGGTAGTGGAACTCTAAGCAGCAATACCTTGAGTCCTTGGGGGACCGACAATAAGGAATTCCGTATTGGCGGAGCCCATAATGGTGGTGTGACCTTGAACCCTACGACTGCGGGTTCAGACCAACTTGCAGGAGCCAATAATCGACTTCTTGTTGGGGGCGGGCAGAATGTCATGGGGTATGGCTCGGTCACTTTGGGAGTCAATGGTAACAATAGCTTCGACGGTGGTACCTTGGTCAGCCGCACACGAGACATCTCTGGTGCTTTCCGTGGTGCGGTGCTGTCTCTTCAAGGGGGACAGGCTGCCGCAGCAACGTATCGCAATCCTTTGGGCACAGGTACGGTGGATGTTTTTGGGGAACTTCGCATCGAAGGTGCCAATGGCACTGCGAGAAACTCTGACACGGGCAACGCCAACAGTTATGTCTTCCACCCTGGTTCACGCGTTCGCTTTGACAACGTAACCGCGTTTAACCTAACCGGCACCGAAGGTCGTTGGGCTGACAACGTTGGTATGAATCTGAATACTTCGGTACTTGAGATTTACGGCGATGACACGAATAACGTTTACAACTCAGAGAAAATCGGAGCCGTGAGTGTGGCCGGCGGGTCTGAGATCGTGATTCGCCGTCGCGGCACTCAGTGGGCGGAGTTACAAGTCGGGAACATTACCCGCTCCGATAGCGGCACTTTGTTGATTACAACGATGGTGGATAGTGCCAATACAGCAAACATTCTCGGCACGGCGGGTGTTGCCAGCGCTACACGTCTTTTGGCTGCCAACGGCCTCAGTCTGGTAGATTCCCAAGGAATGGTCGCTCCCTGGATTACCAGCCGTGCGGATGGGCAGTTTTTGAAATATGATGCGACTTTGGGATTCCAATTGGTAACGCAGGGGACGGTTCAATCCAATTACTTAGCAATTACAAATACGACCCTCACACCAGGCACGGTCGTGACGGCCAATAATGGCAGCGAAATCCTAAGCCTACAAGGAAGCAGTAACTTCACCCTTGGAGGCAATCTTGATATCCATGCTCTGCGTTTAGAGCGCGACATCAATATCAATGCGGCTTCCGGCTTCAATCGCATCATTATTCGCAGTGGTGGTCTGATTCAATTTGCCAACACACCGACAATCAATGCCGATCTTTACTTCGGCTCAAGTGGCAACGGTGATGGTGAGGCTTTCGTTACCGCCAGCAACAATACACTACAGATCAACGGTAAGATCCATGCGAGCCAGTTTACCAAGTCTGGTTCGGCTTTTGTGAATATTCGTTCTGACCAACCTCAATTCACAGGAAACTGGGTGGTTAATGGTGGGGGTATTCAGTTCTTGACCCCTGGTGCTGCTAGCACGGGTGAAGTGCATCTCAACGGCAGTCGTCTCAATGACCGTGACAACACCTACAACCTCACGGAGGTCCGTTATAACTTCAATCCAGGCACGCCCGATGTGTTTACCTGGAACGGTGGTAAGATCACAGCTTTTGATATCAATCGTATTTATGGTATTTCCGCCTCAGACCGCACGATTCAGATTCCTGCAATTGACCTGAAAACCACCAACACCACTGCTGGCACCGGCCAAGAAGGGGTGGTTTTCCTGAGAATGGATGGCCTGCGTAGTGTCATGCGCACGGGGACGGTTACCCTGCATGACCATTATTTGTTGAGCATCGACAGTGATCGTGGTGGTCCGGGTGCGACAACGGGAGTTCAACTGGGCAGCGGCGCGGGTGTCGGTGGTCTGAATAACCAGGGCCTCTATGATGCACGCAAGGTGGGTATTGGGATGCTTATCCTCGGTGATAACAGCGCTTCCTTTACCGGTGGGCGTAGCTTCACCGTCGGTGATGGTGGGGTCCGCGTGATGCACAATGGCGCTTTCGGTAACAACACCATCAAAGCCATCATCAACCCGACTGGGACCCTGGAAATCGCTGTGCCGAACTGGACGCCGACGGCTACGCTGACTCAGGCTTGGGGCTCTACGGAGCGTTGGGCGGTCAATGAAGCCCGTGGCAGTGGTAATCACACTTTGCCTTCAGGCGTTCATCTTCAGATCATGGCCAATCAGACCGGCACGCGCACCATCAATCTGGATGGTGGGTCTATCATGGGGTATGTTCCGTTGGATTGGGAGCAGGTGGCTATCAATCACACCCTGGGCAGTGGCATTACGGTGAATCTGACGGCGGATTCTTTCCTTGGGCAGCTTTATCCTGCGGGGGTATCCAATGGCTCGAATCACTTCCTCTATGACATGGGCAAGCTGAACACGACGACAAACCTGAATCCAAACGATCCGGGACTCCGTGGCTCTTACCTGCATATTGATGGAAACATCACAGGCAACTTCGATCTGACCAAGGTCGGCCAGGACATCATTTTGATCAAAGGCAGTAACAACACCTTCAAGAACACCAACATTGAGAACGGTATTCTTCAGATTGGTCGCACCAACACTCTGCCTGTGACGACCGAATTGACGACTCGTTTCTCGGGGATGTTTGACCTGAATGGTTATGACCAGGAAGTCGCTGCTCTCAAAGGCACTGGCGGTTCCGTCAATAACGGTGGGTTTGATTACAACACCCTCACGGTCAATCAGACTGACAACACCATTTATGACGGGCAGGTGAATGGATCGACCCACTTGGTCAAGACCGGGGCAGGTGAGTTGGCGCTGACATCTCCAGACAACGCTTATGTGGGTGATACCAAGATCAACACAGGCCGCGTGTCGTTAACCGGACAGGGCGCAATCAATGAGAGCCGCTGGGTCCAAGTGGGGGCTGCCGCCGAGTTCAATGTGAGTGGTCGCACGGGTGGTTCCTACACCTATGATGGTGTCATCAGTGGTGGTGGTGTCGGCGCTTTGCGTGCGGACAATACGAACCGCGGTATCGCCACAGGTTCAATCGTTGTGGCTGAAGGCGTCGGTCTGTCCAAGCGTTCTGGACGTCTGGCTCCAGGTCTCAGTTCCAACGGGGCCTATGCCAATGCAGGTGACCAGATTGGTCATCTCCACATCACGCAAGATCTGACTTTGAGTGCGGGCACGGCAACTCTGCCGGTGCAAAGGCTAACGCTGCAATTGGGCGGATCGACCACGACCTTGGCAGCCTTGGGCTGGACAGATTCAGGTGACATCAATGCCTTTATTCTCTCATTGGCTTCAGGCAATCTAGATCAGCAAGGTGCATTGGCTGGCACCTTCGGTGATCTCAGCGGCCACGATTATGTCAATGTCGGCGGTAACGTCCAATTGAACCAATATGGCACTGTTGGAATCAGTCTCCTCGGCAGTTACATGCCTGTGGATGGTGATGTTTTCAACCTGCTCGACTGGACCACGGTTTCAAATTCGGGCTTCTCTGCCGGTGCAGTGACACGTCTCGGTGGCGGATATGAAAACTCAGATCTTTACCTGCCATCTCTCGCTCCTGGTCTGTATTGGAATACCAGTTTGTTTGCCTCCCACGGTGTGGTGGTGGTTATCCCAGAGCCAGGCCGCGCAATGTTGTTGGTTTTCGCAATGATGGCATTGGCTTTCCGCCGCCGTCGTTCTGTTTAAACTGACCTTGTTGAAAAAGCCTCCGCTTCTTTTGAGGCGGAGGTTTTTCTTTAGCTGTGAAGCCTCTTGCGCCTGCCCCTGACTCTGCGCCATCATAAAAGACGATGCTTCCCGAAATCACCCAACTGCTCAAGCTCCAGGAACGAGATCAGCGCATTCGCGCACTTCAGAAAGAACTCAAGGATATCCCCAAAAATGAGGCGATGGCCAAAATGCAGCTCGCAGGAGATCTAGCGTCCGTAGAGGCGGCAAGCCAAAAGTCCAAGGAGATTGAGGTGAAGATCAAGAGTGTCGAACTCGATATCGCCACTCGTCAGAACTCGATCAAGCGTTTGCATGATCAGCAGTTCGAAACCCGTAAAAACGATGAGTTCCAGGCCTTGGGGCATGAAATCAAACGCTATGAGGGCGATGTGAGCACGCTAGAAGACACTGAGTTAGAGCACATGGAAGCTTTGGAAAAAGCGAAGGTGGTTCTCAAAGAAGCTCAGGCCAAACTGGCGATTACTCAGGGGCGGGTGGATGAAGAATTGAAGTCTTTGGCCATTCGCGCTGAGGGCGTTAAGGCCCGCCTGCTCATTGAAGAAGCTGAGAGAAAAACCTTGGCCATTCCTGTGGAGGCTCCGGTCTTGGATCTCTATAACCGTCTTTTCACCAAGAAGGGGGACTCTGCTGTTGTCGCTCTGAATCATGGGATCTGCGCAGGTTGCCATATGAAAGTGGTCACGGGCACTGTTCAGCAACTCCGAGCTGGCGAGACCATCACTCAATGCGAGAGCTGTGGACGCATTCTCTATCTGGTCGAATAATGCGGATGTATGGACTGGGCCATTGTCAAAGCTGTGGGTCTGTTGTTTGCCTCGAATGTCTTCATGACCTTTGCGTGGTATGCCCACCTGAAGGAGATGAAGACGAAGCCGTGGTTCATCGCGGCAGTGCTGAACTGGGGTATCGCCTTCTTTGAATACGTTCTCCAGGTGCCTGCGAACCGGATCGGCAGCGCATCGCTGAACCTGCCGCAGCTCAAGATCATCCAGGAGGTGATCACCCTGGCAGTGTTTGTGCCTTTTGTGCTGTTTTACATGAAGCAGCCTCTGAAGTGGGACTACCTTTGGGCGGCCCTGTGCATGTGCGGAGCGGTGTATTTCATCTTTCGTAAATAGGAGGAAGCAACTCATCGGGTATCCAGGCATAGAGACTGCTGATTATTTTTTGGCGGAAAAGTGGCTTGCATCCTTGAGCCGCACGACCAGCCTAACCAAATGAGAATTCCATTTCTTCGTCCTGCCCTGGCCTGTCTTGTTTTCACCACCTTTTCCGTCCAGGCCCTGGATACCTGGGTGCTGGCGGATGGGCGCATGTTTGAGGCCGATGTGAAGCAGGTGACTCCGGGGACTGTGCTTTTCACCCTACGCACGGGAGTGGACCAGCCGTTGGAAATCACCAAACTGTCCGAGCGCAGCCGCAAGCAGCTTGTCGAAGTGATCGGACTCGGCAGCACGCCTGTCACCCCGGTGGCACCCATTGCTACCGCACCTGCTGCGCCGACTCCGCCGCCTCAGGCACCGATGACGGCTGCGACTCCCACACCACCTCCGCCTCCAACGGTTGCCCCAATGGCCAGCATGGCCCGTGATCCGGGTGCGTTGGATGCCACAGACACAGGATCTTTGGAAGCCAACTTCGGACTTACGGCCACCGTCATCGGTAAGGTGAAAAAGGTGGTCACCATGGGCAGTTCGGGGCACAAGCTCATCGAGTTCGAAGACACCGATTTTAATATCTTCATCAACAAACGTCAGTTGGAAACTCCCGGCTGGAATTTCGAGGGAGTGGAAGGCAAACTGGTTCAGGCCAAGGGCAAGATCGGCAAGTATAACGAGAAGTTGCAAATCCAGCTCTATGAGCCCGGCCAGATGGGCGTGGTGGAGTGATTGCATCCAGTTGTTTGCAAGCTGGATGCAGAGTTATGTCAAAGAACGGATGTCATCGAGAGGGGGCAGCGCCCTACTTGATCACCGGCCTGCCTTCTTTCAGCCAGGCATTCATTCCACCTTGCAGCACGATGATTTCGGCAAAGCCCATCTCATGCATCTGAACGGAAACTTTGGCGGCCCGACCGCCCAGAGCGCAATAAATCAGGGCGGGTTTTTGGCGATCCAGGGTACCGAGTTGCTCAAGGGTCTTGCTCTGGAGGAAATCGTAGTTTTTGGAACCCTCGATCCTACCCTCCCGGGTAAGCTCCTCAGGCATGCGCATGTCCAGAATCAGTGCGTCTGAATGACTCGTCAGCCATTGGGCGGCTTCGGCTGGTGAGAGCTCTTTGACACTCGCCGGGAGGACTGTCGCGGGCGGTTCGATGTCCACCTTAGGGGGCGATGCGGCATCGCAGGCGGTGAGGCCCAGGCAGAGCAGGAGTAAAAGAGGACGCATGGTTGAGCTCGTTATTGTTTCAGCCATTCGGGGATTTCCAATTCGTTGCTTTTGACCGGTGCCGAGTCGCCCCGCCAGACAAAGCCGGCATCGGTGAAACTCTTCTGATTTGCCCTCAAGTGAGCCAGCATCCGGTAGCCGAGCTGTTTGTTAGGCGAATCGGTGCGGACAGCAAAGGGTTGGACGGCTTTGGCTTTGTCAGCCGGCAGGGGGATGGACTCAAAGTGCTCGATCTGGTGCTGGATGTTGATCTGATAAACCACGGCGGCATCCAGAGAACCCGTGCGCAGTTGGTTGACCAGGAAGTCTCCGGTAGGCACCTGGCTGGAGGCGTTTTTGCTGACGCTTTCCCAGAGGTTCATGGATTTCAGGATGCCTTGCGTCATGAACCCCAGGGTGGACTGCTCGGCATTGCAGATGCCCACGCGCAAACCTGGGCGGGCGAGATCCGCCAGGGTGTGGATGTCCTTGGGATTGCCCTTGGGCACGGCGATGACAATCTGCGCCTCGGTGAGCAGGATGGCCTCCGGGAAGTGTCTCGCCACGGGGGGCACGAAGCAGACATCGCAGGCATAATAGACATCTGGGAACTGCGGGCTGCTGTTGTCCTCCATGGTTTTCATGGCCGCGCAAAGGATGCCGCAGCCGTTGAAGATGGTGGTGATGCTGATGCCTTCGCGGGTGGCGAAGTCCTGCACAAGTTTTTCAATCGCAGGCCGGTTCACACCGCCGCTGTAAAGAACGAGCTCGGGTTTCACCGCCCATTTGTCGCCTCCGGCAGGCTGGAATCCATGTTGTTTGAAGACCGCACCGCCTTTGTCGGGAGCCGAGAGGTAACGGGCGAACTTCAAGGCCTCCTGTGAAGAGGCGGCAGTGGTCAGCACGGCGGCGCTGGCCTTTTCCTCATGCTTCGAGAGTTCCGCGATCTGGATCATCTCCAGTCCATCAAACTGCGGGATGATGCTGTCCCACACCAGCGATGCATCCACGGCCCCAAGCAGGGTGTCTGCGGCCACTTCGGTGACGGTGGGTTTCATCACGACGGCCTTTCGAGCGAGGGTTTCCCAACGTGGCCCCAGGAGCCTCTTCGAGATCTTGCCAATGCTTGCAGCCTCCGGGTTCGTGAGGGCCAGACGGACATCGGGCCTCTCCAGATCAGCCAGTGTTTGAATGCCTTTCGGATTCCCCTTCGCCACGGCAACTACCACTTTCTGAACGGCCAGAGGCAGCACCTCCTGGGTGACATTCAGCTTCTTGGCATCGGCAAGAGAGCCGTCATCCGCAGCGATGAAAAGATCACCCCGATTGGCCACGCGCAACTGCGTCAGCAAGGTGCCGGTGCCACCGAACTGCAAGGAAACCTCCACGCCTAACTCCTTTTGATACTGGGCGGCAATGGCCTCCACGGGCTTTTTCAAGCCGGCGGCGCAATAGACCGTGAGCGACTTCCCAGAGGCGGATGATTCCGTGCGCAGGCTATAAAAAGCGAGCCCTCCGGCGGCAATGAGCAGGACGATGGCGGAAAGTTTACGAATCATAACGAAGAGTTATTTTTTCCGGAGGAGAAGGATGGCGACGAGAGCCAGGACAAAGGCGCCGATGCCGGTGAGCAATGGCCAGTTCAGGCCGATAAGGTATGTGTCATCCTGAGCGGAACCTATCCAAATGTTTAGATCGCCAGCGCTGGTTGCGGGAACACCAGGAGTCGGCTGGGTAGTGATGGTGACCGGAGCCATGGAGAGCGCCTGTGGTTGCACTTCCTGTTCATTAGCGGCGGGAGCGCTAACGAATGTGGCCTTGACGTCGGCCAGCGTCTTTTCCCAGTCCACGTTCATCAGGATGTCCCAGCCGGGGTTTTCATTCTTCAGGCGGCAGGAGCAGCGGCCCACGAGGAACATGCACGCGTCCTCCAGGGAGGCGTCGTCCAGATCCGCCAGTGGCCAGGCGCCGAGCACTCGCCCCCGACCAAAGACGGCAGCGGCGAAGCTGGTGGTTGCCGCATCGATCTTTTGGTTAGGCCCGGCCAGCATCTGGATCAGCGGTTGCTCGGCAGTATCGTCGCGGTTCAGGTGCAGGGTGGTGAACTTCAGGCGCAGCGGCGGGCCGGGGCCGAGCTGGCTGTCGGGATCGTTGGGGTTCTGCACGGGCAGGGCAGCGACTTGCTCCAGGAAACGGAGACGTTTTTCGATGCGCTCCGTCTCGGCCTTGTCGGCAGCGGTTTCCACCAGCACCCAGACGACCGAATCGCCTGACAGGATGTGCTTTAGCAGTTGTCGGCGGGCAGGGGAGTCCAGCAGCGACTCCAGGCTTGCGGCATTGAGTTCGCCCGTCCAGACCCGGTGGTCGTTGTCGCGGGAGGATCTCAGCTCCGCCTTGCTCACATCGGGCGCGGTGGTGATGTCGAGATTGGCTTTGCCGTTGGCACGGAGGGGACGCAGCAGGTCGCTCCCGGCGGGGTCCTGGGAAACCGCAGCGGGCAGGACGAGGTGAAACTTGTCCGCCTCCCAGCGGTCCAGCGCATAGCGAAAGACCGGGATGGTGCAGGCGCAGGCCGGGGCGGCGAGCGCGAGACTGAAGATGAGCGGGCGGATAAGCATGAGGGGCCAGGTGGGAACGAAGGGCCTGGAGGTAAAGTTGCAGGGGTCAGTGAGCCTTCAGCCAGTTGATGCCGGTGCCGGCCTCCACCTCCACAGGCACATCGCCCAGGGACAGGGCATTGCGCATCTCTTCCAGGATCAGCTCCTTGGCCTGCTCCACCTCGGACTCGGGCACTTCAAAGAGCAGTTCGTCATGCACCTGCAGCAGCATCCGCGTTTGCAGCCCGGCTTTGTCCAGTGCCTTATCCACGTGGATCATCGCCAGCTTGATCATATCCGCCGCCGTGCCTTGGATCGGTGTGTTCATGGCCATGCGCTCGGCTCCGCCACGGATGCTGGCATTGCCGCTGGCGATGTCCCGGATCACGCGACGCCGTCCCGTGATCGTCTCGACATAACCGTAGCGTTTCGCATCCACGACGATCTGCTCCATGTAGCGATGGATGCCGGGGAACTGTTTGAAGTAATTGTCGATGATCGTGGCCGCCTCCCCTCGCGGGATGCCCAGACGCTGGGACAAACCGAAGGCGCTGATGCCGTAGATGATGCCAAAGTTCACCATCTTGGCCGTGCGGCGCATCTCCGGCAGCACACCATCCAGCGGAACGCCATAGACACGGGCGGCGGTGGCCTGATGGATGTCCTGGCCGTTTTGAAAGGCCTCGATCATCGCCGCATCCTCGCTCAGCGCGGCCATCACGCGCAGCTCCACCTGGCTGTAGTCGGCGCTTAGCAAAACGTGGCCTTCCTTGCCGGGCACGAAGGCCTTGCGGATCTCCTTGCCCGAATCGGAGCGGATGGGAATGTTTTGCAGGTTGGGGTTGCTGGACGCCATTCTTCCCGTGGCGGCCATGAGTTGGTGGAAGGTTGTATGCACGCGGCCCGTGACTTTGGAAACCGTGCCCGGCAGGGTGTCCACGTAGGTGTTCTTCAGCTTCGTCACCTCGCGGTATTCCAGGATGTCTGCGATGATCGGATGCAGGCCTAACAAGGATTGCAGCACCTGCTCGTTCGTTTGATACTGGCCTGTGGCGGTCTTCTTCGGTTTCTCCAGCAGCTTCAGCTTTTCAAACAGCACCTCACCGAGCTGCTTCGGGCTGTTGAGGTTAAAGGGGCCTCCCGCATACTCCTGGATGCGGCGGTTCATCTCGTTGGCGCGTTTCTCCAGCTCCAGGCCGAATTCCCGCAGCGCCTGCACATCGATCGCCACCCCGGCGTGCTCCATCCGTGTCAGCACGGGCAGCAGCGGGCACTCGATCTCATAAAACACCCGCTCCGCCCCATGCACCGGCAGCAGCGGACGCAACTTCTCCGCGAGCTGCCAGGTCACATCCGCATCCTCGGCGGCGTAGTCGGTGATCTTTTGCGGATCGGCCTCCGCCACGTCCGCCATCGTGCTCTGGCTGAAAAGATCATTCTTCTCCATGCCGATGAGCGCCGTGATGGGCACCGGTGTGTAACCCAGCAGGGACTCGGACAGGTAATCCATGCCGTGACGCTGATCCGGCTCGATCAGGGAATGCGCGAGCATCGTGTCAAAGAACGGCCCCGCGACCTCCAGGCCATGGGCCAGCATCACGCTCAGGTCGAACTTCAGGTTATGCCCGACCTTCTCCACTCCATGGACGACTGGGGTTGGCGCGGCCTCCCCCTCACCTAGCCTCTCCCCCAGGGGAGAGGGATCAGCGGTTGGCCTTTCGACTTTATTGAGCGCGTCAGCGTCATGTCCCTCTCCCCCCTGGGGAGAGGTTAGGTGAGGGGCGGGTGCACTGTTGGTAAACACCCCCCTAAACTCCTCCAGCACCGCCTTGGCCTCCGCCTTGTCGCGGGGGAAGAGCGCGAAGTAGCCCTCACCCGCCTTCCAGGAAAACGCGATGCCCACGATCTGCGTATCGCGTGGGTCCAGGGAGGTCGTCTCCAGGTCAAAGCAGAAGCTGGTCAGCCTAACCAATTCCGCGATCATTGCCGCGCGTTCCTCCGCCGTCCGCACCAGGCGGTAAACGTGCGGCGTCTCGGCCAGGGACCGCAGGGCGCGGCTGGGTTCCGGCGTGGTTTCCCCCATGGAAAACAAATCGCCTGCCGGTTGCGGTGTCGCGGCTTCCTGATCCTTCGCGAGCTGGCGACCCCGCCCTGCCTTGAACTCGTCACCAAACATCCTGCGGCCCAGCGCATTGAACTCGAACTCCGTGAACAGGCCCTTCAGCAGCTCATCGTCGTGACCCTTCACCGCCAGGCTTTCCAGCTCCACCTCCAGCGGCGCATCGTGCATGATCGTGGCCAGATGGTAAGACAGGCGCGCCTTCTCCACATTCTTCTCCACTTTTTCCTTCTGCTTTCCCTTCAGCTTCGCCGCATTGGCGATCAGGTTTTCCAGGCTTCCATATTGCTGGATGAGACTCGTCGCCGTCTTCTCGCCGAACCCTGGGATGCCCGGGATGTTATCCACCGCATCCCCCATCAGCGCCAGGATGTCCACCACCTGCTCAGGGCGCTCGATCCCCCAACGCGCACACACTTCTTTCACACCCAGGATCTCCGTATCGCTCCCCTGGCGGCCCGGTTTGTAAATCATCACCGTGTCGGACACGAGTTGCCCAAAGTCCTTGTCCGGCGTCACCATGTAGGTCTCAAAATCCTGCCCCTCCGACCGCTTCGCCAGGATGCCGATGATGTCATCCGCCTCGTAACCGTCCCGCGTCAGCAGCGGGATGTTCATCGCCGCGCACAGCCGATGGATCTGCGGGATCGCCAGGGACAGGTCCTCCGGCATCTCCTCGCGCTGCGCCTTGTATTCCGGGAAGATCTCATGCCGGGGCGTCGGCGCCGAGGTATCCAGCACCACCGCCAGATGCGTGGGCTGCCAGCTCTTCATGATGTCCAGCAGCGTGTTGGTGAAACCGTAGAGCGCCGAGGTATTCAGCCCATCACTGGTGCGGATGGGGTTCTTGATGAAGGCAAAGTGCGCCCGGTACAGCAGCGCCATGCCATCGAGGAGAAAGAGACGTTTGGACATTGCCGTCAGGGTAAAAAGAATGCGCGCCGGGGGAAGCGGGAAGTCGCAGTAAACAGTGATCAGTGTTCAGTTTTCAGTGATCAGTCGTCAGTGGACGGCAAACCGCACGCCCAGGGGAAAAAGGATGTGCGCTGGGGGAAGCAGGGCGTGGGAGGAAATGGGGAACAGTGGTCAGTCATCAGTGTTCAGTCGTCAGTGTGCAGCAAACCGCACGCCCAGGGGCCAGCCACCTGGAATTAGCTGACTGATCCCTGAAAACTGAGCACTGAATACTGGTCCCAGCCCTCAGACCACCGGCCCCGACGTCCCGGAGGGACGCGAGAGATTAGCCGGGCGGTGGAGCGAGGCACGAGCGGAACCCCCGGATCGGCGAAACCGTCCACGTGTCCGCCTGCCGGGCGTCCCGGCGGGACGCGAGAAGCGCGGCAAGCCCCCGGTCATCATCGGGGCGTTCGCGTGGCGGTGGTGCTGGGGTTTGCCTGGGCGGTGGGCGGCGGCGGGGCTTTCTCGCGTCCCTCCAGGACGCGGCGCTGGCGGGGTGTGGGATGCGCGCAGGTCCGGGGGTTCTGTTCGCTACGCTCACGCCACCCCCGGCTAATCTCTCGCGTCCCGCCGGGACGCCCAGAATGGGGAAAAGTATTCAGTGTTCAGTCGTCAGTATTCGGCAAACCGCACGTCCAGGGGCCGACCGCGTGGAATCTGCCGCCTGAATACTGAAAACTGAGCACTGAAAACTGACCACTGAATACTAATCACTGGTCCTCGCCCTCACCCCTCCGGCCGGTCCACCGTCACCGCCTCGCTGGCGCGTTCATTGCCGGTGGTCAGGACGACATAGACGCGGTAGCTGGCCACGGCGCCGGGTTTCGGCAGCAGGTCCAGGGTCAGGAGCTCCCTCGGCGCGTCCTTGGGGACGCGGGTCACGACTCTTTCATCCTCGCCGGCATACTTGGGGCCGGGGCAGGCGCGGATTTGGTAATGATCCAGCGTTTTGTCCTCGCTGGCCGTCCAGGTCAGGCGGGCCTGCTTTTCCGGCGAATCCCACCCCGCCGTCAGCACCACCGGGTCCGGCGTGTGGCTGGGCAGGGCCCACAGGCGGGGCAGGGTGGTCAGGGGTGCGGTGTCCGGGAGGAACCGGGCCTTGATCACCCGCACGTAACTCATCAGCAGTTCGCGAGCCGTTTTCAGCACCGGCTCCCGCCGCGCGCGGGCCACCCCGGCGGCGAAGTCCGCATCCTCTACCCCCGTGGCGGCCGCCTGCACGGCCTGCATCTGCGCCAGGAAATCCGCGCGCGAATAGTCCACGTTCGGCCCCAGAAACAGGGGACCCACGGACCCACCCGGCCCCGGTTCCACCTCGATCTGCGCCCACAGTCGAAGGGCGTATCGGCAATCCCCCAACAGCTTGTCCAGCGCCTGCTCCGCCTGGGGAAGTTTGCGCAGCATCCCCACCCACGGCGTCCCCGCCATCTGAGCCCGGACGGTGAGGCCAAATTGCTCCAGCCGATCCCGCAGGCCCACGCGCAGGAGTTGCAGCTCTGCCCGCGCAAACGTTTCATCCAGGGCCGCACCCTGCACCGCATCCACCGCATCCCGCACCTCCGTGAGTAAAACCTCCGCATCCGCAAGGTCCGTCCCATCCGGCAAAACCACCGGCTGCCCCACGGGCACCTCCGCATTGATCGATCTCCAATGCGCCAGGAACAAAGCCATCTCGCCCGGATAAGTCGCAGGTCCAGTCAGTGCCATAATGCCACCGACTATGCGCTACACTCCCATCAAAAGCAAGAATGGTCTTCAAATCGTGTGAAATGGGAGTCAAATTGGATTGAATGGTATTGCAATCGGCATGATTGGAAACATTATCGGGTCAAATGGTGTTTATATTGGATAAAATGAGAGACTGATTGGCTAGAATGGTGGGTGTATTGGAGACGATGTGAGCTGCATTTAAGTCTATGGATTGACCTTTTTTGTCTTTTTTGCTGCCAGGGATGTCTTTTTGATACCCAGGCTATCCGTCTGAAGCGCCAGGGATGGCTTTGAGACTGCCATGAAATCCTATGGGTTGACCAGACGCGCTAAATTGAGGAGCGGGATGGCGGTATTTTCCATCCGGGCGGTTTGTTTGCCTGCCGGGACGGCTGGTTTGAGGGAGGCACCGAAGTTTTTGAGTGGCCTGGAAGCTAATGAGGTGACCCCGGCGGCGGGTTGCAAAGGCGGAGTGACTTTTTTTTCTACCGGGGCATCTGAATGTAAAGATAATTCGTTTTCTTCATGCGGTCAGGGGTCTGATGGAGGGTCTCTGGTGGAGAGTTGCTGGGGCGGTGTGGGTTTTTTCGCCACCGGGGCTGCGGGCTTCGTCTCCAGATAAGGTTTTGGAAGCTGGGGAGTGGGTAAAACGCCCCCAATAATAGCTGAGGGATGTTTTGAATGGGGGTGTCAG
>Ga0247837_1005620_pt1 | contig 18593 bp, 10 predicted proteins | sample LaCtaG_2_FD_187115 | JGI IMG/M metagenome (GOLD analysis project Ga0247837, IMG submission 187115) | Freshwater microbial communities from meromictic Lake La Cruz, Castile-La Mancha, Spain - LaCruzMarch2015_14.5m | ecosystem: Environmental > Aquatic > Freshwater > Lake | place: Spain: Castile-La...
TTCTCCGTATTTTATGCAGGTGTAGTTCTTGCAGTTATATAAGCAACATTGACCATCATGGCTTTTTCCGTATTTCTCACAGGTGTAGTTCTTGCAGTTATATAAGCAACATTGACCATCATGGCTTTTTCCGTATTTCTCACAGGTGTAGTTCTTGCAGTTATATGAGCAGAACTTTCCTTTGTGCGTTTTTCCGTACTTCAAGCAGGCGTAATTGCTGCATTCGCTCCCACTATATCCACTTTTAGCGAGATCGGAAGTCTGTACTCTGCCGACTTCTTGCTGGTTTGACGCAGTAAGGTAGGTAGCCTGGCACTCTCCAAGGTGATTTTCCCCATGAAACCGGCAATATTCATTGGTGCACCTTACCCTGCAACTCCTAATATGCGTTTCCCCTCTGGACATACTAGCGGCATTGCTGCATATACGCTGAACTGTATTCTGGCTGCCCTCATAGTAAACGTCACCGTCTATTTGGACGAGATTGATGTTGACTTGGGCCAAGTTAACAACCACATATTCAGAAGTACTCACACGTTCTTCGTTCTTGACTCCGCGCTCCAGAGACCTTTGCGATGCTTTGGGCTTAGACTTCACGCAACCCATTATTATAAAACTGCAACTCGCACAGTATGCATCCATTTCCTCCTGGGAATTTTTTCTACAAATTCGCTTTAGAGGAGGAAAAACGTTATTAGAACTTTGCATAGTCCAAGTAGAGCTGTCAGTTTCTAATTATGATTACAAGTTTATCTCTAACTTAGCAGTTAGGATTCTAGTTCGCAATCTACGGAGAGCTCAGTTCCCTTTAGCTTCGCTGCATAGGACTCTCCTTTGCCCAGAGATGGAGAGTTGCTTTAGCATTCCAGACTATTCTTTGGTACTTCAAGTTGCTCAGATCAACCAGAAGGAGAGTCTAGGCACTAATGCGTGTTTCGGACTTCTAAGGCTATAAAGCCAAGCATACGGAAACACCACTTCCCTTCTGCCGCCCAACAGAGCTGCTTTCCCTCGGTTCCCAGCGCTAAAGATGGAAAGCTGTGATTGGAGGCTTTTCCTGCCTATCAGTGTTAGTTTAGCCAGGGATTAGTACCAAAGCAAAGCTTTGTTAGTCTACGCTCTAGACACTTAGTGTCCGTTCGAGTCCCGGACTCCCACACTCCGTCTCTGCATCACTCCCATACATGTCCTTCAGCTGCACCTTTATCTTGGAACTCAGCTCCTGCACAGTTCCTCGCTTCACCGCGGTCTTTTTCAGCACCAGGCCGAGCCACTGGTCTCTGAACTCATATAGACTCCGCTGTTCAAGGGCGCAGCACACCGCCGCCAAGCCAATGGCCACAGGCCCGTATAGCGCGAGTTTGAGACTAGGGTAGCAGACGTTGGCATATGCATCACTCTCAGCTATCAACTGGGTGAAGTCGTGGTCCGGGGCTGTGAGTCCCAGCACCAGGCGGATAGCCTCTGCCGCTGTGGGCTGGTCTAAGTTGTAGTCCAGCTGGTCTAGTATGCCCAGCTCCAGGCTTTGGATTTCCTCTGCGGACACCTTCCGGCTGCACACCTCACTCACCCAATCTGGAGTCAAGGCATGCACTTCCAGGAATTTTGACGCCAGCATGAGGCAAGTGGCGGCCACCACTCGGACCACTGCAGCGTCGGAGTTGCCCCACTTGAGGCTGAACAGGTCGAAATACGCACAAGCGAGTTGCGCGGAGTGTACTGAAAACTGCTGTAGGTGCGCTATTTCCAGTACCCAGGTCAGCGTCTTTGACCTGAGATTGGAAGTTGTCGAAGCTTCAGATAGAGCATTCATGTGTGTTGCGGCCTATGTGGTTTTTACCTGCGCGAGTTCGTCCAAATGGTGCATATTCTGCACGTAGTATGAGTAGCAAGCGGCTGCTCTGAGGGATGAGCTGGCCAGCATTTTATTATCAACCGGGGCCATTGATTAGGCTAGCAAGTTATGCAGGTGACTCCTGCCCGGGACGACAGAGAGCGCATAAAAGCGCTTTGTAGGCAAGGCAGGTTTCCGTGCTTCTAGAAAAAAACAAAGAAACGCATTTGGTCCTCAGAACTTCGATTTCTTGTGCAATTCACAGTTCGAATTCTAGAAGGTTCGTAGAGTCCCTCTGTTCCTTGCGTCATTTGCACCAGTCCGCAAGCAAATCCAAGCCTAGAGGCCACCTAAATTTTCCTCGCCAATAGAAAACGTGAACTTCGATAGGCAACTCGAAGTCCGAGAGAACTCCGTCCCTAGTCCTAGTCTCGGCCATAACATGGCTTGCGAGAAAAACGAAAACAGAAGGAAATCTAATATGCAGTAGAGCTTACTAGCCCTTCCAAAGCCGCCTAGGGGCAGGTCTATAGTGGGAAAGAGTGGCTACAGTAACTTACAGCCTTGGCAGGTCGGGACTGTCTCTACAGTCTCTAGGGAGATATGCTCTTCGTAGTGATCGATGAGGTCCGTCATGCGTGTCAGTTTCCGGTGCAAAAGCGAGTTTTCAGCTGTGGCCTGGTCCAGTGCGCGCTGCTTGGAGCGGAGGCAAGAGGACAAACGAGCGATTTCAAGCGCCAAGCCTTCAATTTGCCCTGCAAGTTGCGAGGACTTGAGGGAGGAGTGCTCTCGCAGCAGGGAACTGGGGATGTTTTCCTCGGAGTCGGCCCTGCTGTCCTTCAGTCTTGTCAGCAGTCCTTCTACCCGCTTCTGCAATTCCCTGGTGTCTTTCTCCCAAGGCCTTTCTTCCTCGAATAGCACGGGGGTCACGTCCTCACTCCCTTCCCTCCTTTCCAGACTGCTTTCGAAGGACGTGAGTTGGAATAGGTCTTGCTTGCCCAGACTTTGCTGTGCGGTATTGGTGGATATGTCTGACTCCAAAGGCGAGGGGAAGTTCGGCTGGCAGCGCTGACTTCGCATATATGAGATTATATATGGGCAGTAGGCGACTGAGAGCCTTAGATAGCCTGATTAGAGTCACAAGGAAGTAAATAACAGGGGAAACAGCACTTCGGAGTGTTTGTTGATACTCACTGACTACTATAGCGGATACCTCTGCCACAGCTGCTATCCTGGTAAGTCTCCTCAGTCCTATGCCTTATTAGGTCTGGAAGGATAATTCCCATTATATGGCAAGCTCCGGTCCTTTGACCGTCCTCATCCTCGGCTGCGGACTCTGCAACTCAGTCGCTCTCAAGATCCTGCACGACTACCTAGTCAAGGACTCCCAGGGCAAGGTGCGGGTAGTGGTCGTTTCCGCCTGGGACTTCACCTACTACTCGGCGATGTACCCTGGAGTCATATCTGAGCAGTACACAGAGGCGGAAACTCGCATTGAGGTGCCGATGCTGTGCTATGCCTGCAATGCGGAGTTCATTTTGGCCACTGTCGCTGCGATGGACCCGAAAGCGCAGACTGTGACTTTGGAAGATGGCAGAGTCCTTTCCTACGACATTCTCTCGATTAATATAGGCTCCAGGACGCTTGGAACTGAGTCTGTTATAGGCGTAATGGAACACACTATCATGACTCGACCGATGAACATTTTCCTTACGAAACTGATAGAGGCGGAGGAAAAGTGCAGGCGAGACGGAGTAATCGCTCCTAGACTACTAGTGATAGGCAGTGGTACGTCAGGCATAGAGCTGATTTCAAGCATCAAGTACCGGCTCACCCAGAACTTCGGCACTGACATATCCGCCACTTTACTGGACAAATCTCCCAGTGTGCTCCGCTCCGCCAACCCAAATTACCGCAAAATCGTCATCCGCAACCTCGAAAAGTACAACATCAAAATCGCACACAACGCCTACGTCAAGGAACTTCGAGCGGGCGAGGTAGAGCTAGTGGACGGCCGCCTAATCCATGGGGAAATCATCATATGGGCGACAGGGCCAGAGCCGCAGTTACTGAAAACAGGCCTTTCGCAGTGCTCTCGAGGATTTATAAGGGTGTATCGCACACTGCAGTCGGTGGATTACCCGAATATATTCGCTGGTGGGGACTGTATTACGATGGAAGGGATGCCGTATGGCTTTCCACCCAAAACAGGAGTGCATGCAGTGCAGGAAGGACCGACAGTCGCACTCAACATCATCGCATATGCGCGTATGAAGCTATACAATATGCCTCTGAGTCTAATGTACTACGAGCCTACTTCAGACGTGTTGCAACTTCTCAACTTTGGGGACGGCCGCGGCTTGGCTACCAAGTACTTGATGACTTTCAGTGGTTCCTGGGCCTTCAAATTGAAGGATTTCAACGATAAACGGCTAATTGCAAAGTTCAGTCCGCTGAAGTTGCTGGGGGAAGAGGGGTATGAGCTCTATACGAGGGTAAAAGGACAGGAGAATGCCAGAGAACTGGTATATGCGCGGCACATTCACACGCCGGAAGAGCACTGGAAGCCGCTGCTGTACTCAATCGACCTAAAGGAGCAAGACATTGAGCAGGAAGTATGGAGGCTGACCCCAGAAATGGCCTTCAGCCTCTTAATGGAGTCCTCCGACACACTAAAAGAAGGCAGTAGCGAGGAATTCCAGTTCCAACTGCAGATCATCAAGCGGTCAGATGCAGACCCCGCCTTCCGCACACAGCTGATAAGGCACTACCAGCAGCTGCTGAGCACCCAGGACTAGCGACTACCTTAGCCTAGAGCAATTCCGCTGCTAGCCAGAGGCCCAGGGCTTCGAGTCCGTTGTAGCTGTCTTGCAGGTCGGTGTAGGTCTGGAGCTCGGTGAAGGACTGGGTGCAGTTGAGGTCGGTTTGGGTGTAGACCCAGTAGGTGAAGGCATAGGACCAGTAGTTGTAGTCGTCTTGGTTCTCTAGCCTGTCATTCGCTTCACACAAAGTCCAGTAGTCCCCGAAGACTTCTTTGTTGCTGGAGTCTGGACTGCATATGCCCTGGCCATCGCTCCTAGGCACACATACACAGGACGCGGTAGCAAAGGTCAAGTCCGCTTTCACACAGTCAGAGTCTTGGAAGCACATTAGCACTGTGCCGCCAGATTTCCAGGACTGCTGGGCTCGATAGGCCAGACAAGGCGCATATGTCCATGAAGGATCTGCAGGGACAGCAGTGGACGCAGCAGTGCAGAGATAAGTCTGCGAGGTGCCTGCGACCCAGGTGAGGAAGCCTGACAGTGTGCAAGCTTGTCCAGATGCACAGCCTGTGTCTGTGATTTGAATTTGAGTGGAGGAAAGACGATTCCCGCATTGGGTGTCCGGCATGGAGATACAGGAGAAGGTAGGACAGGCAGCTTCCAGTCCAATCGCCAGCACCAAGGCCACATTGAGTCGCCAAAAAGCCATTTAATGGAAGGAAAAGCAGCAAAGACCATACTTTCAAACAAGAATTATCTAAACGGAGAGCACTACTGCGACTGCCAGCATTTCAGCCGAAGTATATGCCGTCCACAAGGTATACAAGTCCTGGAGTTCCTGGAATATGTCCACACAAGCTAATGGCGACTGCTGATATACATACATTGTTCTGTACTGCGTCCAGTAGTTATACGCGTTTTCACTTGAAATCTTCCCAGTAGCCTCACACTCCGCCCAATAGCCAGCGAAAATCAGGTCATTGCTGATGTCAGGCAGACAAATGCCATACCCATCAGTCCGGAAAGAGCACACACAGGTCGTAGTTTCTCCATCCGCCAATTCACAGTCTAAGTCTTGGGTGCAAGTCACAGTGGCTTGGCTGCTTTTGAACCCACGATTGGCCTGGCGGCCTGGGCAACTCACAGCGCTCCAGTCCTTGGCTGCAGTGGTCTTCTGCAGGTCTGCGACGCAGGAGTAGAAGCCTAGCGGAGTCTTCACGTCTGTGGAAGTCGCGGAAATGCCAGATTGTCCGATCCATGAGAATAGGTCTGCAAGGGAGCAGTGGTAGGCGCTGTTGCAGCCGTTGGCGTTGAGTTGGTACGCCCCTTCACTGCTTCGGTTGGCGCAGACGTTGTTGTCCAGCAGGGCGCTGCAGGTGAACGGAGGGCAGTTCTGCCCTAGTGCGCATACCAGCAGGACAAAAGCCACTTTCAAGGCCATTTACTTTACTACTAAGGCTGCAGAGGCGGGGAAATCTGCCAAGATAAGTGTAATTCACCTACTAACATTGAATTTGAATAAGTGTGAAAGCCTGATGTGTTAGGGTAGTGACAGCGAATTCCTATTGATTACAGCACGAGGTCCTCCTCCTCCAGGTCCAGCACTTGTTGCTTCCTAGGCTCGGCCTTCCTCACGGGAGGCGTGTCCTCCCGCTTCTCCAGGGCCTTGCTGGTCACAGGCTTCACTGCCTGGTTCAAGTCCGCAAAGTCCAGACTATCAGAGTTCTCATCCAGTCCAAAGAAGCCGCCCTTTTCCGCCTTTTTCGCTAGTTCCGCAGTTCTTTCGTCCTTTTCCGGCTTTGTGGCGATTTTGATGTCTTTTTTGCGGTCTAGCAGGCCGAGAGAAGCCGCAGGCATCTCAGGTAAAGGCGCCGGCTTCATGTCTGCTAGGTAGGACCTGTCTCTCCCTCCTCCGAGTTTCCCCTCCTCCTGCTCACTGCCTGCCTTGCTACCCACTTCGGCCTTGCTTTCTTCCAGCAAGTGCGACCTGTCCCTGGGCTTGGACAGCACTGGAGCCGCAGGCAGTTCCACCACAGGCAGAACAGGCGCCTGGACGGCCTTAGCAGGCGGCACCTGGACCAGTGCAGGCTCCTCGTCTAGAAGGTGGCTGCGGTTTCTAGGCCACGGCTGCAGGTCCAGTGCTGCAGGCTTCTCAGCCTCTGTCAGGTCGAAGGCAGGCCCTGGGTCGAGCGGCGGCTTTTTTCCTCTTCTCCGACTGGGAAACGCCTCCAAAGTCGCGATTTCCTCCTTAGTCGCAGAGGCGGACTTCCCACTAGACTCGATTGGAAGGTCGGATTTGGGGATCTGAGGACTGGTGACAGTGAGTGGAGCCTTGACTTCCTCGAGGGCCCTGGGGGCAGGGGCGTAGGCCACTTCCTTTGTGGGGATTAGGTCTGCGAAAGGGTCGATGCTGGCTTTGGGCTGGGGCAAGGGGAGGGAGGGCGGTTCTGGCTCTTTGGAAGCGGAGAAAAGAGACGGTTTGCTCATCAAAGAGGGCTTTTTGGGCACTACAGCGGGCTCGGGAGCCTTCAACTCTGTGGGGATCGGGACTAAAGCAGGCTTTTCTTCCTTTACTACTGGAGAAGCGAACATAGGCGGCTTCATCGCCTTTTCCAGGCTGGGAAGTGACTGTTTCCCCTCCCCTTCCCTGCCCATAAAAGGCGATTTCCTGCCCTTTTTCTCCACTTTCCCACTATTCCTCCTTTCCTCTATGGGACTTTTCGCCCTCAAGGGAGTGATGGGCAGTTCCGCCAGTCCCTCCTTCTCCTTTATCCCAGCCGCTATCCGTTCCAGCAGCGGCTCATAGCCAGAGCCCTGCAGCCTCGGCCTCAGCTTCTGCAAATCTCCCAAAAGCGCCGAAATCGCCGCCTGCTTCTCACTCATCTGCCGAATCGCTGCATTTTGCGCGAAACGCAAAGATTCGAGGTCGGATTTGAGGTCGTTTTCAGTCCTTTTGAGCTGTTTGAGGCTGGCTTCGAGGGAGGCTTCGGAGACTGCGAGGCTTTGCTTTTCCTCCTCGTAGGCTGCTTTGGTCTTGCGGGCGCGGCGGTTTTCTCGGGTGTGTTCGTCGAAAGTGCCGTTTTCCTTGGCCACTGCCATCAGCTTCACATATCTGTTTTCCAGCTTCTCCTGCTGCTTTTCCAAGTCATCCGCCGCCGCGGAGTTCCGCTCCTCCATCGTCTCCAAATCCCTAATTTTCGCTCTCAACCCCTCATTTTCCATCGCAATTTCCTGCAACAATCGCGTATTCAGCGACAGTTCCGACCGATCAATTTCCTTCTGAATAGACTTATCCCTGGTTTGCTGGACCTGCTTATACCCTTTCACAGCCTTTTGCAGTCTTTTCGCAGTTCGTTCCTTTTTCTCGATTTCCGCCTTCAGGTTATCGACATAGGCCGGGTCCTCCACTCTCTGGATACGCTGGTAGAGCAGGCTGTTTTCTTTCTTCAGGTTGCTGACCTTGCTGAGGGCGGTTTTCAGCTGGGTGCTGCAGGACTGCTCGCGCTGTTCGGGCTCCAGTGTCTTTCTAGGCTCTAAGTGAAGGTTACTTTCGGAGATCTTCTGGTCAATGAGTTCGTTGAGTCGGTCGTTGATGGCTTTCAGCTGTCCCCTCAGGTCCACGTTTTCCTTCTTAAGACCTGCAAGGACCTTGAAAGCCTTCTCAGGGGAGTCAATGTGAGTGTGCACAGTGCTGGACTGGGCTTGGCTGCGGGCAGTGCCTTTGGAACTACCTCTCACGCCTGTGAGGAAGAAGTCGCGGTCTGCCTGTGCGGGCTTGGACTGGACGTGTTTGGGTGGGGATTGGTCCATTGACTTGTCTTCGAAGTCTTCGTCGTAGTCGTCGGAGTGGGAGGGGTCGGCTGCTTCTTCCTTAACAAGCGGCATACTAGGACGACTTGCAGGTTTCGACTCAAAATAGTCCTGGTCCTTCCCCTCCTCTGAAAGCGGGTCAGCGACTGGAGGCCGGCTGTTAGGCTTGGAGTGGAAGTACTGCGGCTCTTCCTCCTCTTCGAACTCTTGCTCGTACGGCTCGTCATCCGACATTTTGCTACTATATAACCGCTGACTAGAACTTAGAAGAGGATGAGTGGCGGGAACTGCTGAGCGAGGAGTTGAATGAGTTGTTGGTTAGCAGCCGTCCCGCCACTTTGCGCTTAGCCTGCTTTTTGGCCAGGACCAAGCCTGTAACCCCCCCAGGACTAGGAGATACGCGGACTCGATATGCACATTTGCGAGTCTTGACAGCGGCTGATTGGAGTCGATAGCAGCGAGACAGAGATCGCTTCAAAGCCTTGGCTTTGGCCACCAGCTGAATATGGCTGCGCAGTAGATCTCTGGTCTAGATGGGCGATACAAGTGCTTCAGAGGATATTATAGGCTGGAAGTATTCGTTCATTCTGCGAAAATTGGTGCTGAAGGAGGACTGAAAGGCTTCAATTTGCCGCTCAAAGCTGCGGTCTTTCTGCCTTTGGCAGGCCGCAATAGTGTTCCTATACCGTCTGAGTTCTCTATAAAAGTTGCCAATAGTCGCAGCATCCATCCTTTTGTGAATTCGCATATCCATCAGTTTCCACCACCTTTGGATAACCACCGCCGCTTGATACACATACGTCCTTTTCTTCCGCGCATAGGCCATTTCCGAGTACAACAAGCACTCCGCAAGGCCAAGACTCATCACTCTGCCAGTCAGCGATATGATGACAGAAATGACGAAAATGCCTATAAAGCAGCTTGCGATGGTCAAAGTCTGGCCGAAGTAAGTAGTGGGGAAGAAGTCTCCGAAGCCGATAGTGCTTTGGGTGAGTGCGGCTATCCACAGGCCGTTCTCTACATGGTGGAAGTCGCCCTGTTCTGAGCCTTTTTCGAAGATGAAAATGCAAATACCGGAGAGAATGAGGATTGCGACATACATCCCCAGTACTAGTTTGAGGGAAAAATAAGCCAAATAGCACCGCAATAGGAAGCTTTTGGTAAATCTGACGCCTGACAGATGGGTGATGAAGTTAGTTCTGGTCGTAGAGAAGGGCGAGCACCAGAACAGGAACTGCAGCAGGTGGTAGTTGCGCATAAGGACCAGCACATAGAGGAAATCATTGAGAGATATGAGAGAATTAGTGTCTTTCTGGTATATTCTCAGCTGAAAACTGACCCTAGGCAGCAGTACAATCAGGTGAAAGCCGCATTCCAGCCCACAAGCCGCAAGCGCCCTATACGATTTGCATAAAGTCGGGACAGGGATTCCACTTAATCGCAAAATCGACCTCTTTCTCTCCATATACAGCAGCCACAGGGCTGAATATATCCCTACCAAAGCCGCCTGCATGCAGGACACGAGGCAAATTGCTCCCCTGGTGTAGTCGTCAGCACTTGAGTGGGAAGTCCCCTGTACGTCCCAATATGCAAGGGTGGAAAGGCTGAGACTGAGACTTGCGTTGGCTCCTGAGACCCATTGGAGGAGAAATCGCAGTTCGGCTGGGTTTTTTTGCGTGGTGGTGGAGTCTGTTTGCGAATTTTTAGCCTCTATATGACGTCGCATAGAGCCGCCAGCCCTAAAAATCCGCCGTTCGCCTGCGTTAAAGCGCACAGTAGAGCTGCTGCTTCGCTGTGAATCCGGCTTGAATAGGCCCTTCTCGGGGTTCCTTCTGTGGTACACCTTCTGTCCTTTCCTTCTTCTCATTCGCTAGTAATTTTTGCCTCTTATGGTGTGAAATTGGGCGAATAGCTGAAACTTCAAATTCGACTATTAAGGACACAGCGTAATACTCAAAGCGGTAGGCAGACACTGTCCTTTTCCCCTACTAAGACCGCACTTTCACATTGAAATGCATATCTAGTACGTTCGAGTCCAATAAGACTTTATTCAATGCACAGTACTTTCTGAAATAGTCATTCGCGACTCCGCTTGAGAGTCCTTTCCTATAGCTTCGTTTTGCATAGTGGCTGCCTATTGGAAGGATGACTTTCTTTCAGCTGATTTGAAGGCACAGAAGCAAGGCAAATAAAAATAACGGAAAAGCTCAACCCCGCCAAATATACCAAGAAGTGAGGACTGAGGCATATGAGTGAATTAATCATCAAGAGAAGTTGGGAAGTTATATGGTAATTTCCATCAATAGGCTGGCGGAGCAGAATAGTCTCAAAGGACCTTCCCGAAATTGACCCAAAACATCAAACCACTGCTTTCGCTTCCAATTAGGAAGTGCAGAGATTCCCGTAATCAGATGTGAACGTAGCGACTGCACTGGTAGGTCAAGTGACATAGAAAAGTTTGCCTGCAAGTAGGGATATTTGCAGAAGTCACCCACACTCGTGCAGACCATAACTCAAGGGAAGAAGGGAAATTGTTCTAGGTTAGGCGGGGAAGCGAGGCAGTGTTGCGTCTCGGAAAACCGCGCTCAATTCGCTCATTAGCACTTTTTCAGTGCTTGAGTACCCAGGAGTAAGCAGGAAAACTGCCTAAAGTCTCATTTCTATATTTGTAGACAAATCACCCGAATTTGCCATTTTCTCTGTGGCACATCCTAGTAATCGACATTAGTTGCATACATGATATACACACTAAAAGTCGAATTCGCTTTTACTGCTAATATTCACTGACTTTAGGGTTATTTGACCTTCAAAACATACTTTTTAGACCTTAAAGCTGAGTGTTATATTACTGTTTGTTGGAATTTTGCTAAAAATCTCGATGTGATAAGCGGGTTTTTGTGCAAGAGACTGAATTTTACAAGTAATCGTCTGCAAAATGACGTAAAATAGATTCTGTCATTAGAATTAGGTCGAAACCAGTCTTGGCATTGACTTTTGGGATATTTATATATGTTTTTCTTGTATCTCGCACTGTTTTCTGGTGAATAAGTGCAGAAATAATCGAATATCGGCTTTCTCAATTGCTAGATTTCCATTTGTTTTAGAATATTAAATTTTTGTTTCTGACTTGTTATACTATTTCTGGCTTTTTCGGCAGAGTTACTGCGGATTTTTTTGAAAATTGCACGAGAAGTTGCATTTTATTAACTTTAAAAGCGACAAAATTCTTTAATGCCCTAATTAATGGGATTATTATGCCCGGTTCATCCCTTGCGAGTCTTTAGGACGTAGCCACTTGCAGTTCTTCCAACGAAGGGGTGGAAGACCTAGAGCTCCAAGCCTTGCCCACTCTTCCAATTACGTTTAAATACGCATTAGACCGGACTCTTGATACAACAGAGTTGCTCATACTGTCAACCGACAGTTCAGCACCAGCGCAAAGCTGAATCCGTATTTTCCGCTTAGAACGCGGAGCAGGCAAGCCGCCTGCAATTCTGTATTTGCAGATGCGCAGAATGCGGTCAGTGTTTAGCTCAATGGAGTACTGCTTGCGACTCAAATCAGTGGCCTGAGTAAATAGTACCAGATCTCGGAAGTAGGGGAGGGCGTGGAGGTAGTGCACTGTTTTCGCTATTTTGGTGTAGATGGCGTGTTTGGTTCTGTGGAGCTGCGTGTCCAGTTTTATAAATTCAGTGGTATGTCGTGCCACCAAGATCTCCGCATGATGCAAAGTCAACTGTGCATAAAAGGGCATCACTAAGTACTTCGCCGAGAGTTTGTATTTGCGAGCAGTGAGAATTCTCCACCAGCGCTGGATAAGCACCACACTAACAAGCTTAAAACCCTGCTTTGTCCGGTGACCTACAACAAAGCTGAAGAGAGCCAACTCATTGGTAGATAGTTCCACTGTGTGTTGGCTTATGAAGTTGACGATTCCGAGTACGAAAATACCGAAAAAACAGCCGAGAAACAGTCCCAATTTGCTCAAAAATGATATTCGCTTCAGGTCTCCGTAGCCTACAGTGGTTTGAGTGACAGCGACTAGCCAGAATTCGTCCCATAGAGATATCTCCGGGTTGAGTGCCCACTGGATCAGTCCAAATAGTAAGACTAAAAGGATGTATAGTCCTAATACGAAGGTCAGTCCAAACTTTCCCAATATCCACTTCACTATAAAACTCGAGTGGAGTGAGCGTTTGAAGACTTCTAAATAGCACACCGTTCTGGGGGAGGATACGTCTAAAATCCAGTAAATGAAGCGGAAACAGTGATACATTCTTAGAAGCAGCAACACACCGTAGAGGGGAGTTTCTGGCACTGGCTGCGTAGGGATGGGGAGGAAAAGGTGCAGAGCGCATTCACAAATGCACAGCAGTAGAGCGGAAGGGTTCTGACTTAGGGACTTCACTGTGGGGCTGAGACTCTTAAAAGCGCGTCTTTGCTGTTCTGAGTAATTCAGGACTTCTCGCCAATACCCGATTATCAGCCCGCACTGAACCAGCGAAATCGCCCATATGATCGTCAATACAGTCGGCTCCCAATTTCCAGTGTCGTCTCCCTTTTGCACATATAGCAACTGCAGCCACCCCAATCCCGACACTACGCCGCTCAATCCCCCACACACTCCTGTCCACTTCCTCAGTTTCTTTCGTTGTAGTTTCCCTCCAGTCCTCTTTCTCCGACATCCACTCTCTACCAACTCTTCAGCGCCGTAGACAAACCTCCTCCGGGCGTTTGGGTTGTTAGCTGCTGCAGTGGCTGCTAGGGTGGAGAAGGTCTGGGGCTGTGCGGGATGCAGAACCGGAGTCCAGTTCTTATAGTAACTCCTTCGCTTCTGAGATCTCATATAATTTAGCAATGCCTTTTCCGTAGAGATATCTAAGAGAGGAGGACAAGACACGGTTGAGCCGGGTACGTTGTTTACTCGACAAAGAAAAGACAGGTGAAACTGGGAAAGGGAAAATATACTGAGAACGAGAGAGTTCTCTCTTCAGTTTTGCTTATATGCAGAACTTCAAATAGTTAATTAGGCTTTCGGAGAAGTTGGTCCATCCTTCCAACGTAGAGGAAGGAGAAAGGGGCATTACTTGTCTATGGATAACAGTGCCTAAAAACATAGTCATTTCTTCAGCAAATAATACAGAAACCACGCTTAATTGTATAGACAACTTCCCCAGTCCCAATCCTGCCCTACCACTTCGGCCACTATTAGTTCCAATGCAGCCATCATTTTCTATGCCATATCCCACCCCTGCTCCACCCTTCTCACTGTGTTTGCGCGCTTCCCACAAGCTGGCTTTGTGCCTAGTTTAAGCACTAGCCTAATAAATGCTACCTCATAACCTGCTTACTCTAGTGGCTGAGTTCCTGCAGTGGCCGGACCTGATGGCCTTCGCTCGGGTGTGTCGGCTCTATCAAAAAGTGGCGGAGGACCGAGATCTCTGGAAGGCGGAATGCAGGCGTCTCTGGGGCATGGACCTGCAGCTGTTCGGGTAGGATATATGCAGAGAAGTGGTGCACGCAGACCTGCCCATAGTGCCACGATCGACCACGAAGACCTGGAAGCGGCTCCTCCAGCAAGGATATACAGCCCAAAGGACGTGGGGAGAACTGGTCCGGGGGGATATTTTGACCCGGGCCGATATCGAGGCAATGAGGACGAATAGTGCAGTGACCTACCGACTCCCAGAGCTGCCAATGCCGAAACTGCGCAGAGAAGCCCGCTGCTTCGACTCTATTCTGCAAGAAGCCCTTGCCTACCCTGAGGTTGAAAGCGACAATATGTCCTTAGACCTCCGCGACCCAGAGGTACTATTAGCCCTGGACCAGCTCGACCAAGCCTCCAAAGTGCTGTATGAGCAAATCCACTCCCAGACAGACCAGCACAACCTGGTGCAGGCGAGATGGAGTTTCCCTCTGCAGACAGATGCTACCCTGCCTTTGGTGCTTCAACTGTATCAGGCCTTGGCCTTAGCGGCGGAGTTCCAGTGCGAGTACCACCTGAGGGAGCTGCAGGAGTGCTTGGAAGGCGGGACGCTGCTGAGTGACTACTATAGAAGGGTAAGAAACAGGCAGTGGAACGCCTATATAGCCGCTGGAAAGGCGTTTTCCGACCTGTATTCCTCCTTCGAAGCGCTTTTCAACGAAATCTACGAAGCGAAGTTCCCGGCCGGACCGCAACTCCCCCGCTTCAGCTTCCTCCGCATGTTCACAACCCAATGGACTCGCAAGGTATTCAGTCCCCTGGAGGCCTGTCTCACTACCAGTGCACTCAATCTGCTCAATTCCCTGCGCTCGGAAAGACTACTGAAGAGTCAGAGCAGACTAGACGACCCGCGCACTCTGACCCTGATGAAGTACCATTCTATTCAGGATTGTGCAGGCCTATCTCGACCTCGGGATTTCGCCCAAGAACGTCCACTTCCTGAGCCACAGTCTCCTGCGTCTCCAGCAGCCCTACCTGTCCCTGCACGCCGCAGTGCTAGAAAGCAGCAAAGCCCACATCGAAAGTGCGGAAATCGCAAGGGAAGCGCAGGCTGTAGCGGCCTGGCTAGATGCCGATTTAGCCCTATTGACCCGAATGTTCATCCCTGCGACTGTACGGCAGGTGCAATGTATGTATGCAGACTACGAGTTAAGCCTGTGGAAACACCATTTCGAGGCGAGATATATGAGCAATTGGACTACTGTGACTGCCAAATTACGAGAGGAAGTCGCTGAAACTCACCTAAGTAGCTCTTTCGCCCTGTTCCTGTTCGAACTCAAGCCGTGCAAGTCTCAAATCCGCGCTTTCCTCGAGTCCATCCTGAGCGAAGACTCGTCCAATTTGACGAAAATAAGTCGGTTTAATGACCTGACGCAGACACTGGTGGAGGCGGGCAGTGCCAGTCTGGCGGACGAGGAGTTGGAGTACTGTGCGGGGCGGGAGCAGAGGACGTTGGAGCAGGCGCAGGAGGGGGAGGAGCAGCCAGACCTGGAGATGGTAGAGGGACTGGTGTAAAGGACTGTCTTGAGGCTATAATGGCGACTTTGGCGGTGGCTGAGAGCCATGAACCAATGGTGCTCGAGCAGACCGACTCCCAGGACCAATACTCCCGCATGAAATCCCTGGAAAAGAAGCTGGAGTTCCTGCAAATCCAAGCCGACTACATCAAAGACGAGCAAAAGAACCTGAAGCGCGAATACATCCGCGCCAAAGAAGAAATCAAGCGCATTCAAACCATCCCCCTGGTAATCGGTCAGTTCCTAGAGCTGGTAGACAGCAACTACGCAATAGTGTCCTCCACTGCAGGGTCCAATTACTACGTGCGGGTACTGTCCACCCTGAACCGAGAGCTACTGAAGCCCTCTGCGTCTATTGGACTGCACAGACATTCCCATAGTGTGGTGGAAATCCTGCCTTCTGAAACCGACGCCTCCATTCAACTGATGCAAGTGACGGAAAAGCCGGATGTGACGTACCAAGACATCGGCGGTCTGGACATCCAGAAGCAGGAAATCAGAGAAGCGGTGGAACTGCCACTGACCAATCATGAACTTTACTCACAAATCGGCATTGACCCGCCTAGGGGAGTGCTGCTGTACGGGCCCCCGGGCACTGGGAAGACGATGCTAGCGAAGGCGGTGGCGCACCATACGACTGCGGCGTTCATCAGGGTCGTAGGGAGTGAGTTCGTGCAGAAGTACCTGGGCGAAGGACCGAGAATGGTCAGGGACGTGTTCAGACTGGCCAGGGAAAACGCCCCCGCAATAGTCTTTATCGACGAAATCGACTCCATTGCCACCAAGCGCTTCGACGCTCAGACCGGGGCAGACCGAGAAGTCCAGCGGATCCTACTAGAGCTGCTCAATCAGATGGACGGGTTCGACCAAAGCGTCAATGTGAAGGTGATCATGGCGACCAATAGGCCTGACACCCTGGATGCGGCACTGCTGCGGCCTGGACGGCTGGACAGGAAGATTGAGTTCCCTATGCCGGACAGAAGGCAGAAGAGACTCATATTCCAGACTATTACGTCGAAGATGAACTTGGCGGATGATGTGGATTTGGAGGACTATGTGTCTCGTCCGGAAAAGATTACTGCAGCAGACATGTCAGCCATCTGCCAAGAAGCCGGCCTTCAAGCCGTTCGTCGCAACCGCTACGTAATCCTCCCCAAAGACTTCGAAAAGGCCTACAAGTCAGTCGTCAAGAAGTCAGACACTGATTTCGAGTTCTATAAGTAGGTAGATCAGGACTCTTCAGGCACACTGCCATCCGGCTTGTATTTGTCGAAAAGCGCCTGCAGTTCTTGGTGAGTGACAGGCTTCAAAGCCACAGGGTTGATCCTCGCCTTCAGCGAGTGGCTGCGGGCACTATACGCGCCTCTCTGTGTCTCTGGGGAAGTCATTAAATTGGACTCGTTGCGGCGCATACTGCTGCTTCGGACTCTGTAGGCGTTACTGGCCTTTTCACCTGCTTTGGGCACGAGTTCGCCCTTGATGTTCACCTAGCTAGGACTGACCAGCCCAGCCTTCACCAGCACTTTCCGCCGTCCTTTGTTGGAGAAATAGGCACGCAGGTTGACATCTCGCAAGCCGTCGTATGTCGGCAATTTGCTGCGCGCTGAAACGCAGTCAATAACAAAGGGCCTGCGAGCTGGCTTGGTGTCTATGGAACGGTTTGACCTATGCCCTTCCATCTTTATGGCAGGCTGGTGTAAGGGACGGGGACTAGACTGGAGAGGTGGGCAGTGGGCGAGTAGAAGGGAGAATATAGGAAATAGAGGGGAAATTTGGAATTTCAGAGGATTTCTATTGATTTTAATGGACTTTTAGGAAGGACTCTTACAAAATCGCTCAAAACCCGGGTAAAATCAGTCTCTTAGCTTCCAAATTACCCTATTTTCGTCTCTTCCTTATTAGCTATATTCCCCATCAAATCGTCCGAAGCCCCTGAACCAATTTCTCCTTCCTCGCCCTCTCCTAGTCAGTACCCAGCTATTTAAGTCTAATTGGCAGTGTTATAGTCACTACCGCCTTTCCCTCTCCAGCCATATACCTGGTTTAATGGACTCAAAGGCCGATAATACGCAAATTCTCCTTCGATAGCTGGACGTTGCAGTTCCCACAGGCTGCCTTGCTACCCCGGCAGTTCTGTCCGCTGCATATATCGAGGGAAAGATAGGTGGAAAAATAGGGGTCGGATTAGGTTTCGGAAGAGAGTGTCGGGCCCCACAGATGACTGCAAGCAGGCGTGTGAGCAGCTTGCTAAGGCTTTTTGATGCTAGTTTGGCTCTAACGCTATTGAAATATGTCTAGTCCATGGGAAAAAGAATTAGCGGAGAGGGCGAAATCAGCTTAAGAGAGGCGGAAATCACGAACTCAGCCCTGAGACAGACTAAGTAAAGCTACAGGATTACAGAAATCTCCTAATTTCCCTGGATTTCGAAGTGCTTTCTGTACCTAGGTTTTCCCATATCCCTGGGATTTATATGCGGCGATCTCGTGACAAAATGGTAGTCCGAAGGGCTTATATATATAAATTCGCTATTCCAACCAATGTTTGCGACCAACATCATTGCTGTGGAGGACTGTCCAAACAGAAGAGCCACCTGCCAGGACTGTGCACTGGCCATCGTGACATCCCACCCGCGTGTGCGGACCCCACAACGCAAGTACTACCATCTGAACTGCTACAAGCCCACCTACCCTGTGACAATTCTCCCCTCCTCAGACGTCACTAGCACCCTTCACAGTGCTGAAAACCAGTCCGCCTTTAGTCAATGGACAGAGAAGTGGAATGAGCAGTTCAGACCTCGGGGAATTACTTCGCTGCCTATACAAACTGTGCCGACTTTTATCCCTATAAGCCGTGCGCATATTGAAATTTTCAAATTCCTGACATGTAAAGAAGTGTGTTTATTAGTGGGATTGACCTGCAAAGCCTGGAAAGTGCAGGGCTGGAGTCAGGAGCTGTGGGTCGACTTTCTAGCGAGAGATTTCCCTTGCGAAGTGCGAGCTTCGGGAGTGAGTGCAAGGGAAGGATATATACGCCTAAGGGCTCAGACCTGTTTAGCCTGCTCCAAGACCCCTCCAAACGGCCAATTACGAGTGATTTGCCCAGTCTCCCAGCGACCCATTTGCTCCAACTGCTTCCAAAAGCCTGGCAGTTCCGTCTTTAAAATCAACGAATATGCAACCTTAAT
>Ga0247837_1005624_pt1 | contig 18589 bp, 14 predicted proteins | sample LaCtaG_2_FD_187115 | JGI IMG/M metagenome (GOLD analysis project Ga0247837, IMG submission 187115) | Freshwater microbial communities from meromictic Lake La Cruz, Castile-La Mancha, Spain - LaCruzMarch2015_14.5m | ecosystem: Environmental > Aquatic > Freshwater > Lake | place: Spain: Castile-La...
GACTGAACGCCTCTAAGTCAGAATCCATGCTGGAACGCGACGTCCTCCAGTCGCCTATGGAACCACTAACCGCATTCCGCACCCTGCCCTCTCAACTTCCGCAATGGAGGAGCGGAGAGCAGGCTTCTCCCGCGGCGACTGGGACAAATCCTCTGTAGACCACTCAAACGGAAAGAGGGATTGTACGTATGAGAGTAAGCTTGTCTTACGATCTACTGAGATCCAGCCTCCTTCCTCCGATTTGTCCCCCTGTATTCCTCTGCTGGGGTCCACTTCCCCACTCTGTCCCAACTATTTATTCCTAATGCATTTTGCCACAAAGCAGAAAGTGGCTTGGAGACATTTCCCACATGAAGAATCATATGCTTATCTTTGAATACGGCCTAGAATGGCCTTTGTAATCTGACCAAAGTGAAGGTGCAATTCGCATTCATGTCCTATCCACTCCTCTAAGACTCATTTTGCATGTGCAATATAGGGTTCGAATTGTGGAGGAGCACAACCTGATTTTCATAGGGAGACTCAAGGTGTAGTTGTGGACGGATGGCCTAAGGTGAGCGGTACATTTGTTGTGAGTGCTGAGTCTGTGAAAGGCTGGGCTTCATAGTGCTGGAGAAGCCAGACTTGTGTTTCGGCGACAACTACCCTTTATCTCCCATACGAGATGTAACTGATGGAAATGACAGTCACTGCTTGACCTGTGCACTGCTAATACAGTCCATTGCCAATATGATTTGTGGCTTCTTGATCTCTACCAACGCCACAATGGGTTTTGGTTTCAGAAATAAACAATTTGCTGCCGCGTAATTTTCCGGCTAGCTACTTCCGTCACTCATATGAGTGAAAATGACAAAGAAATCTAATGAAGTTTGGCAATCCTGAAAATTCCCAAGCAGGCGCAGAGCTTTCTTCCCTTTCGCTTTACCAACTTCGCCAGAAAGAATGCAGATATCAGCAGCCAGCCTGCTCCCAAGTCCGGTCACACAGAGACAGTCGTTCACATCAAGGAGTGAATATATGCACAGCACTCCGCAGAGGGAGAAATTCAGCACTTCCCAAAGAGAATAGGACTGGGAGCACTAAGCTGGTGCAGTGACTACGTCCTTTCCTTTACTCGTTCTCAATAGTTTGGATGTCAATGGCGATAGCAGTGAGTAGGAGTTTTGTAATGCGGCCCTCAAATAATAGTTAAGAGTTACAAGTTCCTCTGGCGTCATCCTCTGCCCAGGGCATATCGTACAGTTCGCACTGGACTCTGTCAGTTTTACTCAGATTTGAGAGTTCCACCATGACTTTCTCAACCAGTTGCTGATAGGTTTGCCTTCCGCATACTACACTTTCCGCAGGAAGAGAGGACTCTATGTCCGCGGTAACCCTCAAAGACGATATTTAAAGTGCGCAGTCTATCAGTGTGTTTCCGCCAATACTCCCACTGCTATATATGACTACCGGCGGCCCCAAAGTAATAAACGAAGATTGCGTTGGAATTTATGGAAAAACTGCAAATACGGGCATTCCAGACTGCGAATGTCCTGGCGAAAGGAAGTCCTACACTCAAGAGTAGTCTTCCCAAAAACCTCGTTAGACCATTTCTCGGACAGCGAGGGATTTGACCGCTCGGAAGTCTGCCGAACACTAGGCGGTAATGCAGCGTCTTCCTCCCATCTCATGTCATCTGCTCAGTTCCCTATTCCTTCACATAATCTGTGTAAATGGGCAACAAGCCAGTTCAAACAGCCCAGCAGCACCCACGTATACTGTTGATGTGGACAAAAGCAAGAGTCCAGGTCTTTTCCCGGCTCAGTCGCAATATCCTCGCGGAAGTGTGTCCCTACCTCGACTCGTTCCCTAGTCTTTGTTGGGTGTCCAGAACCAACTTCGTTCTGTACGAGTTACTCACTTCGCAAGCTTTCCAGCCTACCCCACTGAGCACTCCCATTAAAGTGAACATCGGAAGTAGATGGGCGGTCATCGACTCAAGTCGAGTGGCCGTGTGCGGAGGCTATAAATTATGTGAGGAATAGGTAGGTCATCAAGGCAGCAGAGTGGCATATCTGCTGCATTACAGTGGCGCAGTGGAGTTTCTGCCTGACATGCTAAACGGCCGCTATGCACATGGAATCGTCGTGTGGAAGAGAGCCGTGCATGTCTTCGGCTCGTGCCTGGGCGACGAAGGACGACTTTGTGAGAGTTTGGACATAACAGCGTGGACTGCACTACCGAAAATGCATCATATGAGGGCGTATTTCACGCCTGTAGTGTGGCAGGAGGCGGTGTACCTCTGCGGAGGGCATATCAACACTATCGAGGTTTATGACGGAGTTTCGATGGAGCTACTACCGCTTCGCTTGCCTGAAAGGAGCGCTACTATGGCCTGCGCAAAGGGAGAAACTCTACTAATGATCACTGAGAGACACTCGACCCTTTTATCCGGTAAAAAGAACACTTTCTCAGACGCCAGCCTCACGGTTAAGAAGCTCGCCCAGCTGTTTTATTCGAACAGTTCAAGTCCGGTCTGGTGGGGAAGTCACTTCTACCTGTGTTCAGACTCTAAGATTCTCAAGTACTCGGTTGAAGATTGCCGCAGGCTGGACTAACACGCTTGCTTAATAACCTAAATTGGGAAGTCTATGATACTCCGAGTTCCTAACATGTATAGATAGAAGAAGGCATTACAGCCCTTAACTCCAGCTAAAAAGCCTATATGTAATTGCTTTGGAGACGTCGAAATCATGTTCTCACCCGATCAATCTGAACAAACGTTTGAGGAAAAGTGCACACACAGTAGATAACTCTCTGAAGCTATCCGCAGTCAGTGCGCCAACTTCCTTCTCACAAATAGCCTAGCACAACTTGTTCCATCGACAATGATCCAGCGGGTTGTTTAGGTGCAGAGCCATAGGAGCCTTTCTGGACAACTCAGCAGGCGGTACTAGTTCCTGCGGTCCTGGCTACGTGTATTTGGCTAGTCTTATTTTTCTGAGAGCTGTCACGTAAGTTGCTCTACATGTGTGAATGCGGCTGGTGCACTGGATGCAGCATTGCTGGAGCGACTGTAAGTAGCTCGGCGGGAGGCACTTGTGCTTGTGGAAATGGGTATGCTCCGCATTCACCAGCCACCATTGCTTGTGCAATTCCCGAAGCCACTCTGAACTCCAAATTTGAGGGAACCTGCGCCTGCGCTGCTCCCAAGTACAAGGACAAAACCAGTCCTACCACCCTATGTGAGTCGCTTTGTGATCAGAGTTGCTCCACTTGCACTAACCCCACTTCCGGAGGCTGCCTAACTTGCAAGGTAGCCTCTCTGACCAAAGCGGACGGCGGAGTATGCTACAGCGGAACTGGGTATGTGCAGGAATTCAACTCCACTGTTTCCTGTGGAGCATGTGCCCCTAACGACTGTGTATGCAGTGGACTGAAAAGCACTGCCTGTCTCAAGCCGGAACACCAAGTATTTGTGGCTTTCGCAACTGGCTACAACCTGCCTCTGGCCTCGCCTGTGAATGGAGCGTGGTGCTTCGGCTCTCCCATGTCTGCCTCTGCAAGGAAAATCAGCGAAGTAGAGACTGTGATTGAAATGGAAGTGGCAACGTACAGCCCACTTCAGAGGAGTGCTTGGAACTACTGAAAGCCCAGTGGTCCTTCGTCAGCTACTGCTGTTTCCCACTATGCACCAGCCACAGCTGAGGAAATGGGCCTGTGGCTGTGGATCCTTCGCTTCGGAGGCACCAACATATTCAATTAAGTAGAGTGGAAGCCTCTGGTAGCCGCCTTCAACGTCCCAGTACCCATAGAGTCACTACCTAGCCTGGACCTACGCGTATTCACTACGGGAAAACTGCTCGGAACTACCCAGCAGCGCTTTTACTGTCGCTGAACGAGCAGGACAGGGCGCTTTTTAACCGCTTTAGTGCAGTCTGCGGGAGTGCGGGGTGCGTACTGAGGGCTCAGTGCCAGCAAGTAGCTGCAGCGAGCACCTGCGCACTTTCCTAACTAGTCAGCTTTAGTGGGTTCCTATGTGGAGCTATCAATTCATATACAGGAATCGGAAATAACGTCGAGCCGGTGCTGAATTCCCCCAGATGACTGAGTGTGCACCACAGACAGCTGGTTTCCAAGTCCCGCCATTACTACCTAGTACCAAAAGGAATGCTGCGTAGACCTCTGGATTGACTGCATCTGTTACCTGAGTCTTTCACTACCCGACTTAGTCTGTCTTTCTCTCAGGCTTTAGCCTTTGCCTGCAGACCCATTGTATACTTAGAGTACAGCTGCAAGAGGAAAGGAGTGAGGCCTGCTGAGCCCTACAGACAAGGACAGACGTAATTCGGAGCTGTAATTCGCCTAGAATTCAGTAGCGCTATAGGATTGCTCCCTCATAGCCCTATTAAAGGCCTTAGGACTAATGTGGCTGGTGCGCAGCTGGGCGGGAGGCTTGCTCAGTCTCTGCGTATGTCTATACAGAGACAGTGGGAGTCCTCGTGGCAGCAGACTGTGCAGCTTTCCTGCTGCAAGCGTGCATCTCCCCGGCCTATGCTCAGGACTGGATATTGGCGGTAGAGGGAATTGCAGGGCTTTTCGGACTGATTAGTCTCCTGCAATGCTCTCTATCCAACCCAGGCGTAGTTCCCCTGTCCCCTCCCTCCCAACTCCCTCTCAGCCAGCTCGAGTTCTGTCTAACCTGCACTGAATGGAAGCCTCCCGCTACTCGCCACTGTAAATCCTGCAACCACTGTATACATAGAGTAAGGGGCTATGCAGCACCACCACCATTGTCCGTGGCTGAACACTTGCATTGGCGGCGCCAACCACAAGCACTTTCTGCTCTTTGCAGCCTATGAAGCCTTGGCGAAGGCGGTGGAAACTGCGATGCTGGGGTGGAAACTGTATGGAGACTTGAGGGAGGAAGCTTGGGAAGTGGCAGCGGTTTGTATTGGAACTTTGGCGATATGTGCAATTAGTGCTGCACTACTGATAGAGCAAATAGCCACAGGCTGCAGCAAGCGACGGCCTCATCCCGCGCCCTACACAGTACCCAATATCCAGGCTACAGAAAGGCTCAGTGAGGTAATGGGGAGGAACGTGTGGGCCTGGGTGCTGCCCTTAGCCCCGGAAATACACTGGGAAGACGCAGAATTGCTACTCGACATAGGAGAGGAACGCAGGCATAGGCCAGGGAAGTGGGTATGGGCGGGGGCGGGAGTTGCCCTGGTTGTAGGACTGGTGGGAGTTGCAGCTGTAGCTTGTGGGTATATAAGACAGCAAATATACGCCTAAAGCTGCATTTAGCCTAATACAATTGCAGCTTCCTTATAACTCTAATCCCAATAAATAGACAAGCCAGACACTATTGCCTACTGAAGGAACTTAACTGCATAGCTGCCACTGACTTCGAACAGCGTGGCCTTCCCAGTGCGCTCCAAAGTCTGCAGCACTGCCATCATATAGGCCGGCGGCATCCCATAGAACTCCTCCCTTCTCGTATCGTCCCCAGACACCAGGCCTATCACAGTCTCCACCCCGCCTATTTTCCCATGGTCGTCTGCCCACTTGTAGACCTGCGCTGCCCACACTTCCGGCTTTTTCCAGTATATCGAAGTCTTCGGTCCGTCCTCCACTGCCAAATTCGCCTTTTGCATGTAGGCAATTAAAGCCTGGAAAAAGTCGTCTTTGAGACTTCTCCGGATGCGAGGGTTGCGGGTGAGCGGCTGCAGGTCTTCTGGAGTGATGGAGAAGAGGCGGTGGGAGCGGCAGAAGGAAAGGACGAGTTGGGCCCAGAGAGAGAGTTGCTGGGCGCGGATGTCAGCGTTCAGCTGCAAACTGAGTGGGGAATACGTGTAGAAGGGAGGCCAGTTCACGAGCTCTTCGCCTGTCAACTCCAGGAAAGCATACCTAGGTGTACTCTCTATATCTCCACTCCATTATAGTCCTTATCTAGACTAATCGTCGTCGCTGTCCAAGTCATCCAGCGGGTTCTCCCCTCTCTTCCTCATGACTCTGTAGAACTCATCAAAGCTGAGCTGTCCATCCTTGTCCCTGTCCGCCTCATCTATCATTTCCCCCAGTTCCTCCTCACTGAGACTCTCCCCCAACTCCATCGCCACTCGCTTCAGGTCCGTTAGCTTGATTGTGCGGGAGTCGTCATCGTCAAACAGTCTGAATATCTTCATGATTTCCTCCTTACTGTCCTTCTGCCCCATTCTCGGCCGCACAACTCCTAGGAAGTCCTCAAAGGTCAGTCCCTGCGCCGGGTCCTTGTCCAGGTCTTGGTAAATGGCTCTGATTTCGTTCTTTTTGACATCGAAGCCCAGGGCGCGCATCGCTGCTTTGAACTCCCTAGCGTCGATTTCCCCCCTTCGCTCTGTGTCGAAGAGACTAAAGGCTTCCTTGATCTCTGCCAGCTGCTCCTCGTCCAGTCCTGGCTTCTTCCTGGGCGCTGTTTTGGTCAGCGGACTGGTCGACCTGCCTCCACGGTACATTTGATTATGGCTGCCATGGAGTAACGGGTGGGTAATAATATGAAAAGGAAGGGAGAGGAGGCGCAGTCGATGCCGAAGCAGAGTGAAAACTACCGCCAGCAGATCGAGAAGATTAAGAAGGAGACGGAAAGTCTGCGGGAACAGCTGTGTTTGGACTCGCTGCAGTCCACCAATGCGGCAACTGGCTCGCAAATAGCGAGACTGCAGGACCAGGGAGACGCCTATGCCAAGAAAATCCAGCAAGAGCAGAAGAAATTAGAAGAATTGGACCTGCAAATCGCCCAAGTGCAGCAGAAAATCAAGGAACAGAGAGCTGCAATGGGCGGGGCCAAAGGGTCCCGCGAGACCAACGAGAGCATAGGGAAGAAAATCAAGGGTCTGGAGAACAAACTGGACAAGGCACTGCAGAAGTACAACGAAGCCATCGCCCATAACAAGCAGCTCAGGGAGCAGATCGACGCTTTGAGACGGGAAAGAGTCGTTTATGACAATATATACACCAAGCTGGAATCCGAGCTTCAGGAAAAGAAGGAAGAAATGCAGCGCATCACTGAGAGAGGCAAAAAGGCCTTGGAAGACCGAGAGGAGGCGAAGCGGAAGATGGCGGAGTTGAGGGCGGAAAGCGAGAAGGAGCAGGAAGAGTTCGAGAACGAGTGGAGAGAACTAGGCCGGCTGATTGAGCAGGATAAGAAGATGAAGGACTTTATCAAGCAGAGGGAACGGCCAAGTTTCCAAGACGAGTCCAGCGCCGCAGAACTAAGCGAAGAGCAGCAACTCCGGAAGCAGGCCGCCAAAGGCGCTTGGAGCATCGTATTCGACAAAGCCAGCATCCAGCAGTCTATGGACAAAGTCCAGGCCTACGCCGAAGCCTTTGAAAAGATACAGAAAGCCACTGGTATTAGTGACCCGGATGAAATCGTGAAGACCTTCGTGGAGGCGGAAAAGCACAATTACAGTTTGTTCAATTATGTGAATGAACTGAATAATGAGATGGAAAAGCTGGAGCAGCAGATCAAGGATATACGAGGGGAAATAGAGCAGTGCAGGGGACAGGGCGTTCGCACAGACGACCAGCGCAAACAAATAGTAAGCGACTTGGAGCGCAGACTTGAAAAGACGGACTTGAGAGTGCAGCAGTATGAGCACAACTACGAGAAAACGATGCAGACCATCAATGCACTGAAGGCAGGCATTCAGAGCATATTTGAGCGAATTGGGTGCAACACTGAGGCTGCGCAGGAAATGCTGGGGTACCAGGGAGTGACGGAGACCAATATGATGCAGTATCTGGGCATTATTGAACAGCGTACCAATGAAATCCTGCAAATGTACAGTGCCGTGCACACCGCTCCGGCCCACGAACACCACCACCAGGCAGGCGCAGTGAGCCAGGCTCCCAAGGACATCAAGATAGAGGCGCCGCCCATTCCCGAGCCGAAGGACGGAGAGGACGTGGACGAGTCTACACTGCCACTGCAGAGGGAAGAGTTCGAGAAAAACGCCTTGAAGAACATGAAAAAGCAGTTTGAGAAGCAGGCAGCCCGCAAGAAGTAGACTAAGAAATGGCCTCTAGCGAAATAGACCGTCTCAAGCGTTCTTTGGAAAACCGGGAAAATCAACTGAAGGAGATGTCCCTGCAGCTTTCCCAGCACCTCTCCCTCATCGAAGAAAAGAACAAGCAAGTAGCCGACCTAGAAGCGCAGCTACAGGTCGCAACTGTGAAGCTTCAGAAGAAGGAACAGCAGCTAGACCAGGAGCGCAAAGCCAAGGAAATCATGTTTAACCGCCTCACTACCCTGGAGAAGCAGACGGAAAAGGCCAATCAGCAGAGGACGTCTACTTTGCAGAGAGTTAGGAACTTCTTCACGTCGAAGCCGGCGGAGGAGGACCAAAGCATTACTAGTGCGTATGTGGATTTTTACAGTAAGATTCAGGTGGAAGGGCAGAATGCGCAGTTGAAGCAGGTCCCCACCTTCGAAGTAGACCATGAATTCGCCCCTCCTCCCCAAAAGGACCTCGACCTGCCAGTCACCCAAGACGACCTGGACATCACCAAGGAGCTAGAGAAGATGGGGATCAAAGACATTGCCAACAAGTACTAGTTCCTAACCCTCCATCCGCCTCCATCAGCCATAGTAATATGCGCTACCATAGTACCAGGTCTCTCACGCCTACCTACTCCTTTCTCGACGCCGTGGAGCTGGGCCTAGCGCCAGATGGCGGCCTCCTAGTCCCAGAGTCCATCCCAACCCTGACATTCAGCGACCTGCAAGCAATGAGAGGTCTGTCCTACCGCGACCTGTGCTTCCGCCTACTACGTATGTTCATCCCTGCGAAGGATTTGTTCGACGTGCAGCTGAAGTCGCTCATTGGGAAGGCGTATAGTTCCTATGATGACGATATAATCAAGGTGAAAGAGGTGCAAGGAATCATGGTCGCTGAGCTCTTTCATGGGAAGACGATGTCGTTCAAGGACTTAGCACTGGGGCTGCTGGGCGAAGTAATGGAACTGATGGGCAGTCGAAATGACAAGCACTACAACGTGGTAGTGGCGACTAGTGGAGATACCGGGTCTGCAGCGATGGCGGCGCTAGCAGGTAAGAATAATGCGGATGTGTATGTCCTCTACCCTCACAACTGCATTTCCCCCATCCAAGAACTCCAAATGACCTCTCAGTCCGCCCCCAACCTCCACTGCGTTCCCATCCACGGCTCCTTCGACGACTGCCAGTCCCTCGTCAAGTCCCTCTTCGCCTCCCACTCCATCCCCTCCCTCACCGCTATGAACTCCATTAACATCGCTCGGGTCCTTTTTCAGATGGTCTACTACTTCTTCCTCTACTTCAAGTGCACGGAGAAGCTGGAGGAGGTGGCGTTTGCCGTGCCCACTGGGAACTTTGGGAATGTGCTGGCAGGGTGGTATGCGAAGAAGATGGGCTTGCCGATTGTGAGGCTGGTGGTGGCTACGAATGAGAATGATGTCTTGCATACATTCTTCCAAACCGGACTCTACAAGCGTCTGCCCCACGTAATCCCCACCATCTCCCCCTCCATGGACATCCAAATCGCCTCCAACTTCGAACGCTACCTCTACTACGCCACCAACAGCTGCGAAGAAGTCTCCCAACTAATGGACAAACTGCGCAGCGAAGGGCAATTCCAGGTCTCCGAAGAGGTTCTCAGGAAGTGCCAAGCGGACTTCCTCTCCACAACAGTGGACCAAACCCGGACAAAGGCGGTCATTAGGGAGATATATCAGTCGGAAGGGTATATATTGGACCCGCACTCAGCTGTAGCCTTCGCTTCCACTCAGTACATTACCAAGCCAGTGATCTCGCTAGCGACTGCCCACTATGGGAAGTTCATCGAGGCAGTGAGGGAAGCCACAGGGGAGGCAGTCCCGGTTCCTGAGCGGTTAGCAGGGCTGAAAGGTCCGGCCCAGGGTGTGAGGGTGCTGCCTAACCGCCTAGAAGACGTGGAAAGGTTTATACTGGGGGAAAAGAAGAGGAAGGCTGCGGGGAGTTGGCCACTAGTGACTTTGGGTTTGGTGGTGGTGGGAGTGGCTTGGCTCGCCTATAGACGGTGGAAGCGCTCAGCTAAGTAGCTTTTCTCTCGATTAGGCAATATGGCATATAGGAAGTTTATGGTAGAGTTGTAGTACCAGTAAGATTTCCTCATTCCCTGCTCAGACTGGAACTGGCGAGTCTGCCACTTCCAGGCAATTCGGCCCTTTCAGTCCAAAACTCCCTATTTACTGTTACATAAGAGAAGTGTTAGGGCTTCCAGAGCAATTGAGTACAGTAGGTACGAAAACCCGGGCAATAGGAGAAACTCAATAGAGAAATTGCTAGCCACGGCAAGCCTTATAGTCCACTACTGCAGCTATAGAGATAGGAAAATTGTCTACATCCACTATAGCGAAATCCAGGAAGCAGAATTTAAGGTAAAAACACACCTTTTGGAAGCAGCCAAAGCATCCTCGATAATTCGCTTTCAGAATGAAGGTAAAGGAAAGGAGCAGCTGCCTAGATTTGGGCAGAAATGCAGAAGGAAAGCCTAACACTCCCCACAGCCTGTCCTTACTCCCTGTGCTACCCCTTTCCCCCGCTCTTTTCATCCTCCTATCTCCATATCAGAGCTGCTCAGCACTGTTTTTGGGTAGAGCTGGGCTAAGGGTTAGCCAAGGTTGGAGCAGCAATGAAGGGTGCTAAGTATGGATGGCAATGGAGGGAGGTAGGACAGGCTGGAGGTTTCATTGGATGGGCTGGGGGAAGGAGAGGGGTCTGGCGGGCTGGGCCTGAGGGAAGGCTTCCTTGTGTGTCCCTCCCATTCCCTCACACATGTGGTCCCTTGCCTTCTGTCCCTAATAATATATGAATCCCTCTGACTGCAACAGCTCCCTGTCTTCCTTCGACAACGACAGTCGTCCTTACGCCCTGCCCAAATCCGAGCCCTGCGAAGACGTAAAGGCCACAAACCAACTGCTCCTGCAAGAGCTGGCGAAGGAGAGACAGAGAGTTAGCACCCTGGAAGGGATCATTTTGTCCATGTTCCTGAGTCCCGGCGCGCCCGCTGAGATGAAAGCGCAGATGGAGGAGGTCAACAGTTCAATCCCACTACTACTGCATGGGAAAGAACACCTCCTCAATGCGCAGTGCGGACTTACAGGACTGTTGCCTACAGACCCGCTTTGGCACAGATGTCCACAGGACCAGAGAGCGCTCAAAATCGCCCGTTACAAGGCGAAGCTGAAGAGGCGGAGGGAGTGTGTGCAGCTGAGTCGCGCCTACTCCGGCCGCAGCACAGTGGCGAAGACCAAGCCCAGAGTCAACGGCAAGTTCGCCTCTTCGTCCTAACCTAGTCCTCCCGCCTTCTTTCTACACAGCCTCTCCTGTTGCCGGCTTTTCAGGGAGACAGAGGCCTGTAGTATACACTCACTCATAGGCTGGGAAGTAGGACATGTACCTAAGTCTTTGAAAGTTGACTGGACTGAGAGGGATGTGTGTCGATTGTCTGCCTGTCTGTGTGTATCTGGCAGGGAGTCGTGAAGTCTGAGAGGGGAGGGTCCACTGGGACATAATAGGGAAGATGAGCCAGCCTGCTGCGCTGTATTGCTACTGCGGGACGAGAGTGCCCTTTACCAACATCACTGAGCACCTCATCCACTGCACTGTGCGCACCGACAGCTCCCCCCTCGCCACCCTTTCCCGCCGTCTCAAGGAAAACTCCACCCTCGAGCAACTCAAACTCTACCTGCAAGAGCTGCAAGCCGAGTTCAACATCGTGCAAAGCTACATACAGACTAAAGAGGCTCCAGCCAAGCCTGCAGTGGCAGTGCGGCCAGCGCCCCTGCCAGTGCCCCTGCCAGTGCTCGACAGACAGGAACAGGGGGGGAGAGGCAGACTGAGGGAAGAGGAAAAGAAGGCAGAGGTGGTCAGGCCTGTGGAGCCGTTTAGGCCGGTTCTGGAGCCGCCGAAGCCGATTGAGCCAATGAGACCTATAGAGCCGATGAGGCCGATAGAACCGCCAAAGTCGATAGAGCCACTGAGAGGCACTGATCAGCTGAGGCCTGTGGAGGCTCCGCAGAGAGGAAGGAGGTCGCCCAGTCCCGTGGATGCGGGGATAAAGTGTGGGGCGTGTGGGAAGTCTTGGGGCGATGCCTTCTCCGAGGTGCAGTTCCTCGACTGCAATCACATAGTCTGCAAGGAGCACCTAGTAGGTTCCTTCGAAGAGGAATACCGCCGGAACCAGCAAATGAAGTGTCCAGTGCGCAGCTGCTCCTTCGTCCTCTCAGTAGGCGAGGTGAAGGAACTCGTGGGAGAACAGCGCTTTGACGACTTGATGATGAAGCTGCTAGTGGGGGACGGGGAAGTTATAGGGAGTTGTACTTGCGGGTTGTCTATCACTGTGGAGTCTGCGAGAGTGGACTATAACCAAAAGGACCAAAGTGGAGTCAAGTTTTCCAGGGAGGCTGCGGAACATTTCGCGAAGTACAGGTTTCGCTGTCCGAAGTGTGCGACTATCTCCTGCGCCAAGTGCCAGGAAGCGCCCTACCACGAAGGCCAGACCTGCGAGCAATTCCAAGTCTTCAAAGCCGCAAAAAAGTGCCGCTTCTGCGGAGACAAACTGCCCAACGGCAAAGACCTCTGCATCAAGCCAGAGTGCGGCGAAAGACTGGGCCGCGTCTGCAAGAAGCAACTTCGCTGCGGCCACAGCTGCTACGGAGTCACGGGAGAAGCCCTCTGTCCGCCCTGTCTGCATGAAACCTGTGCCCGGGACGGCCACAATGAGTTCGAGTACTGCACGATTTGCTATACAGAGGGACTGGGAAACGCTCCAATTGTGCAACTCAGTTGTGGGCATTTGCTGCATTACCACTGTGTGGCTACTACTTTGGCCAATAGATGGGTCGGGCCCAGGGTCACTTTCACCTTTGCGACTTGTCCGCAGTGCAAAGAGTGGGCGTTTACGCCGAATAACAGGGAGTTGCTGACGAAGATGCAGGCGTTCAAGGCGCTTTACGATGAAATTGTGGATAAAGGAGTGAAGAGACTGAAGTTCGAAGGGGAGGACAGAGACCCGAGGATAGTGACTGAGGGAGCGGCGTACTACAACAATCCACAGAAGTTCGCAATGGACCGTCTATGCTACTATGAATGCTTCAAATGCCACAAGCCCTACTTCGGCGGGAAGAAGGACTGCGCCCAGCAAGACGCAGGCAAGAAGTACGACCCCAGCGAGCTAGTCTGTCCCGCCTGTGTGGCGGAAAGCATGCCCGGCACTGCCAATTGTCAGAAACACGGGACGGAGTTCATAGAGTTCAAGTGCAAGTTCTGCTGTGACCATGCGGCGTGGTTCTGCTGGGGGAATACGCATTTCTGTGAAAAGTGCCATACGAGGCAGAATGCTGGGGATTACGTGTCCCGTCTCGCGAAGGACAAACTGCCCCGCTGTCCCGGCCCCCGCAACTGCCCTCTGAAGATGCAGCACCCTCCCAACGGCGAAGAATTCGCAATCGGCTGCTCCATGTGCCGCAACGTCATCTCCGATTTCTAGCCCTAGCTAAGAGTCATGAGAATGCTGGCTAGAAACAGAGTCCCTGTGAGGGACATGCAGTAGAGAACGGAGTCGCTTGACCCTGCGGAAGGCAGAGTCACGGGCTCGATAGAGAACCGTGGCTTTGTGCAGGGTGGACCGCCTGCTGCGGCTGTGTTGGGAGTAGGGCATGTCTTCGCTGCTGCCTGTAGCTGGGAAGTCTTCGTGGAAAGTGTGGAGACAGGCCTTAGCGCCTAGCACGACAGCCTTCATTTTGAGTCTGATGGAGTACTCGTTCTTGTTGATTTCCTGACATTGGCGTTCGATTTTCCTTATGGGAGCGAAGTCTTTGGCGGAAGTTGCGATTTGGTCTTTCATCGATTTCCCGAATTTGCGGACGGAGTCGAAAAACAGCAAATCCTGCAAAGAATTCACTTTGTTCCTATAGACTCGGTAGACTTTCAGCTGAATTTGCAGGCGAAACAGCAGGCGAAAGAAGGGTTGGCCGTGAAAGCGCTGCATTTGATACCGCCACCAGCGCTGTATCAAGCAAGATGCAGGCAAGCGCAGGCTTTTAGTCTGGTCCAGGAAAGCCACAGCACTATACAGCTGAACCTGTGCATGTGTCAGGTCCAATTTCTGTCTGACCAAAATGACAGTGCTCGAATACACCGCAAGTCCTGTTACAACTGTAAGAATGACAATAACCCGGCTTACATGTGTCAAAGGCACAATATCCCCATAGCCAATAGTCGCTTCAGAGACCACAACCGCCCAATACGCAGTCCACACATTATCCAGTTTGTTCCCAGGTACTGAGAAATCTAGCGTTTTTAGGCAAATTCCAGCGATTAGACAGAGACTGAGCCAGGTTAGGATGAGTGTGAAGATTGCGTGTCGCTTGGTTATGGCTCGCAGCACCCAGCGATTGTGCTGGGCGATGTCTGCGAGTTTGGAGTAAAAGAAGCCTCGGGAGGTGTTGCATATGGACTGCCAATAGTTCGCTCGGAGGATGTGGTAGACTCTCGCGAATTTCAATACGAACACCACATCACTCATCGCGAGGACCGAATTGCGGCCCAGCATGCTGATTTCCGTTTCCCAATTGACCCTGGGCGGCAACACAACACAGTGAATCAATGCCTCAGCCACTATATACCCCACCAATCCACTATCCCCCATTTCAGTGCACTGCTCCCAGCGGCCTATTTCCAGTCCCAGCGCAAAGTAGAGTCTGTAATATTTCCCTATCAATACCACTTGCGCAAGAGAAAGAACGATAGCAGAGATTCGCAAAGCATCTGTGAGAGTGTCTTCGTGGTAGGAAAGAGTGGTGACGTAGCGGGAGTTGGCGGCGTAGGACAGTGCTAGGCAAAAGAGGGTGAGAAGTGCTTGGGTGAGACTAATGTGGCGGAGAGAGCGAGTTAGATTGGAGGGGGGACGGACGGGCTGGCAGTGGGTTTCAGTTATTAGGCTGGTGACGGACGCGTTTTTCTCGTGGTGCGGCAGTGTAGGAATACTGCCTCCGCTTGTTTTCATTTATTGGAGTTTAGGTCTAAGTCAGCGATTAACTATCTGCACTAAGGTCCAAAGTGGCTGCCGGTGCGACAGCCGGGCGAGCAGGCTGTACATCGGTTGCAGCATGTGTAATAGGCGTCGTCTCCGCAGCCGAAGCAGGAGTAGTAGTGCAGTTTGCCGGGGTGATAGGTGCAGGCGGAGGGGGAATTCGTCTTGGGGATAAAGGCCTTGCGGCAGTTTCGGCACCTCACAGTGACCATAGCGCTTTCCATCATCCCTTCAAATTGCGTCTTATAATACTCTCTTTCCGCCGCGACTTTCTGCCCCAATTCGCTCAACTTCCCCAGTTTCTCCTTCGCAGCAGTCGCAAGCTGCCCTTCGATCCTCTGCAATATGCAGACTTCTATCGCTTCTATAGCCTCAGTGAATTCCTTAGTTGAGATGCGCAGGGCCGCTACCTTGGCTTCCGAAGTTTGTAGCAGCACTTGAGTGCGCTCCAGGGTGACTTGAGCGAGGTTGAGAGCGGACTCGAGCTGACTGCAGCGCTGGCGCTCTTTATTGTACCTGGCGAGTAGACGCTGGCTGAAGTCTTGCAGGAAGTTGTTCTGCATTAGGACTTCTTGGATGGTAGCGCTGGAGTGCAGCATGGACTGATTCAGCTGTTCCGATAGCGTCGAGACTTCGTCCAATTCCTCATCGCTCGAGTTCATAGAAAGCCAATTATGCTTATGGCTGCCGCAGGTACAAGGAAAGCAATTTTACGTCTTTTCTGGGGCAAAAAGCCCGAATAACGAGGAAAATGATCAAAAAACGAGAAAGATTTTGCTGCTTTTGATTTTGGGTTTTTGATTTGCAGAAAATTGTTCAACTTTCAGCATTCTTCTATGCAAAAGCCTGTCTTTCCAATACCCGTGCAAATATCGACAATATGGACTCTCCGCCCTTGAATGTCTACACCTCCCACTCTCTCCGCTGCCCAAAGTCCCCACAGCCCTACATCACTACGATCAATACCGCAGTACATCCCACTCCAGAGTGTCCTATTAGTCCATAGAGAGAATAGGAGGGAATTGGGCATCTGGGACAATGCGGCTTGGGAGTGGCCGGGCGTCCTAGACTAGTAGCTAGGCAGTAGATGGTGATAAAGCAATGGCAATGGAGGCACTCTCTTGTCCCATATGCTTTGATCGCTACGACATGACTGACCGTCGTCCCAAGACTCTCAAGTGCGGCCACTCCCTCTGTCTTAGCTGCCTCAGCCAGTGGCTTGAAAAGCAACAAAGAGTGGAGTGTCCTACTTGCCAACTCGTCTCCTATGAGAAATTGGAAGAAATCCCTGACAACCAGTCCATCAAGGACATCCTGATGAGCTTCGAAGTGCGCTGTCCCCGGCACACTGCAGTGCAGTTAAAGACCTACTGTGTGGGACACATGGTGGTAGTCTGTGTCCAATGCGGCCATACAGGCTCTGAGGCGGGCTGCAGTCTCAAGGACTTGGGAGAGGATGAGCAGGAAGTCAAAACCATGGTTCTACAGGAAATTGAAAGACGGAGTCGAGGCTTATCCGAGGCTATGAGTCCGGATGTAAGGCAGGCCGTAGACAAGAAGTTTAAGAACAAACTAGGCCAAAATATACAGCTGCTGGAGAAGATCAAAGACTTGGAAAAGTCAGCACAAGTGCTTTTATGTATTGGATGTCAGAACGTTGCTGACAACTTCATCGACATTGCCACCTTTGAGGCTTGGTGCAGTCATTGTGAAACGTATAATCCAGATAATACCAACAGTGTGCAAATTGGACGAAGGAGTAATGAGGAAATCGCGCAGTTGCTGGCTTCAAAGGTCCCGGCCCTGCTCAAGAAGGTCAATTTCTGCCATCTCTCCCTGGATCATTTGATTCGAATAGAGAAAAGAGCCTCCTTAACGCCGAAAGAAGCGCAGCAACTCGGCAAAGACCTGCTAGCCTTGGAAGGCCCAAAACCCGACTTTTCCGCCCTTCCAGACACCTTTCTATGTTCCGGATGTAAGACCCCCCAGTACAAGTCCACCTGTAACATGTTCATTTTGCCCTGCACAAAGCTACATGCCTTATGCGAAGCCTGTGTCGGTCAGGCAGGGACGATGTCGATGACCTGTCCTTTGGACTTAATGACATATAAGAGAAAGCCTGAAGAGTTGCAGAGACTGGCAGCGCCTGTGTCGCCTCAGAAGACAACGGTGTCTGCTAGTGGGTATGGTCCTGTTGTACCTGGGGAAGCTGCCGAACAGCTTATACCAGAGTTAAATGGGATGAATCTGGGAAGACCGTCAATTATGAGGCCTCAGGAAGGAGCGCCGCCTATGATGCAACAATATCAGCCGCCTGGGATGCAACCATATCAGCCTGGGATGCAACAATATCAGCCGCCTGGGATGCAACAATATCAGCCGCCTGGGATGCAACAATATCAGCCGCCTGGGATGCAACAATATCAGCCGCCTGGGATGCAACAATATCAGCCGCCTGCAATGCAACAATATCAGCAACATCAGCCGCCTGTAATGCAACAACATCAGCAAGGCCCTTATCCAGGCCCTGCAATGCCTGCACCAGGCAGACTATTAGGTCCGCCCGTCTTTGGCCAGCCACAAATGCACTTCCCTGCCCAGTCCGCCAATCCTCCTCCTCCTCAATTCGGCTACCAAGGAGGGGGCTTTAAGGCAGGCGCTTTTGCTCCTCCTGTCTACCAACCAGCTCCTCCCCAGCCTGCATATCATCCTATCCCCAACCCAGTGCCACCTACTATTCCCTCCACCTTTCTCGCTGGCGTTGCTTTGCCGCAGCCTAGAATAGATCCGGGCTTGCAACATCTAGTGAAGTTCCCGACAGTGCTTCCTGAACCTGGACCCGCTGTGTCTAACAACAAAGGCTGGTTTTACAATTTCTCTAAGAACCAGGTGGAAGCAGTCACTATGACGCTGTTTGATTCCTGTAGACTGGTGGCAGTGGGGATATCCAACCCTATCAGGCCTGAGCATATAGCTGTAGTCCAGTCAATTAGTTTGTATAGCGGCAAAGCAGCCACAGGGAACCCCGTTGCAACGCACCAAGGCAATGAACAACTGCAAGGCGGAAACCAAGTTATCACCTATGTACATCTCCGCAATCCCTTCAATATCCCTGCACTTTCCCCTGTTACGCTAAAAATCAAGCTAGTGGCTCCGCCCGCCAATCCGCCTATTACTGGATTTGAGCTGTATCGGGGAAATCCCTACAATCGGCCAGATGCTTGGGTGGGAAGTGATGCACTGATTTGGGATTTCGAAGAGACGTCGAAAATTGGAGAGGGGGAAATGGCGAATGGGCAGAACAATTTGTCGGGTCCTATCCTCGCGTTCATATATCAGCATTAAGTAGCTAAGACAGCACTTCAGGAGTTAGGGTGTGGACATGTAGCGATAGATTGAGAAGTCGGACTTTAAAATAGGGCGAATTGCGGGCTTTAATAGCGCTAGTGGCTGATATGGCTTATTTGGTAGTAGTTGAGCAAATGTCCCAGTTCTGCTCAAGAAAGGCT
>Ga0247837_1005626_pt1 | contig 18586 bp, 11 predicted proteins | sample LaCtaG_2_FD_187115 | JGI IMG/M metagenome (GOLD analysis project Ga0247837, IMG submission 187115) | Freshwater microbial communities from meromictic Lake La Cruz, Castile-La Mancha, Spain - LaCruzMarch2015_14.5m | ecosystem: Environmental > Aquatic > Freshwater > Lake | place: Spain: Castile-La...
AAGTGACGCGGAACTGAGTCAAATCCAAGCCTTCCAAAGCCAACTAATGGACACAAGCACTGCCGCTGCCTTGCCGGACCAGACTCCCGCGGTAGTGACTAGTGCGAATTCCGCTTCCTACGCAAGGAGAATTAGTCGCTCTACATTGGGCGGTATGCGAGCGGACGCAGGGAACACGTCTGTGACTTTCCCGAGTGATATTGGAACTTTGCTGGGAGTGGACGATGACACTGTGCTGGATGTGCACACGTCTACGCAGACTTTCAGCAACAACACCTCGGACGAAGTGGAGATTTCGCTCTTTTCTTCCGGAAAATTCGTGGCCTACTCCTTCGAACCCAGCACCAGCACAGTTCCAGTGCCCGTGAACAACCTAACCACTCCCATCCAGTTCTCAGTCCGTCTCAACAACCCCAGGACCAATACCACCTATCACTGCGCCTATAAAACGGCTAGCGGCCAGTGGTCCACAGAGGGCGTAAACCTGACTTCCTTAGTAGGCAACATCGCCACTTGCCAGTCCTCCCACCTGAGCACCTTCCAAGTCATGTCCATTTCCACCTCTCCCGCCCCTACTCCCTCCAGTCCCACCACTCCCCAAGGAACTATCACTGTTCCGGAGCAAAGCTGCAGCACTAACTTCGCTCCCATCGCTATAGTATCCGGCTTAGTCCTGTTTGGTCTGCTCTTTTCCCTAGTTTTCAGCATCCTCGACCGCAAGTTAGTGGGGCTCGAGCCTGTCGAAGCCCGCAAATCTGACCAAGAGATAGACACGCGCCAATTTAAAGGACTGGAGATGCTGGGTGACAAGCCCCAGCCTAGTCAATTGAACATGACCGAAGGGCCTATGAATGACAGTGTAGTCGTTGCGGAGCCTGGGTTCTGCAGACTGTTCTTGGAGTCGCACTGCGTTACAGGGCTGTTTGTGCACTCTGCAGGACTGTATAGGTGGATGAAAACTGCTATTTTGGCAGCTACTTTAGCGGCGGAAATGGCGTTTATTGGAGCGAGATATGAGTGGGAAAACTATAGTGGGAACAGTCATTCTTTGCAGGATATATGGGCAGACTATGACTCTGAGGACTTCCTCTACTGTCTGAGTGGACTGGGAGTCGGCCTGGGCGTAGGCTTGGTGCTAACAGTCCTATTCACTGTTGTAGACAAGACTAGTGAAGGAATGAGGAAAGCAATGAAGGCCATTTCAGCCCTAATTGCCGTGGCGGTCATGTGTGTGGCAGCGGCAGGGGCGATTTATATAGACTTGGACCTGTGCTTCGAGTCAGGAGGGCGCTGGGCTATCAACTTCCTGCCTACTCTATGCGGAGAAGTGCTCATTTGCCAGACTCTGGTGGCCTTCGCCAGGGCGGGAGTCCTTAGATTACTAGACTAATCTTCACTCCAAATCAATGGAATTACGCTATATCTCCTGAGTCGCACTCAGGTCCGACCCCCTTCTCGGTGTATTGTCAATGGAAATATCCTGCAGCCTCTCAATACGTGTGGTCTGCAGGCCTATTATGGGCCGTATCTCCGGTAGCAGTCTCAAGTCCACTATTTCGCTGGGACGTTGTAGTGGGGTCATGTCTCCTTCTCCCTCTCTGCTAAACCCTCGTCTGGATCTGATTCTTCTCCTGCGTTCTATAGAGGAACGAAGGGTTAATCGCTCGGTTTCGTGTCCGGGCAATGACATGCCCCTAGGGTCATACCTGCCTCTTTCCACAGGAGTCCAGTCCTCCCCTCGAATAGCCCTCTTGCGTCTACTGGGAAAGCGTCGAGGCGATAGCTTTCGAGGCTCTATCGGTCCCTCCACCAAGCTCCTCACAATAGAGTAATGATCCCCCTGCGCTGTCAGTATTTTCGTCAATTCCACCTGATCATCCAAGGCAGATTCAAGGTCTTTTTTGCGAATTATAGGCGTATTTGGGTCTACATAGGATGTACGAATGCAGGGTAGGAAGGTAGTGATGAAGACTAGACTGAGGTAGGCGGGAGTCACCAGCCAGTCCTGTCTATCTCATACATATTCCAGTGCGCGCAGTGGGCCTTTCGCAGGGGTGAGCGTTTCTAGCTTCGGAACTGTCTGAATATCGCGTATAATGGCTGAAACTAACACTTCTGCTGGGAGATGGCGTCCTTCCAGCTCCGATTTCGCCTGTTCCAGGGTCTCGAGTGCTCTTTTGACGTCGTTGTCTACCTTTACACAGCAGGCTGCGAGCGCCATTAGCACCAGACCCACTACGTTCCAGTAGTTGCGGCTTCGCTTGCCCGCCAAAGGCAGTGCGAAGCGACTGCGGGCCAGCTCGTTGGAGCAGATTTGGGCGTATCTGTAGGCGTCTGAGTACTGTCTCGTCCTCCACAGCAGGACGAAGGTCATTAAGTTGGTGGCAAGGCTGAGGCCGGAGTCTCTGCGCAGGGCTCGGTCCTGGGCAGCTAGCAGCGCTGCATGTGCTCGATACACGAACTTGAGCGCTGCAGAGTGGTCTCTCGCTCTGATCGCTTACTTACTTCTCGAAAAGGAAGGCCAGACTGTTGAACAGCAGAGTGCGGGCGGACAGGGTCTGTTCCGTTAAATCCGTTCGCAGGCGTTTGTCTGCACTTGCAGCTGTTTTCAGCAGAGTGAAGGCTCGGCCCAGCATGTCTGCTTGCATGCACACGAGTGAAAGTGAGGTGCTCACAATCATTAGGCGACGCAAGGTCTTGGGCAGGTCTCGACTTTGGTAGCCGTACAGACTGGGCATCCGGTCGCATAGCATTTCCAGGCGCTTTACCTTGTCCAGTGCTTCCGGCAAAGTGCAGTACAAAGCCCTCTTCCCTCTCCCTTGCATATATATGGAGCCCACACGAAGCGTGACCCATATCATGACCTTGGCAGGACAGGAAGAGTCCGAAGTCTTCTCAGTCCGTTGGAACCCGGAAGACACTCATCTGGCCGCAGCGCTGGGCGACGGCACAGTGCGGCTCTACGCCGCAAACGACGGCAGCGTAGTCCGTTCCCTAAACTGCAGAATCGGAGAGGACTCAATGCCTGTCACAGGGATCCGCTGGCGTCCTGCGAGTGCTACAGCCAAGACGAAGAACGTATTGGTGAGTATAACCTGCAGTGGAGTGATTACTCACTGGCATGCGACTTCTGGTAAGGAACTACACCGTATAGTTCTCGAGGGAAATCAGTGTTTAGCGCTGGACTACTCGCACGATGGTAGCAGCTTTGCGGTGGGGTGCAAGGACATGTGTGTGAGGATATTTGACGAAAGCACGAAAGTGATGACAATGGAACTGACCCAGGGACTGGGAGAGCGACTCGGCCACTCCAACCGTATCTTTAGTGTCAAGTGGATGGATGAAAACACCATCATTTCCGCAGGCTGGGATAATAACGTGCTCATTTGGGACCTGCGGCAAAGACATGTCGTCCGGTACTTCTACGGCCCACACGTCTGTGGAGACACTCTAGACCTGCACAACGGCATCCTAATGACCGCTTCCTACTCCATGACTGACCAACTGGAACTGTGGGATGTAGCGAGTGGCAGCAAGCTGCAAGGTCTGACGCTGCAGCATGGGGAAAGGATGTGTATGGCCTACGCTGCGCAGTTTTCCAAGTCTGACGGAGGCTTGACTCTGGCAGTAGGCGGGTCGGGAGGCGACGAATGTCACTTCTTCACCACCGACTCCCTGCAGCGCTTTTCCGTGCTGACAAATATCCCCAGAGCGGTCTTTTCCGTGGATCACTCTCACTCAGACAATAGAGTCGCTATTGGCTGTGGAGACGGTACAATCCGCCTAGTGCAGATAGTTAAGTCCTAGTACCCGCCTTAGTTTCAAAATGAGCGAAAGTACGGACGCACAGGCTCTGGACCTGCCCGCCCCGCCTAGGCCCAGACTCAGCTTCCAGGCCAAGTTCCTGCACAAGGCCAAGGCCATTGGAGAGGCCAAGGGACTGCGAGATCAGGTGGAAATCCGGGAGAGAGAGGATGAGAAGGAAGGGAGAGCTGGGCTGTTTACGCGTTTGAGAGCAGAGGCTAGGAAGGATACAGGAGAGGCAGCGGCCTACCACCCTACCGACCTGCAACTCAGCCAAGAAAGTGAGTTTCTGCCTACTGCTGCACTGGCCGATCCAGAGCTAGTCCAACTGCCTGCTTCCCCCCTTCCCCAGCCTCTGCCCAAGCCACATCGACACAGGTCGAGACGTCCACCCAAGGAAATCGCTAAACTGCTGGAAATATCCGCCGCAGAAGGCGACTCCGAGGACGAAAGCGTCTCCCGCCATCTCTCAGACTACAGCGCAGACGAAGAGAGTGGGGAAAGTGACGTAAGCGGCCTAGTGGACGACACCTGTGAAGCCGACAAGTAAGCCTTACACAGTCCTCAGTCCTCTTCTCGCTTCTACATCGATCAAAGTTTGAGGGCGGAAATAGGCACTAAGCGGCCTCAATTCGATAGACTCATCACTGAAGACCGGTCTCTGGTCAAACGCTTGAAGAAGGGTATGGGGAAAGTGAACATTTCCGGCTCTCCCAACTTCGAAATCCGGGAAAGAGACTACGTCCCCACTCTCGAAGCCTCTCCAGGCGAGGATGCGGCTTTAGCTCGATTTCGAGCTGATAAGGAGCGCTGGAGACTGACCTCCTCTGCTACAGTGCACGAGTCCCTACTCGACTCCGCCAGCCACCAGGTCCTGGCCTCTATGCACGTCCCTCAGGCCTGCCCAGTGCCCCGCAGTCTCCTGCGTAGTGGATGTAAGTAATGGTAGAGCGGTTCGACTTCACTAAGTTGCAGGAAGACGAGACCTACATATACACTGACAAGTCGGGGAACCTGCGCAAAGGCATGGATTTGACTGTGACTTGGCTTGGCAGTCCTGATAAAACGGTGCTGATTACTGCGAGTCAAAGGTAGGAGCAATGTAGTGACTCTATGGACTATTTGAAGATATTGATAGGAGAGGCGATGAGCAAGTATCCGCTCTTTGAAGGCTTGACGCAGCTGATGGCGCGGAAGTTGCAGAATGACAAGGGCAATTTCGTGCGGGATGAGAAAGAAATCGGGCAAAGTTTGAAGTCAGGAGAGCACCTCTGGTGCGACTTAGTGGCTCAAGACCTCTGGGTCGACGTCCAGCTCGAAGTGCCCAAGCAGCAACTGCGCCTCCTCTTCGAAGTCCGCATCAACTGCAACGCCACCAACGAAAGTCTCAAGATGTTCGCGTTCAAGTGCGCACTGGACGTACTGCGGACTCACGGAGTGACGACTGGGTTCACTGATCAGGGCCTGCACTTGTACAGACACACTCCCAATGCTTTTGTCAGTTTGGGACAGTTGAGGAGAGACTGGAACCCCTTGCCCAGTTTGGACACTATAGGGGATACGTTTGACTTCACTGCTCGCTTTGTGACAGGAGTCTTAACCTTCGGTGCTAACCCCAATCCTTCCGCCTCTCGACGTTCTTCAAGTTCCAGTCTCTCCAACGACTCAGACAGCGGCTCAGAGCACAAGTGCAAAGGTCGGCCTCTCGCTAGTCGCAACCTACGCACTCAAAAGTTAGGCGTTTCCGACTCCCGGGCAGACATTAAGCGAGTCAAATCGCACTACATGCCTACAAATCACCACTGCGAAGACTACTGTTGTCTATGTTAATCCTTCCTAGCCCGGTTTAGTCATATTGTAGCTCGCTTCTTCCTAATTTATGTGAGTAGGTCTTCGTTTCTGTCAGTTTGTTGATGTCCACGCTGCCTGTTAGCAAGGCCTTGTGGACTTAGTGCATATCCATCTCGATATATTTAAACAAGACACAAAAAAGACTGATGAGCAGACCTGTAACCGCTAAAACTAAGTCAAACCACTCATATGTGCTGATTTAAGTGGCTTTGCCTGAGATGGAGGGATTTGACCTTTGAAGGTTAGTTCTATATCCCTATGGAGGGGACTAATGCTGATTTCAACCGAAACAGGTCTTTTATAACTGCCATTTGGCCGAATCAGAGACAGTGTTTCCCCACTTTCCAGACTTTCGTTGCTGTATTTGTATCAATAGCAAAGACAATGCCAGTTCATACTCCCGTGATTAGTGCCTATTCCAGTCCAATCCCCCCTCCTCGCTCCAATGCACTTCCAGTCTGTAATTGACTTAGAAACAACACTACACTATTTGGCAGCAGCAGTTTTTGCTGGGTTTCACCCGCTCAAACTGCACGACGGAGTCCTTAGAGTCGCTGGAGACAGACACGTGCACGTCTTCCACCCACAAGTCCGCTTCTTCCCGTGAAGAGTGGATCACCACCGTGTCTTCAGGACCCTCCGCACTGCAGGGCCACAGGAGAATAGCAGTTGTTTTGAGGGGATAAGCAGGGGACGAAGGAGCAGTGGAGGGGTGGGTGAGGGGCGTACTGGTCTGAGAAGCACTTGAACTCGCCATTTCAGTATAGTTTCAAATTCCAAGTGAGAAGAAACCACTTCCACAGGGCTTTCTGAAGGCAGTGCTAGCAGCAGCCTTCCCCACTCCTCAATTCAGACTTGCACATGCAGTGCTGAGCTCTACAGCGATTATCCCTACACAGTCGAAGTCTAGTAGAGCGCTGCTATCGGTCTAAGCAGAGCTGCCCTAGGCTATTCAGTGGAAGCCTGTGGGTTTGCTTCTTTATGGACTTTGCAAAAAGGACCATATGGACTTAATAGGCTGTATGGCCGATTTTAACACCCTGGAAATAGGCATTTCCTTTAGGTTTTCCACCAAACTTAGTACCTGTATGCGTCTGACAGCCCTTTGCGACTAATTCTACTGTCCAATATCAACTAAATTCTCATATGTGTTTGGAGCTCTTTTCCTTAGTCATCAGACTTTTCCCCTCTATTCCCCTCAATTTCCCTCTGATTTCCCCCACTTTCCCCTGTTTCCAAGTCCTTTAAACTCCCATTCCCTTATTACTGAACCATGGCTGCCTTATATAAATTCCCTTCAAATGTACGAGAAGAAGCCAGAACGCAAACTCACCCCGGAACAGGTCAAAATCATCACTTTCCTCGCCCAAATGACGCCCAAGACTACTCAAAAAGGCCGGAGACTAGCGCTGCCCTACGACCCAATAGAAGCCGAGTAATTTCCTAGACCTCGTAACTTACAATACACGTAGCAAAGGCTTGTGAATGGGATGGGGTGGAGGGCATGCAGGGGAATTCAGGGGAAAGGCAGGAAATCGGGGAGAAAGAGATTTTAGCTGGAGAGGAAAGAGTGTGAATGAAGGAAGTGGGAGAAAAGGGACTAGTTTGAGGCTAAATGTATGCGAAATTGGGTGTTTCTCGCATTTCCCCGTCATTTCCCTTCACTTCTCTGCTGTATCTCGATTTTCGACCTTCAGTTCCTTCCAAAATCGTTCCCTTTTCCAACTACCAACGAAATTTTGCACTTGAATCCGAAGTGGAATATCGGATTTTCCCTGCTTTTCTCCCCTGCGCTGTAGATTTGGCTTTGGAACTGTCCCTGCAGCAGTGCATTAAGGCAGCAAGGGCGAAGCTGTATCCATATTAGCCGGATGAGCGGGCTGATGCAGACTCTCCTAGACGTCAATTCGAAAGACGCTCAAACTCGGACTTCCGCGTCTAGCTTCCTTACTGCTGCTCGCCTCAGCAACCCGCCGGAGTTCCTGCATGAACTCGCCATCATTCTCAGTTCCGAAGCAGCCCCTAAGCTGGCTCGCACAGTGGCCGGCCTCACACTCAAGAACTCCCTCAAGAACTTGACCCAGGAAGAAGGCCTAAACGACCTCTGGACGCGGGTAGAGCCGGCACTGAAGGCACAAATCAGGACCTGCGCCCTGGCTACACTCGCTTCTTCTGACAAAGACATCAGGCAGAGCGCTGCCCAGGCCGTGGCTGCGATCGCTGGGTTTGATATACCCACCAGTGCTTGGCCGGAAATATTGGCAGTGCTGGTCGCCAATGCAGGCAATACGCACCCGGCCTATAAGCAGGCTTCCTTGCTTACTCTGGGGTATATATGTGAAGACTTGGTGCCTGGGACTGTGACTAGACAGCAATCCGACCAAATCTTGACCGCAGTGGCGAATGCCTTGGGACCAGGGGAGCAGAATGTCTACATCAAGCTGGACGCACTACGGGCTTTGAGCAGTATTCTGCCCTTGGCGCAGGGTAATTTCCAGAACCAGCCTGAGCGCGACTACCTGATTTCCGCAGTTTGCGCCTGCGCCAGCCACCCAGAACCTACCCTCAAGTTGCTAGGACTGCAGGTATTATGCGACATTGCCCAACTCTACTACGACCAAATCGGTGCGAATCTCCCCGAACTGTGGCAAGTGACGAGTGCAATGATCAGAGAAGGAGAGGAGCAGGCAGCTATCCTAGCCGTGGAGTTCTGGAACACACTCGCAGACATAGAGAAGCTGAGGGAAGGCGGCCAGGGCTACTTGACCAAGGCCACTCCCACTCTCCTCACTCTCCTGCTCTCCGCCACTATCCGCTTCCCCAACCAAGACGAGGAGGACTTCACCTTGAGGAAAGCTAGTTGCATTTGTCTGACTTCCTGTGCACTACTGGCAGGGGATATAGCCGTGGAGCCGTGCTTGACCTTTATAGCCCAGCATGTCATGAGTTTGGATATGCACATTGTCAGCTGCGCTATAGTGGTCTTCGGCTCTATCCTTGACGGTCCGTCTACAGAGGCTTTGAAGCCGGCCATACTGGGCGGAATCGACACTATGATCAAGCTGATGGGGTCTCCACACCTAGTGGTTAGGAAACAGGCTGCCTGGGTCCTTTCACGCATTTGCGCACTGCATTACCCGGTACTCAAAGACTCAAATCGCCTTTCAGACCTCGTCCCTACACTAATCCACGGCCTGCAGGACGACCCCAAAGTCGCCCTGCACCTCGGCTGGTGCTGCGACAACCTGGCCAACAACCCACAAGGCGACTTCCCCTTCAACCCCTACCAATACAAAACCATCCTCACCGCACTCATATCGCTCCTGGCCGCCACCGACCAGGAAACCCTGCGAGACATCCACATCAGTGTCTACATGATAATCGGGGAAGTGATTTCCAAAGCGCCAGAGCAGTGCGTGTCTGTGCTGCAGGCTCAAATCCCCTTTTTCCTGAAGCGCCTGGCAGCCTCTGACCCACTAACTTCGGGAGACCCTCAGCGCGGCCTGTGCGTCATACTGGAATCGCTATGTGCTCGACTGCCTGAAGCCCTGCTGACCGCTCAAATCTCAGAAGCCATAATTGACGGCATCCTTGCAGTCTTTAACAATCGCAAAGCAGTGCTAGAGGAAGGTCTAGACGCTCTAGGCGCCCTCGCCTGCTCGATTGGGGACAAAATACGCCCACATATCGGTCGCATTCTCCCATTTCTCCTGTGGGCGCTGAATAACAGGGACGACACTGCGCTTTGCAAGGCTGGGACTCACTGCTTAGGGGACTTCAGTGCTGCTATCAGTCCTGAAGCCGCTCAATTGTCCGTACAAATTATGCCGATTTTAGTTGCGAACCTGGAACACGCACGCATCGCAGCGGATATAAAAGTGATGACAATCTCCACTCTCGCAGACCTGATCCTAGGGGCAATGGAGGGCTTTCAGCCCTACTTAGAGACAATACTCCGTCTAGTAGAGCAAGCACTCGAGGCTTCCATGCAGGTCAGTCCCGGCCTAAGTCCCGACCTAAGCGACTACCTGTCGGACCTAAGAGACGCAATTGTAGAGTTCTACATTGCACTATTGCAGAGTTTGAAGCTGTCAAACCACAAGATTCCCCTGCAGGGAATGGTGGGAAAACTAGTCGAATTCGCACTCTTTGCCGCTCGAAGTGACCTACAGGCTTCGGAACGCACGCAAATAAACGTGCTCTATTTGCTCGGAGAGCTGCTAAATGCCTTCGAGCAGGTGAGTGTGGCTCCAGCGTCCAGAGGCTTTCTGGAGCAGTTCCTAGCGAGCTTCGCAGGCAGGAGGGAGGAGTTGAAGAGTGAGGCGGACTGGGTGCGGCGCAGGCTGCTTAGTCACTAGTTAGCGATGCAATAATATGCGCGTGGGAATATGGCTCACGGCGCTGCTCTGCGTCTTGGCGCAGGAGGAAATTCGCCTACCGGACGGCAAAACTATCCGTGGCTTTATTGAGTCTCCGGCTGGAGGGGAGTTCCGCTACTACTTTGAAGTCCTCAGTGAGCCGCTGCCTGGCGAAGATCTCAGTCTCACGCTCACTGCTTTCTCAGACGCTGTTCACCCCAGCATGTACCTCTCTCGAGAAAATCGGCCTACAGCGACAGTGCATGAGTGGGCAAGCTCAGGCTGGGGCTCGGGCGCTATCGTCCTGCAGACTTCAGAGATCCACATCAACTCTACCTATCATGTCCTTGTCAGCTGCTCCTCACATTGTCGATATACACTCACTTTGGCACACTTGATGGAAGTCACTTTGACTAATGGAGTCCCTGTGGGTGGCTATGTGCAGGCGGACCATACCAATATGTATAGCTTTGAAAATGGAGAGGAGACTATAAAGGAACTCGTCATTACGCTTACACCCCATGGCCTCAATCCCCAATACACTTTTTATGTGGATGATAAAGCCATTAACATATCCTATCTAGTCACTGAGTCCTGGCACATGGGCAAGCAGTGCGTAATCTCCCAACTTCTCCCCAACTCCCATCTCGGTATCACAGTCTCCAGCCACAACTCCTTCAACTACACGCTAATTGCTTCTTCCTCAGCCGCAGAGAGAGTGCTGCAGGCCTCAGTCCCTACCGCAGGCAGCCTTTCCACCGGCCAAGCCGCTCTCTACGTAATCAACGTCACATCTCCTGAGGAAACCTTGATTGTGCAACTCACTACCTATGTGGGCGAAGTCGATATGTTCATACGTGCAGGCAGTCCGCCCACGCCCGGAATTAGCGACTTTAAAACCACAGCACATGGCAATGAGACGATTGCAATAGACAAACACCAAAGGAGTGATTTAGGCAAGCCGATCGGTCCTTATTACGTCCACCTGCATGCTGTTAGTCACTCGGTGTACACCATAACAGCCACCGAGGACCGCAACTCCTTCGTTCCGCTGTTCAGCGGGATCCCACAGGTGGGGTACGCAGACCACAAGGAAGTGGATCTGTACTACTTGGATGTCCCCGCACATACAGACCTAAATATCACCTTTAGAGTCACTGCTATCTATGGCAACCCTGACCTCTACGCTCGGATTTGCAACCTGCCTGACCAGTCTCAGTGTCTCTTTTCCTCTGAAATGATCAAACACCCCGACAACTTCAACATTTCCTGCTCCAAGCATAAGACTGGGGATGAGGTGGTGGCCATCAACCATGTTGCCAGTCTCTGTCCAGAGCAAAGGTGTCGCTATGTGGTGGCTGTATCGGGCAAATCGTCGGAAAGAACGCGGTTTTCTATCTCAGGCGACTACGATGACTCCACTGAATACCGACTAATGGAAGGCGTGCCTGTGAAAATGACCCTGCGGCCTGGCAATTACTCCTACTTCAAATATACAGTTTTCAATGAAACTGTGGGGAATCTGACTTTCCTCCTGACCCCGGTTTCAGGCGATCCAGACCTGTACATCACTCGCGAGCCTGCCCCCGCGCCCTCTACCACCTTCAGTGAAAAGTCCTCAGTCAAGTCTTTGGCGCAAATTGACTCGGTTACTTATGTGAAGGGAGAGGACGGGGCGTCCTTGGTGGCTACATATCATGTGGCTGTCTACTCCTATATGTTTGCCACTTTTTCATTGGTTGCGAGGGAGTATGTCCCTGGCAGAAACGCCACAATTTGGCTGTACTCCGGACAGAGCCAGCAAGATGTACTCTTCAACAACTCAGACAACGACTACCGCTTATACGCATTTTACGTGCACTATACAGAGGAAACCAAGCAGCCAATAAGAGTGTCTTTGACTCCTTTATCAGGCAGTTTTACGCTATATGTGGCCAATCGTCTTGAGAATTTAGACTGGAGTAAGGGGGTATTTTACTACGATTGGATGTCTAATGACACTAGCGCAAGCCAGCAGGCGGTCACTATCAACATCAACTCTGACGACCGCTTCTACCGGATGCAAAGTACGTACTTGGTCTTAGTGCAGGCGACAGACTTCAACAACGACAAAACGGCCTCCTACGTAGTGACCTACTCCAGTGGAGAGGGAATGATCAGTCTGCAGGAGGGAGTGCCGTTCCCTGATGAAGTGGCTGAAAAGGCCTATCGGTACTATGCTTTTCCTATTCATTATGACCATGAGGATATCACCATCACTGTGAGTGCACTCAATGGAGACCCTGACCTATATGTGTCTCTGAGAACGAACAACTCGAAGCCGACGAAGGAGGACTATGACAAGCGCTCCACTAGCTTTGGAGGGGAGGTGATGTCACTGGAGTGGGAAGAGGGACTGCAGGACCTGTGTCCCGACCTGCCAGAGACGTACCACTTCGGAGACCCACTGCACTGCCTCATGCACATCGCTGTGTTTGGCTACAAAGCTGCTGTGTACACCATTACTGTGACTGCTCGGAAAGACGTCCCCACGCTGCTCACTACTGAAGCTCCAGCCATTGGCCAGCTTGAAAAGGGCCGCTATCGCTTCTATTACTCGCAAGTCCGTAATTCCCTTCCTCTCGCCGTCACCCTCCAACCCTTATCAGGGGATTCAGACCTATTTCTGAACATATTCGACTACACGAACACTGGCGCTAGCGACATCTCCTCCCTGCCCAGACCCAACCAGCAGCAGTACGACCACGTGTCCCGCTCCGCTGCAATGGTGGACCGCATCGACCTGTCCCCCGCTCACCTCACAGACACTTGTAAGAGCGGCACTTGCCTCGCCATTATGGGCGCTTACTGCTTTTCCAACTTCACTTGTTCCTACTCACTCACTGTCTCACAGGAAGAAGCGGAGCTATTGACTGAAGGACAACCAAGAGCGAACTCCCTAGGTGCAATGAACTACGCCTACTACAGTTTCTACAACTCCAAGGACAACACCACTCTACTCGTCTCACTGACTGCTGTTTCCGGCGACCCAGACCTGTATATCGCTAGAAACAAGACCTCCAGACCTACGTCTGAGGAGTTTGAATGGGTCTCTCGCGGCTGGAGGGGGGAAAACCTGTATATTCACTCGAATGACACTCAGTTTCACGGGAAATCGATGAGAGGGTATTATATGATTGCGGTGAAAGCAGTGACCAATTGCACATATACACTTTCTGTGACGTCCGATCCTGACCAAGTACTGAGCATTCTGAGTGGAGTGCCGACTTTTGGCAGTGTTAGACCCTATGGATCAGTCTACTACGAGTACTACCACCCTAACGCTTCCAGCTTATCCATAAAGTGGACTCCGCTGCAAGGCCAAGCCGTCTTCAAGGTCGCCAGATCCTCCGATTCCGAGGCTTTCCCCGCAATTAGCGACTTCAAGTGGTCTTCCGAGACTAGTGGCGCCCCCAACAGCATCTTCATATCCTCCACAGACCCAGACTTCTGCAGCCACTGCACCTACATCCTGGGCGTATTCGGGAAAAGCGCGAATTCCAGCTTTATTCTGACTGTGTCGATGAGTGATGACACAGTGATGTTGATGAATGGAGTGCCATTGCAGGACAATGTGGAGGGTGCAAGTTGGAAGTATTACTCCTTCTACAGTCCTTCTGACTCTGATATTGACGTTTCCCTGACTAATTACGCAGGAGATGCGGATATGTATGTGAGTACTCTTGATGTTGTGTCTGAAAGGGTCTTTAATTGGACGAAGGCATCACATAGACATATTGAACATGTGCACATACCTAAGGCTCAGCAGGACCCGAACCAGCGGATGTACCTTGTAGGTGTCTATGGGGAGAAAAACACGTCCTACTCAATAACATTCCATAGCAGAGACAGTGCTATCACGCTAGTTGAAGGCTGGCCGCATACTTACACTATTATGTTGCGCCACTCTGACCATTTGTACTTCGACTACCAGTACAGGAATGAGGAGGAACTGACGAAGTGCTTGGTGAGGCCGCTTAGTAAGGACTTCTGGCCGAGTGTTGCGGTCTTGTTCACTGCCAACAAGCAGGAATTCCCCAAGCTAGGAGAGAGCCCCCTGGACTCCAGTGCACAAGACTATGATTTCCTATACCGCACTTTGACATTCAACTTGCAGAAACAGGACAAAGTCGGGTTTTACAGGATTGGGGTGTTCGGAGCGTCTGTGCGCGGAGTGAGCAGAGAAGAGCTGGGCGCCTTTGAAATCACCTGCACTGGGCAAAGCAACTACGCGATTTTGAGGCCCGGCGGCATTACATTCGGCACACTGCCCGCCAACACAGACAGTCAGCAATTCAGCATCTTTGTGCCTGAGAGAAGCACACTGGAGGCAGTACTAGTGCCCTGCCACACTCACACCAGTCTCACCATCTCCTCCAACTTCTCCCTTTCCTCCACTGATGACGCGGACATCACCATCCTTCGGCCTACAGACGGCCGCATTGTGGCGAATGTCGGCAATGCCAAGGGCCAATTCTACGTCACGGTTACAGCCACGAGGCCTGAGGCGCGCAGCAGTAACTTCGAACTCACAGTGTTCACGACTCCCAAGGGACAAAAACCTCCTGCCAAAGCAGTGCCTGGGAATGACGGTTTGTTGACTTGGACAGTACACGAAAGAAACAATATTGCACTCGATTGGTCGCCTCTAGAGTATGAAAGCGGGGACCCAGTCACTTCGGAAGTGGACTATTTCATCTTCGCGAGTAAGTCTCTCACGGACAGAATAAACACTGTGTGCACTATTCGCTCCTCAATAGCAACTGAGCAAACCTGGGTCGTAGGACACGTGGGCGCCAACGACACTATTCCCGCCCGCTTCGAACTGTCGGTGAATAAGCAAATGCTGGTCAATGTAGTGGCTCGCATGCATACGGAGCAAAACGCACTACTGACTTCGGTGGTTTATGAGCCTACGGAGGTGCTGCTGAGAGGGCGTCTGGGCAACCGGAGAGTGGGCCTGGTGATTATTGGAGTGGTGACTGTCTCTTTGGTGCTAGCGCTCGTGTTGCTGTTCGTAGTGTACAAGAAGTACAGACGAGTCAAGAAGCAGCTGGAGCACGAGATGATGGATATTGGCAAGGTGGCCAGTATCAGCAGTGACCGTCTGGACCCGGAATCACTGTGGGACGACACTCAGAAGCGGGGAATGGCCTATATCCCCTTCCAAATCGCAGACTCCGCCTAGGTAGTAAATGGCCTTTCTACGGCAAATTTACTACGACTTAGCCTGCGTGCCCGTCCTGCTACTAGACGCAAGCAGTAAGGAGCGACTCCAGCTCGAGGAAGCAGTGAAGCTGGAGCTGCTGGTGCTGCTCAACAAAGGCGCGGAGAAGTGTGGCTTTGCCTTTGTGGTTGTTGCTGGCTTGACGGTGAAGTGTTCGAGACTGGCGGAAATGGTCAGTGGCAAGAAGGAAGTAGTGGCTGAATGCACTCCGGACTGGGTGATTCTCAACAACGGCTTCATCCTCCCCCCTGTGCCCAGTCTCCCCCTACATCCAGGCACTGAAGTGCTACTAAAGAACCCGGGCAATGGCTCTATTCAGCTGGAAATCACCAGACAGATTGCTAGCACTGTCCTCACTCTATCAGAACTTTGTGACCTTCACTACACCTGCTTTCCTCTGGATCCCAATGAAGTCGTGGAAGTCGACACTTACCCGGAAACAGTGGGAAATCAGCGTATTCGAATAGAACATTTGAAGCAATTAAAGCGATTTAAGCCGGAATTCGCCTTGCAGGTGAATATTTTAAAGGGAGAGTTTTCCTCTTGGCGGAAGTCTCGGGGCGATGGGAATTGCTACTATCGCGCAGTGGCTTACTCCTATTTAGAACATTTGTGTCGGTTCGGAGTCAGTTCTCAGTCTCTCAGAGAGTTTTACATGCGAATTTATCTTCAAATCGGAGAGTTTTCGCTCAAAAACTGGGGCGATCAATTCGACAAATACTTCATTTGCGTGCTAATTCGGCTGAAAGAGCTCATGACAGTAAAGGAGCTGAAAGGTGCATCAGTGGAGCACTTGGAGTACATCTACCTGCAAGACCATGACTTTGACGCGTCTATGATAAGACTACTGAAATTGTGTGTATTCAACTACTTGCAGACCCATCAAGGCGACTACAGTGGCTTTCTCGCGAGGCCGCTGGAGGAAATGCAGGCGGAAGTGCTCGCTGACGGACTGGAAAGTGAGGGAGTGGTGTTCCAAGTGATGGCCAATGTACTGGATGCGGCAATCATACATGTGCTGCTGCCGGATAGCATGTCGACTGTGTGCAAGCAGGAGTTTCTGCCTAGGAGTGCAGGGAGGAAGCCAGTGCTCAACTTGCTGCTGCGGCCGGGGCATTACGATATACTCTACCCTCTGCAGGCAGACCTACTGGACAAGTACAACTTCCACACCTACAAATACACCAGCTTCGACCCAGACCTCTGCGCTATGACCCAATTATACAGGAACGTGGCCTAAGCCTTACCCTTCTTCTTGCCCTTCTTGCGCTCCTCCAGCTCCTTTATATAGCTGATGAACCAAGCGTACTTCACATCTCCCTTCTGGTACTGGTAGTCGAAGAACAGCTCTGTGCCCTTCGCGATGTCTTGCTTTGCGTACAGGGCTACACAGGTGTTGCCCATCACTCGCAGCGTTTTCCCGTAGCAGTTCTCTTCGCCTCCGGATCGATGGTTGGCGAACCTCATTTTATTGCCGGCGAGCATAGCGTCTAGGGACTCTTCAGCAGTGAGGGAAAAGATGTAGCTGTGTTCCTGGGAGTCGTACATTATGCCTCTGCGTAGCGCTTCCGGGTCGCTGATGAGTTCCCCGGTGTACTCAGTGATGAATTCGTCTGATTTGATGTCTTCCAGGGCGTAGAGGCCGAAGCCGGCTGCTGAAATGGCGGACTGGGCGATAGCAGTCCGCTTGTGTCTACAGCTTTGGATGACTGTGTTGAGACAGACCACCCAGCTCTCCTTCTTCCCCTTCGTAGTCACTTGCTTCGCATGCACACTGTGAGCCAGCACTCCCGCACAGCAACTCAAGCAGATGTCCGGGTCACACTCCCTTTGATTTGCATAGCACACACAAGTGTTGCTTGTACATCCGCCGTACTTGCAGTTGCACCCTAAGAACCTGCGTTCACACTGAACACACTCACAGAACTTCTCACAGATTTTGCGGGACTCGGGTCTGCCGTCGAGGCAGGGACAGACGTCGGGAGTGCACACAGCACAGCTGCAGGTCGAAGGCTCCTTAGAGTTGGTGATCTCCGCAGGGTACTGAGTGCTGTCCCCCGCAGGGAACGTAGTGCCCAAGTCCTCCAGCCTGAGTGGTCGAGGAGGGTGCTGTTTGAGACTGTGAGTGATGGAGGCAGCCTGGGGACAGGAGATGCAGGCGAATTCAGCCAATATGCAGGGGTTCGCCACTCCTTTCTGCAAGAGAATCTTCGCTATCCATTTTTCCACTTGGCCCGGCACGAAGACCACTTCATTGTACTTCCAGCAGGAACTGCGACTGCTGCACCTGTGAGCGCGCAGCCACTGTCCACTGCCTTCAGACGAGCACTTCCACTGAAACCAAGCGTTTTTCCACCCCTTCGGGTCCACTTTCTGCAGCAAAGCCCTGCCCTTGTCCTCGACTTTCTCCGCCGGGCCGCTGAAGGGGTCCTCCAGCACCGTCTTGGTAGTACAAGGGAAGTGCAGGAAGCAGGATATAGTTTTACACGTGCGACAAAACTTGCTTTCCAGACTCTTCACTACAGTTTCCGAGAAGACCACCGGATGCAGGTAGTTCAGTCTTACATCCGACCTCAGTTCTTGTATCAAATTGGCGGATTTGCCGAGTAGCTTCGCCACCACTTGCACACTGAACTCAGGGTTGAGGCGCAGCAGGTCCAGCATCAAGTAGTCCGAAAGCTGTCGGTTGCCTATGATTTGCTCAGAGTGGCTGGACTCGTTGAAGGGAGTGCGGGAGTAGAACTCGTTTAGCTTGGGTAGGAGCATCACCTTGCCAGAGACTTCACTGAAGGGCAGAAAGCGGAGATCCTCGTGTTCCTCAGGCCGAATATTTACCCTGGTTGGGACGTATTGAGTGCCTTTAGGACGTTTGGCCAGGGGAGAGGCGGGAATTGGCAGGATACGAGGGATACACAGGACCGCAGAGACGTAGACAGCAGGCCGCTCAGCAAAGCTGCTGAGCAGGAAGGAGTTGAGACGCAGGAGAGTGAGGCTTTGCTGCAGGTGGAAGGACAGGTAGCGCTGGTAGGAGTCGCAGAGCATCTGTTTCAGTTCCTGTTCCATATTAATACGCTTCTGTCTGTGTGGCCGACGTAGCGCCAGGCCTTTGCCCCTATTTCGCTTCATACTAAACTCAGTGTTGGTGCTGCTGTAACTAGACTGAGATAGGACGCCATACCGCTACCTTTGGACTAAGGCACTGATAGAGGGATTCAGGGCTAGTTGTATAGTTGTAGACTTGCTGTGCTAGTCTCCAGGCTTGAGTCCTATGAACATTAGTCCAAATACCACCAAGAACCAAGGTCTA
>Ga0247837_1005630_pt1 | contig 18581 bp, 9 predicted proteins | sample LaCtaG_2_FD_187115 | JGI IMG/M metagenome (GOLD analysis project Ga0247837, IMG submission 187115) | Freshwater microbial communities from meromictic Lake La Cruz, Castile-La Mancha, Spain - LaCruzMarch2015_14.5m | ecosystem: Environmental > Aquatic > Freshwater > Lake | place: Spain: Castile-La...
ATACTCTCTTTTGACGTAATAGTTCAGATTTTCCTTGCTAATTTCGCGAAAAATGATGTAAAACGGCAATAATCGCTGACAGTGCAGCATCACAACTCGGTTGTCCAGTGCACACATGCCCAAAAGACGGATAAAAGCCCCGTGAAAGCGAATAAACATGTCTGTATCCTGCTTAAACAGCACTAAATTGACATTCCCCTCATCCTCATACATCTTCATAATGTTTTCACTCTGCATAATCCCTTTAAACACAATTTCCTGGTTCTTTTTGTGCACTTTCCCAGTCTCATCCATCACTAAATTCAGCAAAATGGACAAATCTCCCGGCCGATTGCGAGGCTCAGGCGCACTATTGAGCATTCCAAGGATGTAGTCGATGACTCTGGCTGCCACACTCGAGGCTCGCTGGCTTGCTATTGACTCCTGCATCAGTTTGGACCCGCGGATGTCGTTGCCCAGGTACTTAATGATGACGTTGATGTGGTCGTAGGCGAACTGGCGGATGTCGGAGTGGCTGTAGCAGTTGAGGTAGAGGCAGGAAATCACTTCTTTGTATATATCAGTGGTCCAGGAGGGCAGCACCACTGTGCCGCTTTCCCCACGGACGATCCAGGGGTAATCCTCCTCCAAAAACCCAAACAGCAACTTCGTCACTCCCAAGTTCCTCGCCGTCATCTGCGCCACTTCCAAGTCCTCCCTCGCCTGATGCAGTCTCAACAGTTTCTTTATCTCAATACAAATCAGTCTCAGCGTTATCAGCAATTCGTTCATTTCGTTCGATGCAGTTTTCTCTAAATGATGCTTGGAAACCCCGGAACCGAACTTTATTTCTCGGATAAGGACGAATAAGCGGCCATGAATTGCTTGCATTTTGCGGAACATTATGGCTGTTTCTTGTTTTTCGTACAGGACGGTTTGGGAAAGGCTGGATTTCAGCTTTTCTCGCTGGTAAAAGCTGCTTAGAATAGTGGGAAGTACTGCGGAAACCAGGCGTTTGGAGGGAGAACGGAGAAATAGCTGCATTACGACTTGGTCGAAGTGAACCGGCTTGGAAATCGGCTTAAAATCAGGCAAAACCTTTTTAAAAGACCGCTGTCGCTTCACATCTACGCTAAAATCCGCCTCTTTTCCTCTGGTTGAGAACTCACTACTGCGGAAAACCTCACTTTGCAGCATTTCCTCCTGGGCGGAGACATCGTCCAGGTCCTTGAGAGTCGCGAAAGTGTTGCAGAAGGCTGTGACTTGCCTGGCTTTGCGCAGTTCGCAGCCTAATTGCAGGACTTCCAGGGCAGTTTCAAGCAAGTCTACAGTCCCCTCGCCCTGGTCTTCCTGCTTCAGCTCCTGACTCAAGTGGTCGCACCAGTGTCTTTCGTCTCTGCTTTCCAGGCAAATAAGGCGTAAAATGGACTCGTGAATGTTGAGGAAGAACTCGTAACTGGTGTAGCCTAGGTCTAAAATCAGCTTAGAAAGTCTCAAAAGCTCCGTCACAAAGTGAATCTTATCACTCAACAATCCATTCCGATACGGATACTCCGGACTCACCCACACCGTTTCCAGCCACTGCACCAACTCCGTCACTCTGACGACCACGGCTTCCGACTGCCGCAGGAAGGGAAACATGTCAATGTCGCTCGTGTCTTCGTAGCTTTCGCTGATTTGGCTCTTTTGTGCGTCCCAAATGAAGCAAGAGTGCTGTCGATCCGTCATTTGCATGAGCGGATCTCTATCCAAAAAAATTGTCCTGCAGAAGTGGGAAAATCTTTCCCGCAATTTGAGGCTGATTCGAGCGTCTTTCATACATGTAAATGCGAAATCGAAGGAAATGTTGTAGTCCTTGATGACCTGGGTAGCAGCTTTCGAGTTGCGACTGTAGCTTATGTGAATTAGCACATTAAGCACCGCTACAAGGTAGTTCACAAGGAACTTGTGCGGAGTCACGGAAGCCAGGAAGAACACGGCCACTAGGTTGTGGTCATCTTCGACCTTTTTGCCGAGGGTTTTGAGCACGGGATTAGCCTCTAGGAAGCGGTCTAAAGACCCGTGGCCTGTATCGAGTTCAAAGCAGGGCTCTCCGCTATACATCCGAAACTTGCACAATTTCCCCTTCCGACTTGCAAGTCCGTCATCAATAATGTTCTGAAACTTCGGTAAAGCCTGGCTGTTCGCTAAGCACAAGGAACACATTATCTTCAAAATCACGGTTTGGCCCAGTATATTGTCGCTCACTTCGTCTAGGGGCTGGATTTGCCCGAGCCAGGTCGATAATTCTTCTTGTCTGACACTGTGCTCGACTTTCGCTGCATGCTTGAAAGTCTCTTTTAGCAACTTTCCCACTTCCACTTTGTAGTCTGACAACTGAGTTGCTAAAAAAGCTGCATTACTATATACAACTTGACAACATTCCGGGTTGTTCTTTATAGCGCTTAAGAGGGTTATATAGAGTTGCCGGGCTAAAGGCTGAATATGGCCTTTGGCAAGTAGTTGAGGGATGTTTTCCTCGCCTTCGCCCTTCTTTTGGGGCTGAGGAGTTATGGGCACTTTCGATTTTTCGTGCAATAATTCCGCTAATTTGAGCAAAACGAGCAGTAAATTGGACTCTAAAATGCTTTGCTGGCGCAGCTTGAGTCCGAATTCTTCGTCCTTTAGTACTCTCCGCGTCACATTTGCCAAAATCTGTGTCAAATGCTTCGAGTTCGCTTCCAAGTCACTTTCCGTGCTCCTCGCCACCTCAAAGTCCGGGAAATAGACCCCCTTCCTCTGGATAAGTCCCCACTCCTGCAGAAATCGGTAGAAACTCACTATCTTGGGCAGCACAAGGGAGACTTGGTGGATGTGCACGGTGTTGTCCTCTGCTTCGTCTTCGAAGACGAAGAACTGGCTGAGGGAGTTGCGGGAGTCGAGACTTACGGTGAAGACGATGGGCATACGTTCCTCCCCTTCCCCAAACAGTCCTCTCATCTCCCCACTTTCCTCCTTCGCCTGTATGAACCTTTTCGACTTGTAATGCTGAAACCGCAGCAAAGTTTTGAACTTCAGCGGGCCGCCTGTCGCATCTTCTGTAATAAACCGAAAAAGCACAGTTTCCTTGTTGCCGTCTTTGGTCATTACCACGCTTTTCTCGAATTCCACAGCTAAAAACAGCCCTGTAGCAACGTTTTTCAGCCGAAAAAGCTCATGTTCCTGAGCAATTCCACCAATAGAAACCCGCTTCCGCTCCAATTCCCACACATTTAAGCTAGTTTTGTCGAAGTCCACATACAGCACAGGGTCCATTTTCACCTCTTTCGACTCCTGCTTCCTGATTTCCACCTTGTCCGACAGCACGATTTTCGGTGGCAAAATAGCGGCTAGTGCAGGGGAAGTCACAGTCAAATAGCCTTCATTTTGCTTTACAATTATGCGGAAAGAGTCTCCAGTGGACACGAATTCCGGGTTCTTTTTCAACTCCGCGTGACTGATGAACTTCCGGGCTTGCCAGTGAGAGGGCAAAATGCTGCCGTTCAGTTCTCGCATGTTTTCAGGCCCCTTGCCCACCTTTTTGGCGAGGTGCAGGTAGTAGTCGGACTTGTTGAGACTGACGTGTAGGATGAAGGGGTCGGAGTAGCGTACGATTTCGCCTTCTTTTTGCAGTTTGTTGCAGGGAAGGACGAGCAGCCAAGACCCTTCGTTGCCGTCTTTGTCCAAAACCACCTTCAGACACCCAGGCTCTCTTGCGATTTCCTCAGATATGGTCACGTAGGAGTCGCTTTGCAGGTGACGCAACTGGATCCGATCTCCGTAAGCCACAGCCTTCCCCAGCACTTCCCAGGCCTCTGTGCTATTGGCCTCTGCCTCATCTTCTGCCAAGCGACTCAGTGTGGGGATCACTGCAGGGTCCAGTTCTTCCTCCACTAACTCCTTCAGTCCTTTTACTCTCGTCTGGAAGCCGTATTGACTTGCAGTTTCCACTTTAAACAAACACTGTCTGAAGCGGGCTTGCTCGCCCATTGTGTCGAAGAAGGATTTGGGCGCGCACTCCATTTCGACGTTGGCGATTCCGTCCCCGGTCACTACCTTCACTTCAGCCTTTTCCTCGCTTTGGTCTTTCACCATCAAACTCAAAATATCCCCCAGCGCCAAAACCCCACTCTTATCCTTCTTCCCCTGCACTCTCGACGACTTCGAAGATTCATAGGAAGTATTCATAGTGGTGGGTCCTTTTTCATGCGGCACAGCCAGAATAGAGAAGGACAGGCCGCTTTTCGTGTCTCTGGCTTCACTGCCTGCGTCATGTCGAGTTTCAGACGCGGAATCCAGTCTTTTCTTCCGGTCTCCGTAGGACATGTCCGAAAACATCGTCAGTTTTTTGGGCTCTAGTAGGTCTCTTTTCTCAAGTCGGTGCTCCATGCCCTTCTTGAGGATGTTCATGAGAGGGTTGGGCTTGCGTTCCTTGTCGCTGCGGAGAGAGGCTAGAACCAGTCTTTCCAGCGTGTGTGAAGTGGCTCGGTCCAGCTTCCGCAACGCTTCCAGCTTGAGCATAATTGGGTATATATGGCGGGGTTCGAAGTGCCAGTGCTCGGGCTTGAGCTGGGCTCAGGACTCGGATACATGCTCTGTTTAGTGGCAATTTGGGCTATCATCGGGCGAGTTTACCCACTGATATCACTCGTGAGGAGTTGGCTCCCTCGAGGAAGTCTGGGAAAGAGGTACGGACAAGGGTCCTGGGCAGTAGTGACAGGAGCCAGCAGAGGACTGGGCCGAGGCTTCTGCCAGGCCTTAGCCCAGGCAGGCTTCAACATCGTGCTGATTTCCAGGGGCAACACCCAAGCCCTGGCCACCAATTTGGAAGCTACGTATAAAGTCCAGACAAGAACACTGCAAAAGGACTTTGCAGGCAAAGGAGCGGATTTGCGAACTTTCTACGAGGGAATTAGTGCAGATTTGGAGGACTTGGATGTGTCGATATTGGTGAATAGCGTGGGAGTGGCCTATGATGGACTGTTCGCCAAGGAGCCAATACAGGAATTGGTGGACACAGTGGAAATAAACGTACTGCCGATGGTCTTTCTAACCCGCTGGGCCTTAAATCGCATGCAAAAGCGTCAAAAACGCTCAGCAATTATCAACATTTCCTCCCTTTCCGGCCTCATCCCATACGCCGGATTCGCAATTTACTGCGCTTCTAAGCGCTTTAACGACGCTTTCTCCATCGCATTAGCCCACGAAACCGATATATCCCCCGACCTCCCAGTGGACATTCTAAGTCTCCGTCCATCCTACGTGCACACCGACATGATCGCTGGACTCAAGGTGCAGGCAGAGCCAGCCAATACAGTGAGTGTGGAGGCCTGTGTGGAGGGAACGCTGAATGCACTGGGAAGAGGGAAATACACTGCTGGGACTTTTAGGCATACTTGGGTCATTGCTGCGGCTTTGAGGCATAGGGAAGAAGAGGAGTCGAAGGGGTATTTGGCGGCTTTGCCGGAAAGAGTATAGTTAGGGAATTCTTAGTCTGCAGAGACTCCATACATAAAGAAGTGCCCATAACTGTAGCTTCATATCAGTGGGCAGAGCTATAGTGTCCGCCAAAGATTGTATGCATGTAAACTTGGCCACACAAACAATGTGAACAGCCAATACGAAGGAATTAGGCGTCCTAGGCTATATGAACTCGGGAGTTGCCTCTAGACTGGGAGTAAGGGGCTGCATTTCTTCCCCCTGTTCACCCACATACGCTTCATGCTGAAACACGCCTGTGTAGAACTGCTCGTAGTTCTCATTGCGGAAGATGTAGTAGGAAGTCCCGCCCTGCACTGTGCCGTTTGCTAGTACTTGCGATAGAGGCCGGCTGTCCAGTCCCATCCCTTTCGCTATCATTTTCTGCAGAAAAGAGTTCAAAAATCCCACCAGGAAGGCTACGAACCCGATACAAAGGAAGGTTTTGCCACAGTAATTCGTAGCTCTGTCCACATAAGTGTTATACACATAGTCCAAATAGTCTTCTCTGTCGAAGATAACCGCCGGGGAATAGCCTTTCGCAGTGTACCAATCAGTGGGGCTTTGGCTGGGAAATATGTTTTCCGCCCCGAACATGTATGCGGAAAATAGAGAATGGGTAATAATGCTCCAAGGCAAAAGATTGACGAACCAGGTGTGGAGGATAGTGGAGTGTTCCTGGGGCTTGCGCACGTAGCGGAAAATGTACATTGTGCAGATGTACATTAGGAACAGGGAGATGCAGCAGATAGGCAGCATGAGTGGCATACCGCCGCTGTACATGAAGCAGGTGAAAATTACCACTAGTTCCATTGCCACTGTTAGCGGCAGGTCCAAATCCGCCCCAATCGCCCAGTGATTATACGCCAACTGCGTATCAAAAAGCCCCTGCACTGCCCCCAACAACTTCACCTTCACCTTGTAATACACACACCACACCGCATGCGGCGAAAACGCACACAGCAGCATACTCAGCATAATCGAAAACCCCACTTCCAAGTACCAATCCCTGCTATAGTCCTTAAACCGTGAATCTATCATTTTCAACACGACATGCACTTTAAAGTCTTGGAAATTCGCATTCACAATTACAATCACAAGAGATGTGTTTATCAGCACAGAGAAGAAAATCTTTACCATTGCGGAGAGTTTCTGTCGAGGAATGGTCGATTGACGTTCGTTGTAGGTCAAAATGCGGTTGAGGACCCAGGGCAGGACACTGTTCACCATAGTGATGCAAATACTTATGAGGAACTTCATAGAGCCGCTTTGGATGCGACGGTCGAAATGCACGTTTGAGTCGGAGTTGTTTTGGGTGTTGTGGTCGTCGATGTCATTTTGCTGGCTGCGTAAAGCGAATATAACGGACGCAGAAGCCAAAATGATCAAAATAGTCGCAATGTAGTAAAATATCCGAATTTCAAATCGCTTCTTGCGAATGTTTTCCCAACAGACTTCATCAGGCGTGGACATCCACTTTGCATTCAATTCCTTTACCCAATTCCTCTCACAGCCTAGTAGTTTCTGCAAACATGTCAACATCTTGCGCCCCCACGCACATATCCAAACCTTCCGAAACCGTTTCAAAGCCAGCGCTCTCTGCTGTCTACTTTCAAACACCACAATCACAGAGTGACTTTCCTCTATGAGTCGCTTCCCTCCTTCCTCTGTGCTAAACATGAAGCCCAGCATTTCTTCCACTTTAGATCTTTCGTAGTTGTACCTGTCGGTGTGGTCGCTGAGGACTTGCAGGACTTGGAAGCTGCGGCGGAGTTCTAAGGCTTGGAAGTACTTTAGGAGGTTGTTTACGTGGCGAACAGGGACGATTTCCTTGACAATTAACTGCATTGACTCGAGTATATAGGCGAACTGAGGAATGCGATATTCAGGCATTTGTGTGATTTTGATCGAGTAATCAGCTAAAGTCGGGTATCGATTGCGATGGATTTCTATCATTCTCCGGGTCCAGAAGATGTAGAGGACAATAGCCACAAGGAAGAGGAACGTGTAGGTAGCGTCAAACACCACTTGCAATTTCTGAAAAAAGAGCAATTTCTCATACGTGTCTTGCGCCTCTTCCAGCGAACATACCTCAGGAAACGATACAGTATTGCCCAGGGTAGGGAAGTACCTGGCCTGGTCCTCATACTTGTCCCCGTAGCCGCCTTGGTAGTCCATTACCAGCGGACCAATTGCTATTAGTGAACAAATCGCGAAAAACACTCCGAAGTACAGAAGCGAAAACAGATGCAAGTAGAGACCGATTCCGCATTTTTCCTTCTCTGGCAGTCCTCCGAATGCACTGTACGGCTGATTGGCTTCCTTTCGAAAGGAGTGATTCTTCATAAATTGCACTGCTGTGGGATAGCCTGACTTTGCATCCGGCACTTGCAGCAGACCTGGGTCCCTGCAGACATCCTTGTAGAGCTGCTCATTGCTGTACAGGCTTCTGAGTTTGGAAACCTTATGAGCATTTGTAGGAAAAATCAGACTAGCGCAGCACACTCCCATCTATTTATTGTAGGAAAAGGCCTTATTTGTACCTTAGTCGCGTCCCTGAAAACTTCTTCCTTTCAGCCAACATCAGCTGCTCATCGTCAGTTTTGGGCCAAGCCAGGGACAAGAAGTCCTTGCTGGCTGTATAGTGGGAATCTGCTTTGCCCTGCATATCCTTCAACACCTGTGTCTTTAAGTGTTCAGTGAAGTTGAGTCTCTGTCCACTGTATATGTAGACTTCGCCTTGGGGAAGGTCGGGCTGCAGGTAGTCCTTAGGCCGAATTGAAGCGGTTTGTTGACTGAGCACTGAGACCTTCTTTCGATTCACTGATTTGAAGTTGGTGGGCGGAATCACAGCTCGCGCTTGCAGCAAAGCCTCGAAGCCGGGGTTTTCTTGGTCCAGCTCCGCCTTCAGGACCATCTTTTCCCGAGTTTGCAGTTTCTCCTCACTCTGACTCCTCCCTTTTCCAGGCGAACTGGGTCCCTCAGGATCCTCTGCAGCAGCAATAGTTACTTTCGGCTTCTTCGGCAGGCCAGTTATGTCCTCATCCGTCAACGCCTCCCCATACTTCCTTTCCAGCAGCAGCAAATCCTCAAGACTCGGACACAAGTTGAACTCTTTTAGGTGCTTCAGTCGGTCTGCTCGCCGAATGTCCATTAGGTGCTCGAGTGTGTTGAGGAGCTGCTCGCTCACTTTGGAGCGGATGTAGACGTCGGGGTTTAGCAGGATTTGCTCGAGAGGCTCGCGAAGACGGATGCGCCGGAAGTCCGAACCGAACTTGATGTAAAGTCGTTCGTCAAACTTCAACTCCGTATTAACAAGCGATTTACACATATCCGCATTATGCTCAGTCTTCGGCACCATCTCCGTCAACTCCCTCAAAAGTCCTCCAAAGAGTCCTTCCAGCACAAATAGGCGCACGTTGGTGTCGATTATTTCGAAGCCGGTGATGATATTCAGCATAGGGTCGGCTTCTTCTTGCGGAGTGAGCAGCCGGGCGGCCAGGGCGCGACGGCCTTCGGCTTCGATTTGGAGAGATCGACGGTTGAGGGACTCGATTGCGGATTGGAGTTTTTGGACGAAGGCTTGGTCCTTATAGGGAAACAAATATACAGCTCTGCCATACAGTCCCGGCGGAACTTTCGGCTTTTCAACCACTTTGACCTCCTCCACGACTGCCACCGGCTCCTGCTTCTTCCTCCCTCTCGCTGCCATGTTTCCAGCTCTATAAAGTAACTGCCATGGCCACAGTAGGAGAAGTGCAGTACTGCGGGCGCGAGACCAGAGGCCAAATCGTCACTCTGCGCTACTTCAACGGACGACCAGTCGTGTCCCTGGGCGGCGGCTATAACAAAATCTTCGTAGTGGAGGAAAAAGGCGCAGTGTCCGCCCTGCACCCGCTCGAAAACGAACTCGACGCATTCGGGGAAGAGCAGGAACTGAGCATCGAGAAGCAAAGCTTGGAGAACTTAGGGGAAATCAAGATGATAAGGTGCGGGCGAGGACATACGCTCTACTTGACTCAGGACGGATTCGTGTTTGCATCAGGGAAAGGGGCTTTCGGGGTGTTGGGCCTGGGCGGCGCTTTGAACTCCCCTACTCCAGTGACACTAAAGACGCTTTCTGACAAGACTGTTGTGATGGTGGCCTGCGGCAGTGAGCACTCCCTGGCACTCACAGACCTGGGGGACGTGTACAGCTGGGGCCGCGGCTTCGAAGGGCAACTCGGCATCAGCAAGGTCACGACAGTTTCCTCGACTCCCAAGTACCTAAAGGCGCTGCGCAGCCACCCTGTGGCCAAAGTGGCCTGCGGACATAGTCACTCCCTGGTACTCACGAGGGCGGGAGAGCTGTTTACTTGGGGAGAAGGACGCTGTGGGCAGCTGGGCTGCGGGGTGCAGCGGGCTTGCTTTACCCCTCAACAAGTCATTTTCAAGAATAGACAAGACCAGCCGATTACGCTGGTGGACATAGCCGGAGGCAGCGGCCACTCTGGTGCTGTGACGGTTTCTGGAGACCTGTATATGTGGGGACTGAATAACTACGGCCAGCTGGGAGTGGGCGACCAAGAGCCTCGCTTCTACCCGACTCCAGTGCTGCAAGACGTAGTGGGCGTCTATTTGCATGATATCAAGCAATTGGCCTGTTCCGACTATTCCTCGTTTGTCATCGACAACCAGGGGCGCCTCTACTCCTGGGGCAAAGGCTTCATCGGACACAACGATCAGACCATGGAATTACTTCCCAGGAAAGTCGAATTGAACACGGAGCACAGAGTGTTTAGTCAGCTCTATGCGGCTGGCAGTGTATTCGCCTGCTTTGCGCCTTTGCATGTCTACTCTATTTCTCCGTTCTGTGGACCTGTCGCTGGCAACTCCAAGTTGTCGTTGATCGGAACGGCCTTTGCGCTGAGTGACGAGTTGAGAGTTCGGTTTCGATATGAAGGAAACGTGGTCGAGCGTCCCTGCGAATTCGACCAAGAAACCAGCAGTCTTGTCTGCTTCACTCCCTCTTTCCAAGAAGAAGGCGAGGAACTCACCCTGCCCTGTGCCTGCGAACTCGAAGTCACCATGGACGGCGAGCACTACGTCCCCTGCGACGAAAAGTTCCTCATCTACGCCAAAGACCTGCAGCCCACGAGCCTCAACCCCAAGTGCGCAGCCGTCAGCGGCAGCACCATGCTCCAAATTGACATTGACTTAGACGCTTTCCAGCAGGCCTGGCTATGGCATTTAACTGTGGGCTTCGCTGTGAAGCCGAAAGCCAAGGCCTACGCTTCTCCCTCTGTCAAGCGAGACCTGAACAAGACTCCGTCGCATGATGAAAGCAGGATGAGTCAGGCTTCAGGCCGGGGGGAAAGCAACAGTGGGGACGTGGAGTGGCACTTGACGGCTGGGAAGTATGAAAAAGGACACGTGACTTGCAAAGTGCCGACTTTGGACAGTTACGATGAGAACTCCATGGCGTATATGGTCGACATTGCACCGAATGGACAGCAGTTTACAGGGAAACCGCTGAATTTCAGATATTATGACGTGTCGGTTTCGTCTGTGGAGCCGCTGAGTGGCAGTATCAACGCAGGGACGACCATTGTGATTGCAGGGAAAGGCCTGTACGACAGTAGTGCAAAGAAACTGCATCTAAAAGCAGGGGAAAACGGACAAAGGGAGGTAGTTTTGGAGTGGGACAGGAAAAACAAGACCTATATAGGCCTGGTCCCCCCACTTATTTGGCTATTTAAAAGCGCGGAGCCGGACATATACGCCCTAAAGCAGATAGCAAGGGAGGCGGTTACTATGGAGTTAACCCTAAATGGGATGGACTTCATCCCTTTACCGAGTTTCCACTACATTGATATAACCATTCTTCGGTTTTCCAAGGTCAAACTGGACCCTACGCTTCCCGCTGACAAGGCCTTACTCGCCTGGCAGGCCGAAGACCCGTTACCCATAGCAGAGTTGCCAGAAATCAGGCAAAAACGAGAAGCTGACGAAGCCTTGGAAATGAACGTTTCAGTGCGGCCTGGGCAAAAGATATACATCTGGGTGGAGGACTTGGTGAAGGCGGAGGGACTGACAGCACGCTTTATGGCTGAGGGGAAGACGGCGGATGGGAAGGCGGTGTATAAGAACCAGCAGAAGGCGGGGGTGGTGGTGCCGGATGTGGGGGATTTCCAGACCCCGGTGGAGGTCAGGGTGGAGTTGTCGATGAATGGACAGAGCTTTTCAGAGTGCGGCAAGACGCTGAAGTACCTGGGCACAACCGCTCCCGAAGAAGGAGCGAAGCGCAGAGGCAAGTAACTAGTCAACAATAATAGGCTCGATGATGATATATCGAGGAGCGCCGTGGACTCGCACCAGTCTTTCCAGCCTTGCACAGCCAGGGTCAGTGTCCGCTTCAGCAGATGCGTCCTTCGCAGGGGGGAGAGCGGAGGAGGGGGGTGGACGGTTACTGAGGGAAAAGGAGGGTAGAGGGGGATTTGGTCAGGATGCAGGAGTGCGAGGGTATCAAATGTCTGGGGTGCAGCAGCAGGTCGCAGGGTCAATTGCAAGCTTTCCGTCCTCTATCCCTCGGCCTGACGAAGAGGAACTGCGCCGGGCGAAGAAGCGGGAGTTGATGGACTTCTACCAGTCCGCACTGCGTGAAAAGGCACAGCGCGGCAAGGAAGACATCACTCAAGACCCACTTAAAAACCGTGCAGTTGAGTTGTCACTTCAGCGGCAACGGGAGCGGGCATTGACCCGCAAAGCCGTCAGTAGCAGTATTTTGACCCCTGAGAAGCCGCATTCTCCTATGCAGCAGGACTACTTGGCCCAGGTAGAGGAGAGACGGAAGCGGAAAGTGGGGATTTCGGTTCCGGCGCAGGCTGCTCCGTCAAGAGGGTATTCTGAGAATGCGGCTTTGTTCTATGGAGAGGCGCCCAGTGCCAGTCCCAAAGCCAAGGCGCCCTTTGCAGCTCCTCAGAATAACCAACAAGTCAAGTCCTTCCAGCAAAACTCGGCCCTTTTCTATGGCGAGTCTGCCACCCAGCCAGTCCCTCCCCCCTCCACTAAGTCTGCTTTCCCAGGCAGTAACGAGCGATCTAGGTCATTTGAGGAAAACAAATCTGCATTCTACGGAGCCGACAAACCCACTTTCGGGAGTTCTCCACTGGGCAAAACCCTGCCCAGGTCCACTGTGTCCGACCCAATTACAGGCCAAGTCCGCACAGTTTCCTCCGAAAAGCCGCGCTACAGTCCTTTAGGCGGGCCGAAGCCCGACATATTTGTAGGGAAAATCAACGACTCTCCAGCGCCTCAGACCCAACTGTATGCCCAGCAGAGCTATACGAGGAAGTCAGGCTACCGCCCTTCCAACTACAACCCGCTGACAGGCCAAGACCTGGACTACTCTCCTTACCGTGGCGCTCGGTTCTAAGCCTGATTTAGACTAGATATAGGCCTTAGTATTCTCCCAGGATTGCTCGAAGACTGGCTGCGATTGCTATGTGCACAGCACTGCGGATTTGCACCGGGCAGGTGGTTTCCTTGAGAAAGGTTCGCAGATCTGCACAGCCAGAGGCTAGCAGAGCCAAGGCCTTCGCTGCATATAGCGCTTCCAGTTCCTTGGCCGCGCCTTTCAGCACCCCCTGCAGCGCCTTGGCCGCAGGCAGGAATTCGTCCCTTTCCAAAGGCTCAGGCCAGGTCAAAAGCAGGTTGAAATAGAGCGCCGAGGCCGGCAAACGGATTTCCGCTATATCTCTTTCCAAGCCATTCAGTGCAAGTCCATGCAGCACCGGCATTTCCTCCACACACAGCAGTATCCCTGGCTCCGAGGAGTACAGATTCACCAGTAGTCTCAAAGCCAAAGCTGCTGCTTTCGAACTGCCTCTGTTGATTGCGTCCTCTGCCAGGCTGTACACAGCCTCCCAGTTTGTGCTGATTGCCTCTGCACCTGCAGGCTCCAAAGCCAGGAGTCCAATCACATGCAAGGCAAGTTCCACTGGCACACTCAGAGCTTCAGTTAGAAGACTTGGCATGTGCAGGCATTTGTCAGTATGCACCCAGTCGTATAGTCTGGGGAAAGCACGCACTGCACTGAGCAAAGCAGGCCTGCACAGAGCGGGAAAGCGAAGTGGAGCAGTACTGGAAAGGACTGAGGTATGCTGGAGTGCTGGACGCAGCCAGATAGCCACTAACTCTGGGTCGAGGCTGGATGTGAGGGCGAGCCGAGTGCCGTGGGCCAGGACTTCCACACAGGTGTGGTGCAGGACTGGACCCAACGTCTTCCTTTGCTCTGCATTAACTGCCCAGAACTGCCCTCTGTCTCTATACTCCACTGCCAAGGTCCTGATTTTCCGCTGAAAGTCGAAGTCCATGTCCGACCTCCAGTACAAAACAACCGTCCACTCCGCTAATCCTGCGAAAAACAGCTCTTTTGCCTGAGTGATTTCCTGCAAATCAGTTCCAAACAGGTCTGCATGGCTAGGCCCAGTTGCCTTCATTTGCAGGTCTTCCCTGCACAGTACTTCTATGAGTGTTTCTTTGATTCCGTAGTCCAGGGGCAAAGCGAGGACTTGCTGGGGCAAAGTGAAGAAGTGGCCTGGGAGATGCAAGTTTAGTAGAAATTGCAGGCAGTCTTGGGTGAAGGTATGGCAGTTTAGGGAGAAAAGGCTGTAGTTCCCTTCAAATCGTTCAGTGATTTCGCTTATAAAGGCTGAAAACTCGGCTTCAGTGCGAGTGGTGTAGCCGTAGGGCAGTACTTCCGAGGCTGAAAGGGGACTTTGTCCTACTGTGATGGTCCCTACGAAGCTGTACCAAGAACCGAACACCCACAAAGAACTGTGCCATAACCCTGACAGCCGCACGCCCAGTAGTCTTTCCCCGTCCTTCGCTGCCAGACCCTCTGATAAGTCCTCGAATGCCACTTTCACCTCCATTGTATTAGCTGCAGTAGTAACTCTCGGTAGCGCTTTAGTCGACTATATCCAAGGTATAGCCATCAATGCATAGAAGTAAAATCTGCGCTGCACACTTCCATCAGTGCTTTTTAAACCGCCTTCTAATACAACTTCGCAATCTTCGGCATTATCCATCAAATAGTAATGATAGCGGACTACGGCGGAACAGATTTTTGGCAGGATGTCGCTACGAAGTTCTACAAGCGGGTGAAGAAGCATGACCGGCTGCGCGGTTATTTCACTCAAATTGACCCAGACAAGATGCAGGCCATGGCTTCCGACCTTTGGCAAATAAGCCTGGGAGAGTGTGGCGCCACTACATCTCACGGCCTTTCCGCAGTCCACGAAGACCTACGTATCACCCCTGACGCTTTCCACAAGTTCATTGGGTGCTACCTGGCAGTTCTGCGAGAAGAAGGCGTGAGTGCAGAAGACCTGGTGACTATCGAAGGCAACCTGAGTAGACACCTTTCTGTAGTGACGAAGACCGAGTAACACTTTAGCTCCCAGCCGGAATATGGTCATAGAGGGAAAAGCCGATAGCTGTGGACAATAATGGTGCTGATATCGAAGCAGGAGAGACGGCTGGTCTATGAGTACTTGCTGCAAGAGGGCGTGGTCGTGGTCAAGAAGGACGTAGCGCTTGAGAAGCACCAGGAACTGCCAGTGGGCAATTTGAAGGTGATGATGTTGTGCAGGAGTCTGCAATCGAAGGGGCTGCTAGACATGCAGTTCAATTGGCAGTGGTTTTATTACTACCTCACGAAGGAAGGCATTAAAACCATCAGAGACTACTTGGGCGCGCCTTCCTTCGTCATGCCCGTCACCTACAAGGCGCCCACTAAGCCTACTAGGTCTGCTGTGGTAGGAGAGGACACGGAAGACAGACCCAGACGAGGCGGCTTCGGCCGTGGCCGACGTCCCCAGACAGATGCTTAAGCCTAGGTCTTTCGATGGCTGGCGCTAGTAATATGCCCCTCAAACTAGAGGCCAAGAAGAAGCTCAGTTCCCGCACGGACCGCGTGAAAGCCATCGAGATCCACCCTGTGCAGCCTTGGGTAGTCTCCGGCCTCTACAACGGCACTGTAGTGATATACGACTACATCACCCAAGCAGCACTCAAGTCCTTCGAAGTCTCCAATGCGCCTGTACGCGCTGTACGCTTCATTGTCCGCATGCAGTGGATGGTCATTGGCTCGGACGATAAGTTCATTAGGGTGTTCAACTACAACACCCTGGAGAAGCTGACTAGCTTTGAAGCGCATGATGACTACATTCGGTCGGTTGTGCCGCACCCGTCGCTGCCCTTGCTGCTCACTAGTTCGGATGACTGCACCATCAAGGTGTGGAACTGGAAGGAAAACTGGACTGACCCCCGCGTCTACGAAGGCCACGGACACTACGTGATGCAGGTCGCCCTCAACCCCAAAGACTTCAACACCTTCTCTACCGCTTCTCTGGACAAAACCATCAAAATTTGGGGCATTGCGGGCTCACTCACTCCTCATTTCACCATGATCGGCCACTCCCAAGGCGTCAACTGCCTCGAGTACTTCCGCGGCGGGGAAAAGCCCTATTTGGTCTCTGGCGGGGATGACATGGTAGTGAAGATTTGGGACTACCAGACAAAACAGTGCGTGCACACTCTTGAAGGCCACCACCACAACATCTCCAGTGTGTCGTTCCACCCTGACCTCCCCTTGATTGTGTCCACTTCGGAGGACTGCACTGTGAAGCTGTGGCACTCGTCGACGTTCCGCCTGGAGACCACGCTGAACCACTCTATGGAGAGGTGCTGGGCGCATGCAACGCTGCCTGGGTCGAAGTTGCTGGCTTTGGCATATGACGAGGGCACTTTGGTGCTGAAGCTAGGCAATGATGAGCCTGTGGCGAGCATGACTTCCAGTGGGTATGTCGTCTGGGCCAAGCAGAACGAAATCTTTTCCTGCAATCTCCGCATTTCGGACTCTACCACGAACGAAGGCGATATGATTCCGCTAGTCCCCAGAGAGACAGAGACCTGCGAAATGTTCCCACAGGACATCAAGCACAGTCCCAATGGCAGAACTTTTGTCATTTGTGGAGACGGGGAGTACATCATTAAGGGGTCGAGAGCGTTCAAGAACCAGGGCTACGGGTCTGCGCAGGAGTTTGTGTGGAGCACTTCCATTGCAGGGGACTTCGCACTCAAAGACCAGTCCCGCATCAGACTCATGCGAGGCTCGGAAGAGCGGCTCAGCTTTAGGCCCAATTTCGCCTTCGATTCTCTCTTTGGCGGGTATTTGATTGGCGTCCGAGGCGAAGACTTCATTTGCTTCTACGAGTGGGAAAAGGGCAGTTTGATTAGACGGATCGACGCCTGTCCGAAGCAGGTGTATTGGTCGGACTCAGGTCTGAAAGTCGCACTGGTGATGGAGGACAACGTGTTCATCCTGGCTTACAACCGCGACCAAGTGAACGCCCAAGCCACACTTCCAGAGGACGGGTTTGAGGACGCTTTCACACCTGAGCAAGAAGTGTATGACTCCACTACGTCTGCACTGTGGCTGAGCGACTGCTTCATGTACACCACGAGAAGCAACAAACTGAGCTACTGTCTGGGCGGCAAGGTCGTGCCGCTGCAGAACCTCGACAGAAGGCTGTTCCTACTGGGGTATGTCAGCCAGCAGAACCGAGTTTACCTCATAGACACGGAATTCAACGTGACAAGCTACGAAGTACTGCAAAGTTTCATTGAGTATCAGCAAGCCATTGGCCGTGAAGACTTCGAAAAGGCAGAACAGCTCTTCCCTCTGATCCCTGAACACTACCACACTCGCTGTGCTCGCTACCTGCAGAGTCACAAGCTGCTGGAAGACGCGATGGAAATAACGAAGGACAAAGAACACAAATTCGAACTGGCGATAGAGCTGCGCAGACTGGACGTCGCCTACACTCTGGCACAGGAGGAAATGGGGACTGGCGAGGCGAAGTGGAAGACTGTGGGAGACTTGGCTTTATTGAACGGACAGATTGAACTCGCTGAGGAGTGCATGCTGCGCAGTAAGGACTTGAACGGACTGCTGCTCGTCTACTCCAGCATCGGAGTGACAAGCAAGATGCGCGAGTTGGCAGCTTTGGCACTGGAGAGCTGTAAGTTCAATGTGGCGTTCCTGGCGCTGTTCCTGCTGAAGGACTTGTCGGGGTGCATTGACTGCCTCATCAGAGCTGGCAGAATCCCTGAAGCTGCCTTCTTCGCCAGAAGTTACTGTCCCTCGGAGATTTCTCGCGTGGTGAAGCTGTGGAAAGACGACCTGTCGAAGCTGTCCAAAGTGGCTTCTCAGTCACTTTCCGACCCACTGGAGTACCCGCAACAGTTCCCTGAACTCACTCTCGGCATCAAGGCCGAACAAGCACTGAAGCGCTTCTACGACAAGACCATCCCTGCGAAGGCTGCAATGATGGGACAGGCGCTGCTGTCGCTGGATGTGCTGGAGGCAGTCAAGAGCAGTGAGGTGGTGGATATCGAGCAGCTGCTCAATGCGCCGCCTGAGTGTCCAGAAGACCCAATGAGTAGTTAGGATAGCGAGCTTCTAAGGACCTACAGGGATTACTGGTCTCTGCTGGACCTGAGGGAGGGCAGTCTGAGCATCTGCCCTTCCCAGCTTTCCTCTCTTCTTTCCCTGGGCCTGTGGACATTGATTGTATGCTTTTGTTTCGGCAAGTTTCCTTGTCGAAACTTGCGTTGTGCATTTGACTGGGTATTTGGGGGAGAGAAATGCTCGTCTGTAGGTAGAACCCCATATACATCCACTAGTGAGGTACGCAGTTTCATGGTTCTGAGAGCGGGCGGACTGGATACGGCCACTACCAATAAGATGCTACAGCAAGCGTTTGCTCGTAGGCCTGGCAACTGAGTTCACTTGCAGCAAATTCCGCACCATTATGTCCAAGTCTAGAGATAACATCTCCGGCAGCGGGGCATACCAATACAGACTGTCCATGTCTGCTGCTAGGAAGGGCGGCTCCAGATCTGCCATTTCATAGAGAACGCACCCAGCAACCATATGTCCGACTTGAAGTCGTAGGGCAGACCTCGGGGCTTGAGTAGTACGGAGTGCCGGTCTGGGTGTTTCGCAGGCCGGCTTGGATGACTTTGGCGACATTGAGGTCGCCCAGCTCCATCAGGAG
>Ga0247837_1005642_pt1 | contig 18556 bp, 8 predicted proteins | sample LaCtaG_2_FD_187115 | JGI IMG/M metagenome (GOLD analysis project Ga0247837, IMG submission 187115) | Freshwater microbial communities from meromictic Lake La Cruz, Castile-La Mancha, Spain - LaCruzMarch2015_14.5m | ecosystem: Environmental > Aquatic > Freshwater > Lake | place: Spain: Castile-La...
CATACTAAGACTCTGGAGTCAGGGAAAGCCACTGCTCGCCCACTTCCCTAAGTCGGAAAACTGCGATGACTCCCGCGACACGCAATTTCGAAGGGACTTTGAAGAGAAAAGGAAATATGAAAGTGGGTAGAGTCATCCTCTCGCACAAAGGTAAGGCTTCCCAAAACTTGTTATAATTGGCTAGCAGGCTCTTGCTTTCGAGTGGAGCACACATGTTTCACTGTGCTGACATCTACTGCTTCGATTTGCAGGTTGTGCGTTTATCTGATGAAAGACTTACACACCTGTTTCAAGGCTGTAAAACTTCCTCCATCATTTAGTTACTATCCTTTCGTACAGTGCATAATTAAGCTTATCTCTCATCAGTCATTACTTCTATCGTTAGAGTGAAGGGAGCGGAGGACTGCTCTGGCTCTAGGGAACTATTATTCCTTGTCGCCATAGTGTATACACTAAACTCTGTAGTACTGCAAGTGCTACACTGCTGTAGGCGAATTACACAGATATGGGCATATGTGCAGTTCGAGAAGAGAAAATCATCAAAGTGCCAATCGGACGCCTGCTCAACGAAGCCAGCACCGTGAGTTCCGGAGTGATGGTAATCAGTGAGTTCCCACCCAGGCATCCACCAGGCCTACGACTTCATTAAGGTTCTCGGCCACGGACAGTTTGGCACTGTGCGAGAAGCCAAGCCGAGAATCGCTGGCAACTGTCCTTCCGTGGCCATCAAGTCCATCAACAAGGCCAAACTCGGGGGTGACGCGTACCTGTTGAAGCGAGAACTCGAGATTCTGAGGATGGTGGACCACCCTCACGTGGTCAAATTCTATGATAGCTATGAAGACTCCAAGTACCTGCACCTTGTGATGGAACTGTGTGCAGGCGGGGACGTCCTGGAGCGTCTGCTGAAACACGGTGCATTAAGTGAAGCCCATGTGGCAGATATATTGAGGAGTCTGCTGCTGGCTGTGACCCATTTGCATGAGTTGGACATAGTGCACCGAGACCTGAAGCCTGAGAACTTCCTCTATGAGAATGAAAGTGAGACCGCTGCAATCAAGATCATAGACTTCGGGATGTCCAATAGACTGGACAGGACACAGCTGCATTCGATGGTGGGCACGCCTTATTATTTAGCGCCTGAGATGCTGAGTGGTTGCTATGGCAAGCAATGCGATGTGTGGGCGCTGGGAGTTGTCATGTACTTGTTCCTTTCCGGGAGACAGCCCTTCTCAGGCAATAGTGTGATGGAGGTCTTCAACCGCATCAAGGAAGCGGACTTCGACTTCGAGAGTCAGAAGTGGGCGGGCATTTCCTCCGAAGCCAAAGACCTCATCCGCGTCATGCTTAGGTCCAACCCGCACCACCGCATCACTGCCAAGGCCGCCCTCACCCACCCCTGGTTCCAAGCCCAGAGCAACACAGAAGTGCCTGCCACAGTGCTGCACGCACTCAAGCACTACAGAGCTCCTCGGAAGCTACAGAAAGAAGCTATGCGAATTGTGGTCAAGTATCTCTCAGCAGAGGCTATAGCGGATCTCAAGTCTGCGTTTATGGATTTAGACCACGAGAAAACCGGCTTCATCACTGCTACCGACCTACAATTAGCCATGTCAAGGGGAGGCTATGACCTCGCCACTGAGGAAATCAACAGTATATCTAAGCAGAAATTGTGACCCGCCTGTCTTACCTGCACCAAGGGAAAATCAACTACACTGACTTCATAGCGGCGACCTTGGACACGAAGAAGTACCTAGATGAAGAAAGCGTGTATATGGCATTTGGCCATTTCGACGGAGATGCAGACGGATTCATTTCCGCTTCAGACCTCAAGGCCACTCTGCTCGGCCCCGAGTCAGAGCTGTGCGAGGACGACGTGGACGAAATGATAGCAGAGTTCGATAACAACTCAGACGGACGGATTGACAGGTCTGAGTTCAGAGCCATGCTGGAGAACCTGAATGCCCAGTCCCACTACGGCAAGGGTTCCAGCAGAGCTGCGTCTCGACAGAGAACCCTGTCCAAGGCCGTGGCTAGCTACGCAAGCTAGCGCACCGCTTTTAATAGGAGTGATGCTAACAGCTACTAGACCAGCAGCTTCGTCCGAGCTTCAATCTGGTCGTACACTTCATAGGCCAGTTGGACGATTTCCGCAGGCAAAGCGGAGTTCTTGGCTGTGTCCAGGCCGTACCGCTTGACTTGCAGCGCTCCTTCCTTCACCAAATGCCCCTCGAGCAGCAAGTTGCTCACACAGGGCACTCGGCCTTGCATCAATGCTAACTGCTGCAAGTGGGTGGAGACAAGCGAGATGCAGCCTCTTTTGGCTAGTTCCTCGATGACCGCCCAGGCTAAGGCGAAGCCGTCCTCTAAAGACGTGCCCTTGCACAACTCGTCTACGAGGACGAGAGAGTGGCTAGTGGCTCCGCGCAGAATATAGGCAAGTCCCTTCATTTCCAACAGGAAGGACGAGCTGCTCTGTTCCAAGGAGTCAGCTTCGCCTGCCCTGGTGAAGACCTGGTCGAGGATAGGGAGTTGCGCAGCACTCGCAGGAATGTAAGAGCCTGCCTGGGCCATGATGGCCAGCAGTGCTGTTTGTGTGAGTAGCGTGGACTTGCCACTTGCGTTGGCTCCAGTGACAATGCAGGCTTCGGAGGAGAGGTGCAGGTCGTTGGGAGTGATGTCTCGCTTGGAGCTTTCGAGCAGTGGGTGGCGGGAGGCTGTCAGGTGGAACTCGCAGGTAGAGGAAAAGGCGGGGCAGCAGGAAGGGGTCATCAAGGCGTAGGCGGAGAAGCTGACCAGGACGTCCAGCTCTGCGAAAGCATGTGCGGAATTGTAGACACAGGGCATCTTTCCTCGCGCCTTGCAGATCAGCTCCTCCACAAAGCCGTAGGTCAGACCCAGTACTTCCGAGGCCGCACTGCTGGCTCGGTCACTCAAGGCTGCCAGGTGCGCAGTAGTGGCGAGTGTCTTTTTGCCATGCTTACTCACTTGAATGAATTCGTCTCCTAGCAGCGAAGTGCGCTTGAGGTCGCTGAGTTCTAAGTGGTATTTCCGTGTGTCGTTATACAGCACTTTGAGCTTAGGGTCGTGCAGCTGTGATTTGTAGCTGTCCGCAAGTCGGAAGATTTGGTCCACTGTGTCAGTGTACACCTTCCGAGCCACGTCCAAGAGACTGTAGAGTCCTGAGCGCAGCAGATACAGACTCTGCAGCTTGTTCTGACTTTGGCTTTTGTTGTACAGCACCGACTCATCAACTAGCTGGTCAATTTCCCCAAGCAACCAATCTATGCGAGCGTCTTCTAGACTGCGCAGAGTCTGCTGGAGGAGAGAGGACTGTGGCTGGTGCCGAAGTAAGGTGCTCTGCAGGTGTTTGGAGACTTGCAGCGTTTGTTTGAGCGCCATAATACTGAGGATTTGGTAGCGAAACATCGTTTCCGACTGCTCAGTGACTTGCTGCACGAGTCTCGCGGTGAGTGCATCAGTGTTGGGGGCTTGTGTGAGTACGGAGATGAGTTCCCCTCGCAGTGCGGCGTTGTTGAGCAGCTCTGTCACTGCCTCTTGTTGTTGCAGGATTAGGTTCTTTTCGCGGAAAGGCTGAAGTATCCGGCTGCGGACTAGCCGGGTGCCCATAGGAGTGTAGCACTTGTAGAGGGCAGACAGAGTGTGGGCGGCACTGCCGTCCTTGTCAATGATGAGCGAGAGCACTTTGGCAGTCTCCGCGTCCAAGCAGAGGAAGTGGTCGAGACGCAGAAACGTGACTTTGAGCTGCGAACTGCACAGCCGGACTGAGTTGTTGACTTCCATGTAGGTGTAGAGCGCTGCCAGGGCCGCCATGCACACGTACTTGCTTTCATAGTCCACCTCCTCCACCTTCACACAGGCTTGGCGATACAGCTCCACTCCCTTCATTTCGTCAAACAGTCTGCGTGGTGCGAAGGCCACTACCAGTTTGTCCAACTGCTCACAGAGTTGGATATGCAGTGCCTCTCCCTCTGCTGTTTTCGACAGTACCAGCTGCCCTCCGCTCAGTCCATAGAACATGGTCGCCGCATTGGTGTACTGCAGTGTATCTACGAACTGACACAAGGAAATTTCGTAGGAAGTGAGGTTGAGCGCTGCCAGCCCCACCTCGCGGGCGCGGCTTTCGATCATAAAGACAAGAGAGCAGGGCTCGGGAGCCGCGGAGAAGGGAGTTTTAGAGTGGCGGGAGGCGGGAGTGCGCTCCATCTTGGGACTATGGAGGCTCAGCGGAGCATACAGACCAGTGAAAGGAGTTCATTATGGGGGAAGTCGCTGGGTGAGTAAAGGCTATAGTCCTTCTGAATATTCTCCTCGAAATCGCGTAGCCCTAGTCCAAGCGAGGAATGGCACCACAGGGACTATAATATGGACGAGCAGACCAAGAAATGGCTGATCATCGGAGGACTGGTTGTGGCGGCCCTGGGAGTAGCGTGCGCCATTAAGTGCCACTGCTGCGGATGCTGCGACAAGTCGGCGGAGAAGAAACCGGAGGAGAAGAAGACCGCCTAACTAGCTAAGTTTTGGCAGGCTCCACAGTCCTTAGCCTAGACGTCAGCGCTGGGAAAGGACCGATTCCCCGTCGTCGTTAGATCTGATAAGACTATGGGTAACCAACCGCCTGTTCCTCCCTGTCCCTCTGCCTCCCCAGTGCCGACTGCAGAGAGTGGAGTGCAGGGCAGAAGATGCACCGCCTCGGAAGTGAGTGTGGTGTTCGCCTGCATGGGCTGTGGACGCGAGTGCTTTGACGGGAACATGCCGAAGGCAGTGGAGTGTGTGTGTGGACTGCGGATGCTCAGAGATGACTACGGAGCAGTGATGCAGGAGACTTGGCCTTTCGAGTCCGGCTCTATTGACGAGGACTTCGCTGTGTGCACCACTCAGTTCCAAGGAATGCTGAGAGACTTGGAAATAGCCACGTTCGGGGTGTTTGCAGACCCGTTGGAAGGAGACACAGGGGAGTTACTACGTCTGGAGTTGGTTTCCCTGCGTGCGTTCTTCCAGGTCAGACCCAGGTTCCTATCAGAGGGCGAGTGCTTCCTACACCAGGGCTCTCGCTACAAGGTACTCAGCGCCTACCCCAGCCAGGGCTTCGTCACCCCCACTACGTCCCTCGCCTGCACGGACTTCTTGACGCTGGAGGAAGTGGCAGTGGTGAGAGTGGTGGCGCTGGCGCCCTGCAGAATGACGAGGGATTTAGAGGAGGTCATTTTGCAGCCTTACCTCCGCTCTCGCCCTCATCATCTGCACAGCGGACAGCTGCTCAGTCTGAAAGGCCTCCAAGTGCTCATCCTGCACATGACTCCCAAGGACGGCCTGACCACCCCCACCACCACCCTGATGTGTGAGTCTGGCTCCCTGCAGCCTATCAAAACCCTGCGACTCAGTCCTTACTTGGAAGACTTGCCCAGAGAAATGCAGAGACTAGACCGGCTCAGCAGTATGAAGGCAGTGTTTGCGAAGTACATTGTGCCTTACTTCAAAGGGTGGAGGAGAGTGGTGATGCACGGACAGGAACTCGGTATCAAGGGAGTGGAGTTCCGCATCCATCTGGCACGTCCTATTCGTGGCTACGTCTCCGACTCCACCTCTCTTCTGTATCACGGCCGACCTCTCAGTCGCAGGGAAGAACTGAACCGGCAGATCCAGCAAGACGAGGTGATGGCGCGCTCTCTACAGCCTCAGGCGCCCAGGAGACTGCGAGGAAGGGACACGAGGGATATGCTGATTCAAGTGATTGAGATGTTGCACGTCATACGAGTCAGTGGAGAGTCCGAAGGCGCTTCTCAGTTGGAAATCGACCTGCTCCCCACTCATAAGGCTTCGACCCACTCAGGAAGTTGCCTTATTTGTCTGAGCGAGTACGAGGCAGAGGAGTGTGTGCGCACTCTGCCATGCTGTAAGACATATACAGTTCATTTCTTTCACAAGGACTGCGTGGACAAGTGGTTCAAGGACAACAGGCTCTGTCCAGTGTGCAAGACGCCTGCCAATTACAGGGAAGAAAGAGTCTAATTCGTAATAGCTGAACACAGTAGGACTCTACCTGCGCTGTGTGTTGTAGACACTGTACGGACAATTAGTCAACACCTGTGCAAGATCCAGCCGATGCCTGTGGAAGCTAGCACTATGGAGTGGACTTAGCGAACTAGTGCGAAATTTGCAGAGATGAGGGATGCTCTCCTCCCACTTCTTCATACTTCGTTTTCACAGCTGTGGTCTTTCTGGTTCTTTTCCAGCGGTAAATTAGCGCAATCACAAGCACAATCACACACGCGCCTAGGAAAGACCCCACCACCGCTCCAATAATAGTCCCATCACTCGGACCGTCATCCTCATTTCCCGAATCCGTGGCTTCCGGTCCTAGAGGCGCAGTGGTTGTAAAGCTCGTGAGGGTAGGCAGCGGCTGTCCATACACATCAGTGATCAAGGAGGAGTTGGTGAAGGCCACTCCGAAGACTGCACTGTTGTCCCAGTCGCCGGCCACGATGTTGATGTACACTAAGGAAGTGCCCGAGTTCATTCTTCTTCTCCGGACTGGCTCCGGGTTGTTCTCCACAGTCCACAGCAGGCCAATTGCAGGTGGGTCAGTGTTAATGATGAAGTCTACCGACAGGAAGAAGTGGTTGACTCCGCGGCTGAAGGTGACAGAGAAGACATTGGGCTTGGGGTTGCCCAGTGTGACAGTGATAGGCTTGTTGCAGTCAGTGCAACTTTCACACGTGCTGGAGGTGGTGAGGTTGAAGCCCGAAGGACAAGTGAGACACATGCCCACGGAGCTGCAAGTCGAACAAGAGCCGCATTCCCTGCATAAGCCTTCCTTCAGGTAGTACCCATCTTTGCAAGTTAAGCAACTCGTGGTCAGTGGCCCGTCACACGATCCACAAGTGCTTTCACAGGGCATACACTGAGAGTCGTCTATGCTAAAGTAGTTTGCCTGACAGTTGCGGACGCAATCGGAGCCTTTAAGAATATGCTCCGAGTCACAGGAAAGACAAACTTTGGGAGAGGCGCAGTTGATGCAGGGTTCTGAGCATACCTGACACACGCCTGAGTTGGAGTAGTAGGTGTTTGGACACCCCACCAAGCAGGCGCCCCCTGCAGGCTGCAGACTGGCAGTGCCCAGACATTTCAGGCACTGGTTTCCTGAGCATTTAGCGCACTTGTCAATGCAAGGAGGCAGGCCTGAAGAAGCGTCACAGGTGATGTCGCAGGGCAGACAGTTGGAGGCGTCAGGCTGAGGAAGATAGCCAGAGGCGCAAATGCAGGCACTAGGCACAGCCCCTTTGAGAACACCTCCCAACTTGCAACTGTTACACATGAGAGCCGTAGCGTCTTTACAAGCTTGGCAGGTGTTGTGACACACTAAACAGCCCGTCGCTGGAGTTCCAGTAAGTCCCGCTGCACACACACAGGCTCCAGGGGCGACTCCTCCCGATAACTGTGCATTAGTGTCGCAGGTCAGACACATGTCCGGTCCACCGCCACTGCAACTTTTGCAGGAGGAATTACACGGAGAGCACTGAGAGGCGTCGGGGTTAGGGTAGGAGCCTGCGTTGCAGCGACACACCCCGCTGCCCAGACTGGCTCCGGACTTGCAACTCGAACACTTGTCTGCGCCTCCTGTTGTGCATGCCAAGCACGTCGCATCGCAGCTCGCACAAAGGTTAGCCCCTGGATTGGGGTAAGTACCAGAGGGACAGGCGCACATCGACCCACTCAACACCGCTGGAGTATAGCAACTGAGGCAGGCATTGCTCCCAACCGCAGAACAGCTCTTACAACTAGCATCGCAAGGTGAGCAATTCATCACAGTGGTATTGGGGTAGTAGCCAGTTGAACAGGTGCACCGCTTGGGGGTAGAAGTGGTGAGCGCTGCGTTCGAATAACACGCTGAACAGTCAGACCCTAAGCAAGTAGTGCATGTGTCTGGACAGCCGCGACACACACCACTCACCAAGAACAGTGAAGAACTGCAAGAAGTGCACACCGTTGGGGCTGTATGGACGCACCCGGCACAGGAACTTTCACATAGCACACAGTTGGAAGCGTCGGGACTACCGGAAGCGCAGGAACAGGTAGTGCCGCTCAGGTTGGCCCCGGATTTGCAGGATTGGCAACTCGTAGCAGAGCCAGAGCAAGTGGCACAGGTCGCCGCACATCTATCACATACCTTCGTGCTAGCGTTCCGAAAGAAGCCACTGTCGCAGACACACGCTCCAGAAGAGATAGTGGCGTTCGCATTGCAGGAAAGGCATGAAGAGGAAGTTGCAGCACTGCACGTGGCGCAAGTTGCATCACAGGCTGCACAACTCAAGGCAGTTTGGTCGAGGAAAGAGCCAGCACTGCACGTGCACACTCCGCTAGCCAGCGTAGCACCAGTGTAGCAGCTGGAGCACTTGTTGGCTCCTGCTTCATCACACGCTTTGCAAGTTTTATCACACCCATTACACTTGGTTCCTGACAAGTAGTAGCCTTCTAGACAGCTTTGGCAGTCTCCGTTGGGCAGAGTTACTCCACAGGGATTTCGACAGTCCGCTGACGTTGGCCCATCGCAAGACTTGCAACTCGGGTCACAGGCCTTGCAGTCCGAAGGACTTCCGTAGTACCCATTAGTCACGGGACAGGTGCAAGAACCGTCTCCATTCAGCTTAGCGTTGGGTTTGCAGGCTGTGCACAAATTGGCTCCAGCCCCTGAGCAGGTGGAGCAAGAAGTGTCGCAAGTCGCACAGTTGCTGGCGTTAGGGTTAGCGTAGGTGCCAGCCGCACACACACAAGTACTAGGCGCTTTGTCGCTCAGCGAGGCCCCCACAGGACACGAGTTGCAAGCAGTGGCTCCGCTAGTCGAGCAGGTAGCGCAGTTTGCGTCACAGTTATCACAGACCACTGTGACAGTGTTGAGAAAGGTAGCGCCCGTGCAGGGACAGGCCGGGTCTTTGGCAGCACATAGGTACAGGGTCTTCAGTTTGGGGAGTTGCTGAGCCTCGTAGAAGACATTCACACAGGGCATATCAGCGTCTTTGAGAGCAATGAACAAGAGAGCCACTGACCAGTAGTTGAAGGCTTCGACGGTGGGCAGCTTGTTGCCGTTGGCTTCACACAGTGCCCAATAGTCAGCGAAGACGTCAGTGTTGCTGGGGTGTGCCTGGCAGAGTCCCTTTCCGTCGGTCCTGGGCGAACACAAACATGTGACTGTCGTGCCGTCCTGCATGACACAGTCAGCGGTTGAGGTGCAGAGGGCAATTGTGCCGCCATTCTTCCAGTTCTTGTTCGCCACTTTGACTTGGCAATCCTGGGGAGTGTAGGGTGTGGGCGCGGGGGGCGAATATGCAGGACAATCCACTGGCATTGGAAGGGGAATAGGCATCGGCGAGTCCAGCATGCTCATATACGGCAGTATTGCTGCCAGCTGGCAAGCGGTATTGACTGGACAACTCCCAGTGTTGAGAGCCACTAGCGCCTTGGTCTTGAGAACTGCGCACTGAGTAGCAGTCAAAGCTTCGCAGACGAACAGTGGGCAGCCCGCACCCCAAGCCATTTGCGTCAGAACTGCCACTAGCATCACTTTCGTCCAAATTTCCATTATCGATGTCCATACTCTAGGGGAAGTAGTAGGCTGTCTGGCCTCCTGAGAACTAGTCGCAAATTTAATCCTATGACTTCTTCATCACATACAGTTTAGTACTCACAGTCGGTCTTTGAAGCGATGGTTCTGAGGGCTGAGATTGTCACTACCGTGGGCTTTAAAAGGACTAAGAATTGGGGAACAGTACAGTGGACGGAAGGCCAGGCGCTTGGGCTTTGTCACAGTTCCTAATAACCATTAAAGATGGGCATTTCCCGTGACTCCAGACACAAGCGGCGTCTGACGGGCGGGCGGATGCCCATCCACAAGAAGAAGCGCGCCTTCGAGAAGGCCCGCCAGCCTTCCCACACTCGCCTAGGCTCCAAGCGCATCCATACCGTGCGTGGACGTGGCGGCAACCTCAAGTTCAGAGCCCTGCGCCTCGACAGCGGCAACTACGCCTGGGGCAGCGAAAGCGTCGCTCGCAAGACCAGGATTCTCAATGTCGTGTACAACGCCACCAACAACGAACTGGTGCGCACCAACACTCTGACTCTCAGCACAGTCGTCCAAGTGGACGCCACGCCCTTCAAAGTATGGTACCAACGCCACTACGGAGTCGAGCTGGGCAAGAAGAAGGAAGAAAAGCCCCTCCCCGAGGTCAAGTCCAAGCACGCTATTGCCAAACAAGAAGCACTCAAGAAGGCCCAGGAAGAGCACGTCAAGACCCGGGTGTTAGACCCTGCACTGGTGGAGCAGTTCAAGTCTGGTCGTCTCTTTGCGATCGTCAGCTCCAGACCCGGCCAAAGTGGACGTGCGGACGGGTACATTTTGGAAGGCCACGAGCTGGAGTTCTACAAGAAGAAGATGGACAAGAAGAAGGCCAAGTAGTTAGGTTAGGCTTCCTCTTCCGTAGTAGTCCCTGCCTCTAATGAAAATGCCTGTAGTAGTCCCAGCGTCAATGAAACATGCCTTTGGGAGTGTGATTTGGATGCCTCTAGTGTTGGCTGCCTGTTCCTTTCCCCGGCTGCCAGACTCCCTTTCCAAGTTGACTCCTGCATTCGAAGTCACAGGTTCTGCTCATACTTTTGGTCGCTTTCTGCTTCCAAGCAACTCTACATATTGGACCTTTACTCTCACACAAGAGGCGCTAGTGCGCCTAGCCCTCGACCCTGTCAATGTCAATGTAGCGGCTTCAATACGAGCAAACGCGAAGACACTCAACTCCAAGGTGATTTCGGTGGGTGAGAGTGAGGTGCTGACTAGTAGACTGAAAGAGGGGAGATATGAAGTTGTGATGGAGTTCCAAGCGGACTTGAATGACAGTGAGGAAGGAGGGGCCAATACTGTCGAGTGCGCTTTTCCCTATGCTTATATGAGTTTCGCAATTGCTCCACTTACACAGCTAAGTAAACTTTCTAAGGCTGAGTTGGAGGGAAAGCATGCAGGCTTTCCAGCCTTAGATTTCTCCACTGCTCTACACGACTTCACCCACTTTAAACTGGTAGACACTTCTCGCTACCTCGACCTAGCGACTATCTCAACTGCCCCCAGCGAACTGGCAGTGTATGTGCTGGAAGTGAGGGAGCCAACTCCCGAGCAGAGGTCTCTGGGCCACTCAGGCCTCTGGACTTTGTCATTCAGTGTCTTGCAGGAATTTGCGGAATGTGCAGACATAACGCTACTGCTATCCCAAGAGAGAGTGGAAAGTCCAAAGTCCTTGCAGTGCGTTAGTTCTGGGGAATGCACAATTAGTCATCGCACCCAGAAGAACTCAGTGACTCTCTATACCGCCCTCGGTCCAGGCAATTACACCCTGCTGGCGCTTCACAGAGGGATGTCTGATACTGAAAAAACCGCATTGAAGCAGTACCAAGGCGGCTATATCCCATTTTCACTCGATATCTACCTTGAACCACTCCCTGTGCGAGAAGATCGATTCAACTGCGAAGCAGGCCGACTCCCAGTGTCTCTGAATGCGCCAGGCCTGCTCGATAGCACAGGCTTCCTTTCCTACCACGACAATGTTTATGCTGATATCTACTCCCCTAGGCAGCAAACTCACTTCGCCCTCACTCAGCCTTCAGTACTTCGACTAGTCACAATTGAGCCTATTGGGATTGGCGTTGATTTACGAGTGTTGGGATATAGAGGAGATATTGTGGCGCTCAGTGAGACTATCGGCGCCACAGAGGGGATTTTAGTGGAGCTGGAGAAAGGGGAATATGCGCTTCAATTCGTGTATGAAGAGACTTGGATTGCGGATCCGAGACTTCGGTTCTGTGAGACTGTCAGGGTGGAATTGGATATAATGCCGCAGAAGGCTGCTGAGGCCTATGCAGCCCTGTATGAACTGGAGCAGTGCAGAGATGACACTAGGGCAGTTACGGCCCTGCTAGATGAGCAATTCCGCAAACTCAAGCAAGGCGGAAAAGCAGGATTTGTGCTAAGCCCGAGTCCAGACACGTCCTATCGACTTCCTATTAACAGCATTTCAAAGGGAGACGAAGTGCTTTTCCAGTACCAATTTTCACTTCCAGTCAGTTCCTTCTTGTACTTCGAAGTGCTCAGTCACTCGGCCCTGGCTGACTTGACTGTGCAGCTTTCTCTCAATTTGGGTCAAGGTGAGTTGGGAAATACGCTTAGTTTGGAGCGCTATAGCCGCAGAGCGTTTCACGGACAAATCAACTCTGGCTCCTATTCAATGGTATTGAAGACTGGTCCAGGAGCCCGAAATCAAGGCAAAAACCAGTCTTTCGACTCAGATTCAAGATTTAAACTATTGACAAAATGTGTTGTTTTTCAGCTGAAAATCGAAGTTATGCCCATATCAGGTGCGAAATTTGCGCAATTGGCCTGCGGCGGAGTCAACTTTGTGTTAGCGCCAAACACGCTAAATACAGTAGACAAGCTGGGATCAAACGGAGCCAACCAACAAGTCTTCCCAGAAACTGGACTATTCGCTGAGCATATACTAGCCCCAGATAATCGCAAATCCACAGAAGCAGACAGTATTTCCATTATTGTAAGCGAAAATTCAATACTGAGGGCGAATTTCGCCTCACAACAAGGGGGAATGATTGTAGTACTAAAGGCAGAGGATAGGGAAATAGCGCGAGTGGGGACGAAAGCACAGGGCAGTGATAGTCTCTTCCTGACTGCAGGTCTGCAGGAGAGTAAGGCCTACAGCCTGTTTCTGTATTTCTACCCTAGTGATTCTGAATGTCCGGTTTACGACCTGAACATCGAAATCCGCAGTAGTGGAAGTATTCCGACAGTTGGAAATCAGCAAAATTGTAATGAAACACTCCCCACAAATACCGATTTAGTCCACTATCGGACACTGGACGACCCTCAATTCGCAATGCTCTCTGCCAGTTCTCTACATGATAGGGATTACACATATTATCGTGGGAAGGATATGGCGCGATTTACAGTTCCTTTTGAAATCCATACGCCCGCAGCTGTGGTGACTGCTCACCTCCAAGCCAGCTTCGTAGGGACTGGCCTTCATTTCTATATGGAAAGTGAAGAAAACGCAGTTACAGCAACTGGTTTCTTTGCTAGTCGTCATTACATTGTAATGCACGCTCTCATCCTTCCGAAAGGCAAATACAGCCTCACAATCGAGGAAACAGGCAACGGACTCGCAGAGGTGTGCAACTCCTTCATAGCAGCAGTGCTTGTAGGAGCCGAAGACCAATGGACTCCCTATGAAGAGTTAGTGAGGAACAGAGACGGGTGTGGGTCTCTTGCACTACCAGAGATGCTGAATTCAGCGGGAGGACTGAAGGCAGGGGAACTGCACTGGCATAGGGAATTCCCGCTAAATTGGCAATATCGGGCATATAGAGTCGCTTTTACCCTGCAAGAAGCTTCAATTCTGCATTTATCACTCGACCTGCTTCCTGATGTCAGAGTCTATGGACACATCTTCAAAGCCACTCAGCTGCTATTGTCCAGTGATGCAGCGGAGGGCATTCACATGAAGATGGAAGCAGGAGCTTACACCCTAGAATTAGCCTATGCACCACAGACAGATATGCCGCCACTCAGGGAGTGCATAACTCTCTGGATCGACTTCCAAATCCTCCCTCAAAGCAAATATCTGCAACTGGCGGAAGGGAATTCTTGCTCAGTTTCTTCAGCTTTGCCAGTTACTTTAAAGCAGCCAGGAGCGCTGGAATTCCAAGTACTTACAGAGGATGTACTGGATGTGAGAGTGAAGATAGAGCTGGAAGAGGACTCGGAAGTGCTATGGGAGCTTTCCTATGTGGGGGCGCTCACAGGTGCAATGGGATTAAAGCTATACAACTGGCAAGAACTGGAGATAGCCAAGTCTACAAGTGTGCAGGACTTCACTACTTTAGCAGCAGCGGTCCCCTTAGGGTTCTACTTCCTTCGCATATACACTACTCTCCGAAACTCAGAATTAGGGCCTGTATGCACCAAAATCAACCTTGCCTACTCGACTCAGCCTGCTAACGCTGTCTGCGTGGCCAGTCCTTTGCCTGCAAGGCTGTTTTCGGAGCAGTCCAAGCCTTACGGAGGTCCTCAGGCCAAAGACGGCTCGATTCACTTCGATGGAGTGTTCAAAGTCCCTGTGAACAGGTCCTCGCAGGCACTTCTGCTGCGTATAGGGGAGCCCTGCTTTGCCCGCTTTCTATTTCTCTCTTCTACTGCCATGGAACTGATTCTCTACCAAGACACCAAACTCACTACTCCACTGGGGTACTCTCAAGATACTGGCAGCACTGGTAGCTTTGCTACTGAGCTCCCAGCTCGCTACGAGCCCTACACCCTGAGTCTCACTTTCCTCCGATTAGCACAAGCTGACACCTGTCTTACCTTTCAATTAGCCATAGAAATCCAGCTGCTGACCACTGTGAAACAGAAGTTAGTTTGTGACACCACTAAGTCTTTATTGCCAGAGATACAGATGTCGCTATCCGGCAAAGAAACAAAAGGCGGACTAAACTATGTGATAAAGAGCAATTCGAAAGACACGCGAAAGGAAGAGTTTGAGCACCGAATAGAAGTGGAAATCAGAACTCCAGGCCGCTTTTCCGCCTTTGTTGAGTTTGACTTGCTGACAACTGATCTCTCTATGCAGGTTCTGAAGGACAGCCAGGCATTGGGAAAGAGCAGTTGGTTAGTCCTGGGCTCGCAGCTTTCCAGCAGTGTCGAAGATCTGCACTTAGAGGCAGGCCGATACACTCTGCGATTGCGCCAGCCCTCTCCTACCCATTTGACACAGGCTTTTAGGGAGACTGACCTGTGCTTTTCCTTTGCACTTTCAGTCGAATTGGATGCAAAGATAGGTGACTTGAAACCCGAAAGCATGCTGAATGTAAATAAACTGATCAGTGTGGTTCCGAATGATAAGTCCGATATCAACCCTCTCGAAGGCTTGTCTATTGCCATCACCTGGGAAGAGGCAGTGCACAAAGGGAATAAAGGCAGCTTTGTTAGGGCGTTTTACCTCCAAAGTGTCAAGAAAGGGAAGGTACACCCGGCTTCTATTCGCCAGGACAAGTGGAATCCGCACCGGCTGGAACTGACCTTCAAAAAGGGACAATTATCACAGGGCTCTTGCTTTTCCCTACACATGAATATAAAGGACTTCGACCTGCAGGAAGACGACCCCTTACCTGAAATGGACTTCGTGGGCGCCCACCAGTACTGCACGAGTCCATGTGCCTGCAACCCCAAGGCAGGGGCGCACTGCAGTCAGGCCCAGGAGTGCCTTTGTGCAGCGCCCTACTATGGCCTTACCTGTGAGGATTGCGTGCCTGGCTATAGCTTCGAGAGCGAGACCGGACAGTGTGTGAGTGAGGCATGTGAAAACTGTGCAGGTCCCTGTGTTAATGGGAAGTGTGTGACTGTGGTTCAGTGTGAATGTGGGGAGTATGGCAGTTGTGTGCAGGGGAAATGCAGGTGCAAGGAGGGGTATACAGGAGACCGATGCAGCTCTTGTGAGGACAGAGAACTGGCCTTTCCAGTTTGTTTCAGATGTGAATATGACCTGCCGCCCAGCAAGCTGTCTTTCACAGAGGGTCGAACTGTAGTTTTGGAGTTAGATAGAGTGGAAAAGAAACTGCATCTAATCAGCTTTCTGCTGCAAAAGGCCAGTAATCTGCAGTTCACTATCTCAGGCTTTTTACAAAATACGAAAGTCCATCTGACCAATTCAACCGGTCAAGTCTATACACCGAGTAGTGATGAGAGCGATAAGGGTGCGCGGACTTTGAAGTGGGAACTGCCAAGTGACCTCTCCTTCACTTTAGCCATCAAGAGTGAACCCGAGTTTTACTGTGATGCGCTGCAAATGCACCTTGTCCTCTCCCCATCAGATAGCACCCAGCTCTGCAAGGGACATGGACAAAATCGAGCTGGGAAGTGTATATGTGAGGCTGGCTATACTGGCTTGGCCTGCGAGGTCTGTGAGGGCAATTCCGAGTCTCAGCCGATAGGCGGCTGCATTCCCTCTCTATTGGCTGAGGAAACGAATTGGTCGACTGCTGTTTGGAAAGGTGCGCTGTGTGCAGTGGCGCTTTTGGCTTTGTGCTACTTGTACTCAAATAAGCAACAGAGAGATGTCTATTGGGGCGGCTCTTCAGACTCTGTTAATTCTGAGGAAGGTGAAGAATTGGAAGTTGAAAATGATGCGGAGGAAATGGCGCTACTGGATAGGAACTTCAATGATAGTCGCCGGTGAATATCGGCATATGCGAGTAGACTTGATTAAGCAAGTATTCTCTACGGTCTAGCTAAAGGGAAATCTGGCGCTATAGAAATGTTGACTTTGGCCAATCCTAAACTCTATATGAATTTGGCATATGGTGATCTTCACATAGTAAAATCCTCTGTGAAAGCTAAAGAAATATCGACTGCAGTGTGTTTCCAATAGAGGTAGTCAAAGGCTAGAGAAACTCGAGTTCCTTCAGAAGGGAAACATCGAAATCGAAGACTTCTCGAAGTGGCAATCCAGCCAATCATGATGCTCACATGTATAAACAGGTACATGAACCTTAGCAGTCACCACCCTTTCCCAGTCCTCATAAGTACTTAATTAGAACGTCTGGGCCAGCGGGGAGGCGAGACTTGAGGCCGGACGAAGGAATGGTAATAGAAAGATGGAAAACGAGGAGCGGAAGGTCGTGGACCTGTACATCCCTCGCAAGTGCAGCGCTACCAACCGCATCATCGGGCCCAAGGACTTCGCCTCGGTCCAGCTCAATATCGTGGATGTGGACGCTGACGGCAAGGCCCTCAGTTCCCACCAGACCTTCTGCCTCGCTGGAAGAGTGAGAGCCCAGGGACACGGCGACTCAGAGCTCAACCGGCTCTGCTTCAAGAAAGGACTCCTGAGTTTCAGCTAGCTAAGATAGGATTCCAGCACACCATAGCCTCAGGCCCGACTCTTACGGCCAGGAACTACACACCTGCGAACCCCTTTCTTTGGCTATTAGAGTGAGTGGCTAATCTGCGGACAGCATACACCGGCGACTTCATAGGAACTAACTTAAGCGCTAGGCTTGGAGTGCTTGCGAGGCAGTGGAGCGTCACTGTGTGCTTTGTGCTTCTTGAGCGCACTGGGTTCAGCAGCCAGAGTGTCGGGCGCAGTTTCACTCTGAGACTTGGGAGTGCTGTGCTTCTTAGTAGGGGCTTCTGGAGCCTGCGGTTTCGCCCCCTTCAGCCTTTTCGCTTTGTGAGTGGCGGACTTGGTCTCGGACTCTTCAGGAGCAGTGGGCACTTCATCTATCCTGGGAACTACTTCGTCCTCACTGACGTCGACCTCGTCCATAGGCACCAAGTCTGGCGCTCTATGTCTGCCCTTTTCCCTCAGTCTCGGTCTTATGGCTCCAGAGTGCGGCTTGCTCGCGCCGTCTGGGATGGCGTTTTCACACTTCCTGAGCTTGGCAATGAAGAAGCCGTCCATGTTGTGCACATGCGGGTATATCCTGCGACACAGCTGCATTTTGCGGTCAAAGACCTTGGCTCTGAAGCGGTAAAAGCCTTCATTGCCTATAGTGAGTCCAGTGTCCACCAGCTTCACTCTGCGGTTGTTGAGTGCATACTGGACCACTTCTTCGTTTTCCTCGAGAGACACTGAACAAGTGGAATAGACAACAAAGCCGCCAGTGCTGGATTTCGCATTGCAGCAGTCAATAGCCGCAAGCAGTAGTTCTTTCTGCAGATGAGCGTTTTTCTTGATGTCTTCAATCGTCCTGTGAGTCTTGATGGACTGGTCCTTTGCAATGACTCCCAGTCCACTGCACGGTGCGTCCAGGAGGACTCTATCAAAGCCGCTCATGATCTTGGGGAACTTGCGGCCGTCGTAGTTGGTGATGATGCAGTTGGTCACTCCGAGGCGCTGGATATTGCCGCGCAGGCCTGCAATGCGGTCCTCGTTGATATCGTTGGAAAAGAGGACGCCAGTGTTGCGCATTAGTTGGGCGATGTGAGTGGTTTTGCCGCCTGGAGCGGCTGCCATGTCAAGCACCTTTTCTCCCTGCTGTGGGGCGAGCGCCATGACGGGCAGGAAGCTGGAAGCGGCTTGCAGCATGTAGTACCCCGCCAAGTACTCCGGCGTGGCTCCAATGGGCACCTGTGAGTCAATGATTTTGAGTCCCACCTTGCTCCAGTCGCCCACAGGGTCCAAGTTCACTCCCCTCTGTATGAGCGCCTGCGCCAGTTCTCGTCTCTTGGTCTTGAGTGTATTGGTGCGAATGGTGAGAGGCCGAGGCAACTGGTTGGCTTCCAGGAACTCCACGAGTTCGGCGGGAGGGAAGAGGGTGGAGAAGTAGTGCATCAGTTCAGAGCTGTACTCGTAGTAGCCTGCAAGGTCCCTCAGCAAGTCGGCCAGGAGTTCTTGTCGGGAGGCGCTGCGACTTGAGGCTGGCGGCAGGCTGCTGAGAACTTTGATCTGATCATCTATCCTCGCCTTCAACAGGCCAAGGTCGGAAGGCA
>Ga0247837_1005650_pt1 | contig 18546 bp, 10 predicted proteins | sample LaCtaG_2_FD_187115 | JGI IMG/M metagenome (GOLD analysis project Ga0247837, IMG submission 187115) | Freshwater microbial communities from meromictic Lake La Cruz, Castile-La Mancha, Spain - LaCruzMarch2015_14.5m | ecosystem: Environmental > Aquatic > Freshwater > Lake | place: Spain: Castile-La...
CGTGGATGAAGACCCGGTCGAAGCCCCGCCGGCCCGGCTGATACTCGGCTTCGTCGCCCAGGTGCCACTTGCCGAAGATGCCGGTCGTGTAGCCGGCAGCGCGCCTGAGCAGTTGCGGCAGCGTGACGGCGTCGAGGGCCAGCCGCTCCCGCTCGAGGATCGTGTGGGTGATGCCGGAGCGGAACTCATGCCGACCGGTCAACAGCGCCGCCCGCGTCGGCGCGCAGGTGGAGCCGACGTGGAACTCGGTCAGCCGCACACTCTGGTCGCGGAGCCGGTCGAGGTTCGGCGTCTGGATCACGTGGTTGCCGTGGGCGGCGACGTCGCCGTAGCCCTGGTCGTCGGTCATCACATAGATGATGTTGGGCCGGCGGCCGGCGAGCGGCCGGGGCGGCTTTTCCGCGGCGCGGCGAACGAACGCCGCGGGCCGTACGGCCGGCGGCTCGGCCGCCGCGGCTGCCCGCAGGCTGCCCGCGGGCCGCGCGCCCGAACCCCGGCGCTTGGTGAGCGAGTCGCCGAGCTCGGCCCGCGCCTGCTCGGCCAGCGCCTCAAGCCGGGCCACGACCTCCGGATGCTTGGCCGCGACGTCCCGTGCCTCGGCCCGATCGGTCGCCAGATCGTAGAGTTCCCGACCCACCGGCAGCGGCCGATACTTGCCCGGGACGCCGTCTCTCCCTGGCGACTGGCCCGTCATCGAGCGGGCCGTGTGGGGGAAGAACAGCTTCCAGTTCCCCGCCCGGACGGCTTGCAACTGGTTGTCGACGTACCAGAAGTAATAGACGGGCTGTTCGGCGGCATCGGCCCCGCCCCGCAGGAGCGGACCGATGTCGCGGCCGTCGATCCGCCGGCCTTCCACCGTGATGTGACCCTCCTCGTCGGTCGGCAGCGGCGCGCCGGTGAGCGCCGCGATCGTGGGCACCAGATCAATCGTCATCGCCGGGGCGGTCGAGACCGTGCCCGCCGGGATCACCCCCGGTAGCCGGGCCACGCACGGCACCCGCACGCCCCCCTCGAAGCTCGTCCCCTTGCCCTCGCGGAGCGGCCCGGCCGAGCCGCCGTGGTTGCCGTAGGAGAGCCAGGGGCCGTTGTCGCTTGTGAAGAGCACGAGCGTGTCGTCGGCGTGGCCAGTGCGATCGAGCGCGGCGAGCACCGCGGCCACCGAGGCGTCGATCTCGGCGAGCACGTCACCGTAGAGGCCGCCGGGGCTCCGGCCCCGGAAGCCCTCACCGGCGAACAGCGGCACGTGGGGCATCGAGTGCGCTAAATACAACAAGAACGGCCGGCCGTCGGCGGCGGAGCCGGCCTGCTCGAGAAACTCTACGGCCCGGGCGGTGGAGCGGGCCGTGAGCGTGGCCTGATCCGCCGGGGTCACGTCGTCGTCGACGACGTGCTCGCCGTCGAAGAGCGGCAGCGGCGGAAACGTGCCCCGCTTCGCCTCGGGATGGTGCGGCCACATGTCGTTGGAGTAGGGCAGCCCGAAATACTCGTCGAACCCATGCCGGGTGGGCAGGAACTGTGGCTGGTGGCCGAGGTGCCACTTGCCGACCGCTGCGGTGCGATAGCCGCGGGCCTGCAAGAGTTCGGCGAGCGTCGTCTCCGCGGCCGCGATGCCGTGGCGGGCCGCCGGCCCGAGCGCGCCTGCGATCCCGATCCGGTTGGGATAGCAGCCGGTCAAGAGCGCGGCGCGTGACGCCGAGCAGACGGCCTGGGCGACGTGGAAGTCGGTGAACCGCATCCCGGCGCGAGCGAGCGAGTCGATCGCAGGCGTGGCCGCGGCCTTTCCGCCGTAGCAGCCAAGGTCGCCGTAGCCCATGTCGTCGGCGAACACGATCACGACGTTGGGCGGTTTGGGATTCCCGGCCGCCTTGGCCGGGGCGGGCTTCGCGGGCTTGGCCGGCCGAGCCTCGACCGGCGTCAGGCCACGGCACTTTTCCGCGATCCGGTTCCATTCCTGCTCGAACGCCGCCACGCGGTCGGGATGCGACTGAGCGAGATCCTTGGTCTCGCAGCGGTCAGCCGCCAGATCGTAGAGCTCCCAGGGCTCCCCACGGGCTGCGACGAGCTTCCAGTCGCCCATCCGGACCGCGCGATGACCATCGTGGCACCACCAGAGCGACTCGTGGGCCGGGGCGGCAGCAGGGCTGGCAAGCGCGGCGGCGAAACTTCGGCCGTGGAGCGGTGGCGCAGACTGGCTCTGCTGCTCAGGCACCCGGGCGATCTCGAGCACGGTCGGCACGAGGTCGATCGCGTGCACGGGCTGGCGGCGGAGCTCCCCCTTGCCGGCGATCCCCCGGGGCCAATGGACGATCCAGGGCGTGGCGATGCCCCCCTCGTGCACCCAGGTCTTGTGCCGGCGAAAGGGCGTGTTGGCGGCTCCCGACCAGCCCGGCCCGAGGCACAAGAACGTCTGCCGCGATCCCAGCGCGGCCGCGGGATCGTGCCCCTCGCCGCGGATCATGATCTCGGCCGAGGCCCCGTTGTCGCTCAGAAACACCACCAGCGTGTTCTCGAAGGCGCCCATCGCCTCGAGCTGCGCGGTGATCCGGCCGACCTCGCGGTCCATCACGTCCACCATCGCGGCGTGGATCGCCATCTTCGTGGCCTGGAACTCCCGCTGTTCGTCGGTCAGCGAGTCCCACGGCCGCGGCCGATCCAGCTCACCGGGCCCGAGCCGCTCGAGCACCTCGGGCTTCGGCTGATACGGGGGGCCGACGTCGGGCTCGGGCTCAGCCGGCGCCGTGGTCACGATCCCCGACTCCCGCAGCCGCGCGGCCCGCGCGGCGCGGACGGCATCCCAGCCGGCCAGATACCGCTGGCGGTACTTGGCGACCACCTCGGCCGGCGCCTGCACCGGAAAGTGGGGCGCCGTGAAGGCGACGTACTGAAAGAACGGCGTGCCGGCATGGTCGCGGGCGTGCTCGGCCAGGCACTTGACCGCATGGTCGCCGATGGCCGTCGTCACATAGAAGTCGTCGCCGGCCGTGATCGGCTTTCCGTCCTCGGTCACGCCCTGAGGATCAAAAAAGTTGCTCTGGCCTACGCCGAGGACGTCGAGCGACCGCGCGAAGCCCTGAGCCCGTGGGTCGCCGTCGATGTGCCACTTGCCTGAGTGATACGACCGGAAGCCCGCAGCCGCGAGCCGCTCAGGCAGGAGCCTGGCCCACTCCGGCCGCTTGCCCTGCACGCCCCCCCGGCTCCCGGGTAGTGCGTCGCGGCCAATCGCCTGCGGGTAATAGCCGGTGAGCAGCGCCGCCCGCGTCGGCCAGCAGCGGGCCGTGTTGTAGCCCTGCGTGAAGCGGAGCCCGCCCGCAGCGAGCCGATCGAGGTTGGGCGTGTCGATCTCGCCGCCGTACGCACCCAGGTCGGAGAAGCCCAGATCGTCGGCGAGGATCACGAGCACATTGGGGCTGGATGGGGTGTCGGCCCGGAGTGTCGGGGACAGGGACACCGAGCACGCGGTGAGTGCGAGCATCCACCAAGCGAGCCTGAGTGGTGCTCGCTGGACAGAGGCTCGGAGCGCCGTGGGGAACGCAGCGAGGGGCTGCCCGTGCCGTCTCGCCGGACGTTCGCTGCGGGCATCCTGCCCTCCGCTCACTCGATGCTGGCTGCGCTCTCGGCATCCTGCCTGCGCTTGCCAGCAACGCCGCTCGATCGGCACGGGCAGCCCCTCGCGAGACCGATTCGTGAGGCATTCGCGGCGGTGCGCCGGCGGGTCGTTTCGCAACATCGGCTTTTCCTTCCTTTGTGGCTATGAACCGACCGGCTGCCGCTTGCGGCCTGCGGGCTGGCGGGAACGCGGCGGTGGCTCGAGATCGGCGCCGAAGTTTTCCCGCAGGAGCGCGTCGAGCCGGCGGACGGTGTCGGCGTGCTCGGGCCGCTCGGCGAGATTCTCGAGTTCCTCCGGGTCGGTCTGGTGGTCGTAGAGCTGCCGGCCGGCTGAGCCGCCGTTCCAGAGGGTGTAGCGCCAGCGGCCGCTACGCACGCTCGCGCCCTGCCCGCCACCACGGAGGTCGGCCACCTCGGTGAAGGCCGGCCGATCGGAGAACGCTTGGGCGGCCGCGGCGTCGCCCGTCACGAGCGGCGCGAGGCTCCGCCCCTCGAAGCCGGGCGGAGCGGGCACGCCGCAGAGCCCGCAGAGCGTGGGTGCCAAGTCGATGAGCTCGACAGAGTGGCCGTCGGCCACCCCCGAGCGGCCGCCGGGCACGGCGATCACCAGCGGCACCCGCGCGCTTTCCTCAAACAGGCTCCGTTTCTGCCACAGGCCATGTTCGCCGAGGTGGTAGCCGTGGTCGCTCGTAAACACGACCACCGTGTCATCGGTGAGCCCCAGCCGCTCGAGGCCGGCCAGCACGATGCCCACCTGCGCATCCACAAACGACACGCTCGCCCGGTAGGCCTGCAGGGCCTCGCGGCCCAGCTCACCCACGAGCCGGGCCTGCTCGGGCTTACGGCTCTTGAGCGCCGCGGCCGGCACATCGGCGTCGTGATCGGTCGGCACCTCCGGCAGCCGCACCGTGTCGAGCGGGTGCTTGGCAAACCAGGGCTTGGGCGCCACGTAGGGCGTGTGCGGCCGGTAGAAGCCGACCGCCAGAAAGAACGGCTTGTTCTCCTGCGCGAAGGCCTCGAGCCGCTCGACCGCCCGGGCGGCGGCGAGGCCGTCGGTCTGTTCGGCGTCGGTGCCGTCGGCCGCCAGCCAGCTCACCGTGCCCCCGAACTCGCCAGCCTTCAGGGAGAAGATTTTCCCTTCGTCGACGACGTCGCGGCCCTTGGGATTGAAGACCGTGTCCCAGCTTGGCGCATCGTCCATGCCGTCGGTACCGATGCCCTTGGGCACGTTGTAGTGGTAGAGCTTGCCGATCCGCTCGACCCGAAAGCCCGCTTGCCGGAAGGCCTGCGGCAGCGTGACGGCGGCCGGGATCGCCTGGCGGAAGTGGCGGGCGTTGTCGCGGACGGTCGTCGTCGCCGGTCGCCGGCCGGAAAGCAGGCTCGCGCGGCTGGGGTTACAGAGCGGAAACTGGCAGTAGGCCCGCTCGAACCGCACCCCACGGGCCGCCAGCCGGTCGATACTCGGCGAGCTCGCCGTTTCGTCGCCATACGCCCCGAGCGCACAGCACAGGTCGTCGCAGATCACGAACAGGACGCTGCGCGGCTGGGGCGCGGGCTCCGCGGCGGCCGGCAGGGTGACGAGGATCCCAGCGACCAGGGTGAGGAGGAAGCCCAGGCGGCTCATCGCTCGATCTCCGCGATCACGCCCCCATAGGCATCCTTGCGGTCGTCCGGCTTCATGCCCCGCAGTTCGAGCAGCTTTGGCCGTAGGCCCAGGGCCCAGCCCGCATCGGCCGCGATCTTCGCGTCGGCCTTGGCCCGCAGGGCGTCGTGGTCGGCGCCGGTCGCCGCGGCCGCGGCAGCCACCACGCTTCGCAGATACTCAGCCGCCTGCACCTCCGGGTTGGGCTCGGTCGGCGCCGCAAAGCGTCCCAACGCCCAGGCGATTCCCTCGGTGGCGTGCTTCTGGAACACGGGGTCTCGCCAGGTCGACTCGTTGTGGCCGAAGTTCGTGGAGAAGACCCGGCCCTTGCCGTAGTCCCGCACCCACGAGACCGGCACGTGCCACGGCTCCTTGGGGTTGCTCGCGGCCATGTCGATGCTCACGAGGACCCGCAGGTTTTCAGGCTCGTAGCGCGAGTCGTATTGGTAGATCTCGTCCTTCCAGCGAAACCGCGGCGGAAACATCGCCGCCACGCGGTGTCCGGGCTCGTGGTTCACGAAGCCGTGCTCGCCGCCGGCGTTCCAGGGATGGCCGGCGAAGTGGCCGCCGATCATCTCCACGTAGGCGTCCGACTTCTTGAGCGTGTCGGTGGCCGCATGGAAGCCCACAAACGCCTTGCCCGCCTTGATCCAGTCGAGAAAGCCGGCCAGGTCGGGTAGCGGCAGCTCGCCGGTCGTGCTCACAAACACAACGCCATCGAACTCAGCGAGCGAGTCGGGCGCGAAGGCCGTGGCGAACCCGGCCGCGACCTTGTCCCGCCAGCCCGGGTCGTCTTTCTTGCCCTCGGGCATCCGCAGGTAGTCGAGGTGATAGAGGCCACTTGAGCGGCCAATCTCCTCAAGTACGCCCTCCGCGGTGCCGATCGAGCCGTGCCGAAAGCCGTAGGTCACGCTCACCACGAGCAGCCGGGCGGGCTTCGCCGGCTCGGCGCCGCGGGCCGAGACCGCTGTCGCCAGCACGGCAAACAGGAGCGCAAGCCGGTAACGCCAGCGCGGGAACGACGCCATGGGGAGATCTCCGGGAGAAGTGCCCGGCAGCCCGGGCGAAAGCGGGCTACGGGGTGCCGATACACCACAGGGAATCATGCGTCCGCAGGAAGATCCGGCCGTCCACACAGACCGGCGTGGCCACCGTCATCTCCGCGACTCGGCCGGTGCCGACCACATCCGGCTCAGTCTGGTCGGCGGCCGGCAGCCTGAGCATCGATGAGGCGCCGTCCTCGCGGGTCACGAGCACGCGGCCGGCCACGATCACAGGCGAAGCACTGTAGGCGTTGCGATTTTTCTCCAGCTCCCGCTCCCAGCGGGTCTCGCCGCTGGCCGGGTCGAGGCCCACGACCCGCCCCTTGTCGGTGCACACGACCACCAGACCGGCCGCGGCCGCCGGCGTGGGCACGTCGGCCCCGAGATCCTTCCGCACCCAGGCGACGTGTGAGTCGGTCACATCTCCTCTTCCACCCCGCCGGATGGCCGTGATCGTGCTGCCACGGGCATACGGGGCGATGACCAGGTCGCCACTGGCGACCGGGGAGGCGATCGAGCGAAAGAACTTGTTGCCCTCGGGGTTGAGCCCCCCGACTCGCCACAGCTCCCGGCCGTCGGCGGCGTCGTGGGCGGTGACATGGTCGGCCCCCAAAACGACGAGCATCTCGGCCGGCTCGCCCCGGGCCGCGTCGCCGGCGAGCACAAGCGGCGTCGAGTAGCTCTGGGCGGCCTCCTCGGGAGCGTCGAGCATCCGGTCATGCTTCCAAACGAGTTCGCCCGTGGTGCGGTCGAAGGCGACCAGATAGCTCGGGCCAGATTGCATCACCGCCACAACCACGGCCTTGGCCGTGAGCACCGGGGAGGTGCCGAGGTCCCACCACAGCGTGTCTTCGCCGAACCGTTCCTGGAGATTCGTCTGCCAGACCGGCGCGCCAGTGGCCAGCGTGAGGCAGGCGAGTTCGCCACTTCGAAAGTAGACCCACACATGCGTGCCGTCGGTCACAGGTGAAGGATTCGAGCCGGTGGCCTTCTTGTGCTTGCCCGGCCGCTCGAGCCTGAGTTCCCGCCGCCAGCGTTCCCGGCCGGCCCGATCGAGACAGATGACAGAGTCCTTCCCGTCGATCCCGCAGGTGACGACGACCTGGTCGCCCCAGATCGCCGGGGTGCTCGCCCCCAGGCCGGGCAGTGGCACCCGCCAGAGAATGTTTTGGCCCGCGGTACCGTCTTCACCGGGAGGCAGCCATTGCGTGACCGAGTCGCCGCTCGGGGCCACGCCGTCGAGCCCCGCACCCCGCCAGTTGGGCCAGTCGTCGGCCCGGGCCACGGCTCCGCAGGCGACCACGAAGCTGAGTGCCGTCTTCCAGGCTCGCATGAGAGTCCTCCACGAATCCGGTCGGAGTCGCCCCCGACCTGCGGTTCCCGTCGAACGTAGTTTAGCTTGCCGGGGAAAAGTCCGGCCTGGCCATTTTTCCTTGGTACGAGCGGTCGCAAAGCCACGGCTGGCTGGCCGCCAGCCACGCTCCGGCACGCGTCAGCGTGCGGGCCGTGCTCAACCACGAACCCAACTGCGATCGATGTACCGCCAGGGGTTGCCCGCCGGCGCCGCGGCGCCCACGATTTCGGGCAGCCGGCTCTCCTGCCAGCCGTCGAAGCAGATCCGCCGGGTGAACCGGAGGATCGACCAGGGCAGGCCCACGGCCGAGAAAAATGCCGGGGCGGCCGACGGCCAGGGGCCGCCGTGCTGCATCGGCGGCGTGACGGCCAGGCCGGTGGGCATCCGGTTTTCGACCACGCGGCCGGCGCGGGCCACGAGCAGCGGTGCAATCGCGGCCACGGCCGCGTCGTCGCGGCCGTCCTGGCCGCAGTAGAGGCTCGCGGCAAGCGAGCCGTGCGCACAGGCCACTGCGTCGGCCAGTTCCGCGGGCGACCCGCACCGCACCAAGAGTGTGGCGTTTCCAAAAGCCTCGACCACAAACGACTCGGGGCGGGCGACCAGCAGGCCGCCTGCGACCTCGAGCAAGGTGGGCACGTGGCTGGCCGGGCCGGTCGCGGCCGCCTGGCCTGCCAGCAGCACGGCGCCTGCCTTCACCAGCCCTGCGATTCCGCCCGAGAGCCGCCGGCAGCCCGCCTCGCCCAGCAGCACCTGCGGCCCGATCGCGGCAAACTTCTCGGCCACGGCCGCCGCAAATCTTGACCCCGCCGCATCGTCGACAAAGAACACGAGCCCCGGCTTCGTGCAGAACTGCCCTGCCGAACCGGTCACGCTCGTGGTGAGCTCGGTGGCGATCTCAGCCGCCCGCTCGGCCAGCGCCCCCGGCAGGAGCACGACCGGATTGATGCTCCCCATCTCGACCCAGATCACCTTCCCGCCAGCGCTGGCCGCCGCAAACAGTTTCTTTCCGGCCGCCTCGCTGCCGGTAAAGCCCGTCGCTCCCACCCGCGGGTCGGCCACGAGCCGCTCGCCATCGGCATTGTCGAGCCCGTAGAGCAACTGAATCGTTGCCGCCGGCAGGCCCGTCTCCCGCACGGCCTCGAGGGCTTCTTCGGCAGCGAGCTTCGAGACGGTGGGATGGCCGGGGTGGGCCTTGGCGATCACGGGATTGCCCGCCGCGATCGCCGCGGCCATGTCGCCGCCGGTGACGCAGCCGTAGGCCAGCGGAAAGTTAGCCGGTGGGAACACGACGACCGGCCCGAGGCCGAAGCAGGCCGCGCGGATGTTTTTGGCCGTGTCGATCATCGCCATCCGCCAGGTCTGTTCCCGAGCGCTCGCCGCCGCTTGCCGCAGCTGGTCGAGCGTGCGGGGAAGTTCCACCTCGGCCAGCCGGGGCGCGACAGCCAGGCCCGTCTCAGCGTGGGCCGCCGCGACCAGCTCCGCGCCGCGGGCCTGGAGCCGGGCGGCGAAGCGTTCCAGGAAGGCGGCGATCCGCTCGGCCGGGAGCTGCGCAAGCTCGGCGGCGGCGGCCACGGCGGCGTCGAGCGCAAAGTCGACGTCGACCCAGCTGCTCACCGGCCAGACGGCCGCGGTGGCTATTCCAGTGGCGGGGTCGACGGCCTGAAACGTGGATGTGGCCGTGGCGGGCCGCCAGCGGCCGGCGATCAGGACCGGTTCGGGGTTTTGCATGGCGGGCCTAGGTGATCTCTTGCTTGCCAAGCTTGAGTGGGTCGCGGAAGGCGACCGCGAAGCCCACCATCACCACTGCCGCAGCCACCGCGAACGTGAGCCAGAACGGCTTCCAGGGATACTCGTCGGTCGTCGCCAGCCCCCCGGCCACCAGCGGGAAGACGACGTTGCCGACATACATGCCCGCGCCGTAGGTCAACAGCGCGATCAACCCCTGGGCGCTGGCCCGGAGGCTCTTGGGGGCCACGTGGTCGGTGTACAGCTGGCCGGTGACGAAGAAAAAGTCGTAGCAGATGCCATGGAGCAGGACCGCGGCCAGGAGCATCCAGGCACTGTCGGCACCGAAGGCGAAAAGCACGTAGCGGGCCACCCAGGCGAGCATCCCCCCGAGGAGCATCGTCTTGACGCCGTAGCGGGCCAGAAACAGCGGCATCAGGAGCATGAAGCCGATTTCGCTCATCTGGCCAAACGTCATCACCGTCTCGCTGCCCAGGCCCAGCATCTCCTGGATGTTCATGGCGCTGATGTATTCGTTGGCCTTGGAGTAATAGACGGCCAGCGGGATGCAGATGAGGAAGCTCGCCGCGGCGAAGATCCCGAAGGCCGGGCTCTTCATCAGCCCCACCGCGTCGAGACCCAGGAGCTTGGCCATGCTCACCGGCTCACCCTTGCCCTTGGGCGGGCTGTTGGGCAGCGTGAAGCAGTAGAGGCCGAGAATCACGGAGCTAGCCGCCGCCACGAGGAACGGCAGGTTGGTCTTGCCGGCATCGGTGCCGGCGGCGTCGCCCAACAGCAGCGAATCAATGCCCGCCGGCAGCCCGCCGGCCATCAGCCGCGGCAGGAGCGAGCCGACCGTGATTCCAGCGGCGATCCAGCCGATTGTGCCCCAGACACGAACGAGCGGAAACTGCTTCTGGGGCTCGGAGAGCTGATCGAAGCTCACCGAGTTCACAAGCGCCAATGTCGGCATGTAGCAGAGCCCGCTGGCCAAGAGCAGCCAGTAGAAGCTCACCGGGTCGGTGGCCTGCGAGACGGCGTAGAGCAGCGCCGCGCCCAAAAGGTGCAAGACTCCGAGCACGATCTGCCCCGGCAGGAAGCGGTCGGCGATCAGGCCGACGAACAGGGGGGCGATGATGGCGGCGATGGAGCTCGTGCCGTAGGCCTGGCCGATGATCATGTCGACGGCCGGCTTGGAGCGGTCCGCCGAAAACACCGTTGCCAGGTATTTCCCCATCGGCACCGCCCAGGCACCCCACACGAAGAACTCGAGAAACATCATGATCCCCAGCCGGGTCATGGGGGCGGATGCGGGGGCGGGGGTCGATTTGGCGGCGGCGTTCATGCAGTACCTTTGGTAGTGGGGGCAGGAGAGCATCGCGAATGCCCCCAGGCCGACCATGATACGGCGGGCCGGCCGCAGCCGACAGGCCGCGGCCAGCCGGCCGCTCCGGTCTGGTCCGCCGCTTGCGATGGCGGGCAAAAGCCACAGAATAGAAGACGTTGACCTCCGCCCACCCCGTTTGGTTCCGCATGCGGCATGCCCGAATCGATTCCGAGCTGTTCGCCGCCAACCGGCGGCGGCTGGTGGCGCTGTTGCCCCCCAAGGCCCTCGCGCTGGTGCACGCCGCCGACGTGCTGCCCACCAACGGCGACGGCACGCTCAAAGTCCAGCCAGCCAGCGACCTCTTCTGGCTCTCGGGAATCGAGCAGGAGGAGAGCGTGCTTGTGCTCTGCCCGCAGGCCAGCGACCCGGGGGCCCGCGAGATCCTGTTTGTGCGTCAGCCAAGTGAGCACCTTGCAATCTGGGAGGGCGACAAGCTGACCAAGGAAAAGGCCCGGGCGATCTCCGGGATCACCAAGGTCCGCTGGCTCTCCGACCTGCCGGCGGCTGTTCACGCGCTCGTGTGCGAAAGCGAGAGCGTCTGGCTCAACGGCAACGAGCATGAGCGGGCGGCCTACGAGGTCGAGGACCGCGACCTGCGGCTGGCCCGAAAGCTGATTCAGAAATATCCGCTCCACCGCTACGAGCGGCTGGCCCCGCTCATGCGCCGGCTGCGGGCCGTGAAGAGCCCGGCCGAAGTGGCGCTCCTGCGACGGGCAGTAGACATCACCGACGCGGGGCTCAGGCGGGTGCTCTCGGTGCTCAAGCCCGGGGTGATGGAATACGAGCTCGAAGCGGAGCTGGCGAGCGAGTTTCTCAGACGCCGGTCCCGGATGGCCTACGAGCCGATCATTGGCTCAGGAAAGAACGCCTGCGTGCTGCATTATCTCGACAACGAGGCGGAGTGCCGCTCCGGCGAGCTCGTGCTCATCGACGTGGGGGCGTCGTATGCCAACTACTGTGCCGACCTCACCCGCACCTACCCCGTGAGCGGCACCTTCACCCCGCGGCAGCGGGCCGTGTACGAGGCGGTCCTGCGGGTGCTCACCTCGTCGATCACCCGGGCTGTCGTCGGCACGTCGCTCCGCGACTGGAAGCGGGCCGCCCAGGTGGAGATGGCGCAGGAGCTCGTGGGTCTGGGCCTGATCACGGCTGAGGCAGCGGCCCACGACACGCCCGACGAGCCGGCCTGCAAGAAGTACTTCATGCACGGCCTGGGCCACTCGCTGGGCCTGGGCGTCCACGACATTGCCCCGGTGGATGGCCCGCTCGAGCCGGGCTGGGTGATGACTGTCGAGCCAGGGATCTATATCCCGGAGGAAAACCTGGCTGTCCGACTGGAAAACGACATCCTGATCACGGAACAAGGCCCCGTGGATCTCTGCGAACACGTCCCAATCCGGCCGGATGAGCTCGAGAGCCTGCTCGCCCGCCGGGGGTGAATACGGCCGGCTCGCCCCGGGCATCGTCCGTGGGCCTGGTCACGATGTGGAGCACGGCGACGGCGGCGAGTTCCGGGCGGCCACGGCTGCCAACGCCTCGGAGACCGTGGCGGTCACCGTTCAGGAGAACACCCGCAGGAACCGCTCCGGGAGGGCATGGTCCGAGTGTCGTTGAAGACCGCGGTCAGCCGTCGGGATCGTCGCGCAGCCTCTGGAGACGCTCCCGGAGCGGTTCAGGGAAGCGGGCCGGCCAGGTGGCGTCGATCATCCCGAGGGAGATCATGTCGCGGAGATGCACGCGGTCCTTATCACGCAAGGCGTTGAGCTTCATGCGGACGAGCGTTTCCAGGGCCACGGTCTGGAGGTCGTTGGTGCGGACCGCCGGTGCGATGTCGGGATTCGGCTCGCCGCTGCGTTCCACCGTGCCGACGAGCAGCACACGCACCGCGTCGCGGGTGGAGCCGTCGGGGTCTTCGACGAACATGCCGAGGCCGGAAGTGTTGCGATGATGGAAGCCCGCCGCCGTTCCTCCCGGCCCACCCGATCACACGACGAATCCGCGAACGATGATCGGTTTCCCACACCATCCCTTGACAGCCCGCCGCGGTATTCTTCCCTGCGCGAGCCCTCGCGCGTCACCGTTCCTCGGCCTTTTCCCCTCCATGCCCCCCACCCCCGACCCCGATGACGACGTCCGCACGCTCGCTGCCATGGGCTACGCCCAGGAACTCGAGCGCCGCATGGGTGGCTTCTCGAATTACTGCATCTCGCTCTCCATCATCTGCATCCTCGCCGGTGGGATCACCTCCTTCCCGGTCGGCCTCTGCGCTGGCGGCGGGGGCAGCATCGGCCTCGGCTGGCCGCTGATGAGCCTCGTGGCGTTGGCCCTGGCGGCCACGATGGCCCAACTGGCTTCCGCCTTCCCCACCGCCGGCGGTCTCTACCACTGGGGGTCGATCCTCGGCGGCCGTGGCTGGGGCTGGGCCACCGCCTGGTTCAATCTCGCCGGCATCATCACCGTCCTTGCCGCGATCAACCTCGCGACGGTCCAGTTCTGTTTCGGGGCCTTCGCGCCCTTCCTGGGATGGTATCCCGAGGCGGCCGGAAAGACCCTCTCGGCGCTCGTCGAATCGGCGCCGGCCCACGAGCTGTTCATGCCCGGATCCGAGCGTCTCGCCCCCCTCCTCGTCCAACTCGGCGCTGTCGCGCTGCTCACGTTTGTGCAAGCAGCGCTCAACCACGCCGGCATCCGCGCGACGACCCTGATCACCGATGCCAGTGGCTGGCTGATCCTCGTCGTCGCCGCCGGCCTGACTGTTGCCCTGCTCGTCTTCGCGCCAGCGCTCGATCCGGGGCGGTTGATCGACGTCACCAACCTCACCGGCGTACCGGCCGACGCACCGGTCTGGCCGACGACGGAGAGCCCGGGCTGGGCGTTCGCCCTCGGCCTTCTCCTCCCCGCCTATACGATCACCGGATTCGACGCCTCGGCCCACGCCGCCGAGGAGACCGTCGGCGCGGCGATCGAGGTGCCGAAGGCGATCGTCCGGGCCGTCATCGTCTCGGCGTTGGCCGGCTGGGTGATGCTCTCGGCGCTCGTGATGGCGATCCCCGATCTCGATGCCGCTGCCGCCCAGGGGGGAAACGCCTTCTTCTGGACGATCACCCAGGTTCTCCCCACGCCGCTGCGGTTCCTCCTCCTCGTCGGCATCGCCGCGGCGCAGTTTGCCTGCGGGCTGGCCACCGTCACCAGCGGCTCACGGATGCTGTTTGCGTTCGCCCGCGACGGCGGCCTTCCCTGGTCGCCCGTGCTGCGGCGTGTCAGCCTGGTCCATCGGACGCCGAACGTCGCGATCTGGGTCGTCGCCGGCCTGGCGGTGGTGTTCACGGCGCTGGTCCCCTATCTGGCGATCACCGCCGTCTGCGTGATCCTCCTCTACGTCTCCTACCTGATGCCGACTTTCTCCGGGCTGCTCACCTACGGCCGCACCTGGACGACGATGGGGCCGTGGTCCCTCGGGGCCGCCTACCGTCCGCTGGCTGCGCTCTCCCTCGTCGGCGGCCTCGCCCTGTTCGTCATCGGGGTTCAGCCGCCAAACGATGTATCGCTCTGGATCGTGCCGGGCTTCGCGCTGGTCCTCGGAACGTGGTGGTTCGTCCACAAGCAACGCCACTTCCCCGGCCCTCCCCGCCTCGACACCCTCGCCGGGCCACGGGCGTGATGGCTGCCACGACGACGCTTGTCGGCCTCGACTTCGGGACGACGACGACCAGCGCGCTGGTGGCCGAGGGAATGGTGCGACGCAACGTCGTCACCGGGCGGATGGAGCTTGCGGTCGCCCGCGAGACGTTCCGCTCGCCGCTGGTTTTCACGCCGCTGGCTGGCGACCGGCTCGATCTCACCGCCACGCTCCGTCTCGTCGACGACTGGCTCGCCCGCGGTGGGATCGTTCCCGGCGTCAGCGACATCGGCGGCGGCGGGGCACTCCTCACCGGCCTCACCGCCCGGCGCGACAACGCCGTCGGACTGGTGGCCGCGATCCGAGCCCGGCTGGGGAGGGCGCTTATCGCCACCGCCGACGATCCTTGCCTCGAATCGTGGCTCGCCTTTCAGGGGAGCTGCGCTCCGCTTTCCCGCCGCCACCCCGAGGCCCTCTTCCTCCATCTCGACATCGGCGGCGGCACGACGAACCTCGCCGCCGGAATTGACGGCAACGTCCTCGCCACCGGCTGCCTGTTCGTCGGCGCGCGACACGTCCGCTTCGTGACGGGTTCGCGGCGGATCGAGGCTCTTTCCCCACAAGCCCGGGCCCTGTTCGCCACCCTCGGCATCGCGGCCGCCCCCGGCGACGATCTCGCCCCTGCCGAACTCGAGCGGATCCTCGACTGGTATCTCGCCCTCCTCAATGCCGCCGTGGCCGGGGAAGCGATCGATCCGGCCGCCAACTCGAGTCTCGGCCACGTGCAGATCCCCTTCTTGCTCCCCTCGTTGGCCACAGGCCCCACCGCCGCGCGGATCGTGACGCTCTCCGGCGGGGTCGGCGAGATGGTCTACGCGGCGGCGCGGGGAGCCGAGCTTCCCGGCACGACGGCCTACGGCGACCTCGGCATCGATCTCGCCCGCCGGCTCCTCGTCCATCCGACCTGGAGCCGCCACTGGCTGGAGCACATGCCGGAGGGGGGCGGACGGGCCACCGTCGCCGGGCTTCTCCGGCATGCCACGAGGATCTCCGGGGCGAGCATCCATCTCCCCTCCCCGCAGCTCCTCCCCCTGGCCGATCTCCCGATCGTCGCCACGCTCGATCCGCTTGCCGACGAAGCCTTCTTCCTTCAGACCCTCAACCTCGCCCGCCGATCGGGGATCGGCGCCGCGGTGCGTGTGCGGGGCCTGGCACCGACGGCCGCCGCCGTCCGCGCCTTCGGCATCCGACTCGCGGTGGCCTTCGAAGCGTCTCCCTGGGAAAGCCACAGGGCGCTGGTGCTCCTTCTCGACACCAACTGCGGCAAGGCCCTCGGCCAGTGCGCGACGGAGTGGGGACGCGTGGCGGTGCCCTTGGTGGTCGTCGACGAGCTCGATCTCCCCCAGGCGCGCTGGGTGACCCTCGGGAAGGAGCGCGACGGCGTCGTGCCGGTATCGTTCCACGGCCTCGAGGGCTGATGCCCCGTCGGCCGCGGCGGCATCACAACTGCCCGAGTCGTTCAAGCTGCTCGTATCGCCCGGGGCATGGTGGGCACCTCGGGAAGGGATGCTCGATCCTACGAACGGACCGTGGCGGCTGCCGCGGGCGGGCCGGCGTAGCCCCCAGACGCCGGCCCGGGCGCACGGTATCGTGGGAGGATGGCTGCCCGGCTCACCCCACTCGCCGCGATCCCCGTTCCGCCGCCGCGGCCCGACGAGACCTATCTCTTCGAGGGGCCGGAGGGGCCGATCCGTTTTGTCGGCTTGAAAGCGATCCTCGGCGCCGCGGACTTCCCCAAGGCCGGAGACCGGCACGCAGGGCTCGCGGCCGCCGACGAGACGGCCCGGGAGGCGGCCCGATCGATCCTTGCCGGGCTCACGATCGCCCATCTCCACGAGCGCCCGCTCCTCGCCGCCGACGGCCGCATCGACGACGTGATGCGCGTCAACTACGACGTCGCCCCCGACGTCTACGCCGAGATCGCCCACCTCAGTATCGGGGCGTTCAAGGATCGGCTCTTGGACGGATCCGGCGAGGAGGCCCGCCGCCTCGGCCGCGGCCTCACCGGCGTCACTGCCGCGGCGGTCGCAAAGCTCTGCGATATCCACGAGCTCGTCCTTCTCTCCCGGCGGATCGTCAATCCGACCCGCGCCCGCACGATCCTCGGGAGTCGCGGCACGCTCTCCTCGCGTCTCCAGCCCAACCATCCCACCGACGACCCGCGCGGGATCGCGCTGCTCACATGGTGGGGCCTGTCGATGGCCGCCGGCGACGCGCTCCTCGGCGTCAATCCCGCGATCGACACCGTCGCCAACGTCTCCGCCGTCCTCCGCCTCCTAGACGACCTCCGCCGCCGCGCGGGCGCGCCGACGCAGATTTGCGTCCTCTCCCACATCAAGACGCAGCTGGCGGCGCTCGAGGGGGGCGCGCCTGTCGAGATCCTTTTTCAGAGCCTCGCCGGCACCGAAGCGACGCTCACCGCTGAGTTTGACGTCACGATCGATCTCCTCGACCGCGGCTGGCAGACGATGCACGAGCGCGGGCCGCTCAAAGGCACGGCTGCGCAATTCATGTATTTCGAGACCGGTCAGGGGAGCGAGTTCTCCTACGGCCGCCACGACGGGATCGACATGACGACGACCGAGGCCCTCTGCTACGGCCTGGCGCGGCGCTACGATCCGTTCATGATCAACAACGTCACCGGCTTCATCGGCCCGGAGACCCACGCCGACAACTTCGAGCTCCTCGTGGCGAGCCTCCAGGATCTATTCATCGCCAAGCTCCTCGGCCTGCCGATGGGGATCGGCAGCTGCTACACGCTCCATGCCGGCAGCGGCCTGGAGGGGCAGCAGGCGACGACCGAGCTCCTCGCGGCTGGCGGCGCCACCTTCTTCATGGACGTCGCCCTCAACACCGATCGGATGCTCGCCTACTTCGATACCAGTGCCCACGACAACCAGACCCTCCGCGAGATCCACGGCCGCGAGCCCGCCGGGGAGTTCCTCTCCTGGTGTCTCGGCCGCGGGATTCTCGCCCGTGACGCCGCGGGCGCGGTCGTCCGCGGCCCGGCGTGGGGGCGGCCGGAGCGGTTCGCCCAGTCGCCCGAGGAGTTTGCGGAACTCGTGGCGGCGACGCCGGCGCTCCATGGCTTCGAGAACGCCGGCCCGCGCCCCGCCGACGCCGTCTCCCGCCGGGTCCGGTTTCATCAGGCGGTCGGGAGGGGAGCCGTCCATCTTCCCCTCGATGTCGAGCGGCTACGGGCGCTCGGGCCGATTCGCGAGATCACCACCGAGGCCGCCACGCACGAGGCCCACCTCGCTTCGCCGGCCCTCGGCACGCGTCTGAGCGTCGCAGCCCGCGCGAGCCTCGACGTCGAGCCGTTCGCGGTGCAGATCCTCATCTCCGACGGCCTCTCGGCGGCGGCCGTCCATCACAACCTCCCCGACCTGCTTCCCATCCTCCTGGAGGGGCTCTCCGCGAAGGGGATCGGCGTCGGCGTGCCACTCGTCGCCCGCCACGGGAGAGTGAAGCTCGCCGAGCCGGTGGGGGAGCGTCTCGGGGCCGATCTCGTCATCCACCTTATCGGCGAACGGCCGGGGGGGGACGCATTGGCGTCCCGAAGTCTCTCGGCCTATCTCGTCTACCGCCTGCCCGGCGAGGTTCGCAGCGCGGCCGCCCGGGCTAGCGGTCACAGCGGGATCATGCACGAAGTGACGGTGATCTCCAACATCTATTCCGGCGGCCTCCTCCCGGTGGAGGCCGCTGCTCAGATCGTCGAAAAGACAGGCGCCATCCTCGCCTACCGGGCCGCCGGCAACCGCCTCGAGGGGGTCCTCGCCGGCAACGCGGGCTGACCGACGCGGGGAGAGATCATCGGTGACGTCGCCGCAGCCCCGGCCGGGAGCGGGCGAGTTCACCAACCAGGATGTCGGCGATGCGTTCAGGGGCGACCATGCTGGAAAAGGTATACCCCTGTTCGCGAGTCCGCACTCGCCCGCGGGGCGGGCGTTTCGGGTAGAGTGTTTCGTCCCCCAGCGGCCCTACCCCAGGGCCCGATCAGACGCCCAGGAGCCAGCGATGCGCCCTCTCGCCACGATCATCATCCTCGCCCTATCCCTCATCACCCCGGAGTTTCTCATGGCCGCCGACGTCCCCCCCCCGCCCTGCCCG
>Ga0247837_1005653_pt1 | contig 18533 bp, 16 predicted proteins | sample LaCtaG_2_FD_187115 | JGI IMG/M metagenome (GOLD analysis project Ga0247837, IMG submission 187115) | Freshwater microbial communities from meromictic Lake La Cruz, Castile-La Mancha, Spain - LaCruzMarch2015_14.5m | ecosystem: Environmental > Aquatic > Freshwater > Lake | place: Spain: Castile-La...
CAGGATAAAAATCGTCGAGGCCCCTCCTTATCGTGCGCGAATTGTCGATGCGGCCAGGTATGCTCAAGACAACGCGCTTCTGCGTCTCCCGTTTGCAGTCCTCAGCCGGCTGCCGTTTGTGAAGCATGCCGAGATCACGCTGAAGGCCTCGCTGTTTTGCGTGGCTTGGAAATAACCGTAGGTGCGAATGAACAAGAAAGACGGCGATGCGATCGCCATTGGCGGTGACTACCAGTACCGGGCACTGACTGAAGGGTACTCGGTTCAGCGTTTCTGGCACCGAGCGAAACTTCTCGCGATCCGGAAGTTTTTGCCCCCTCGGGCGCAAGACAGGGTGCTCGACATCGGTTGCGGCTCGGGTGTGGTTTCCGGCTTCCTGGGCGAATCGGGCGCCCACGTCGTGGGGCTCGACACGAGTGCCGAAGCAATCCGGTTTGCCACCGCGCGGTATGGATCGGAACAGGTCAAGTTTGTCCGTGCACGGGTCGACGAGGCGCCGCCAGTGGAGCGTCCCGTCGACAAGATCTACTGCCTAGAACTGCTCGAACACATCCATCGGCCGCAGGCGGAAAGGATGCTGGATTTTTTTCGCGATACCCTGACGAACGACGGTAAAGTATTCCTTACCACCCCCAACGTTCACAGTGCCTGGCCAGCGATCGAGTGGCTTCTCGATCATTCGGGCTTGGTTCCGGTGATGGCCGGTCACCAACACGTCGAAATGTATCATCCGGCAAAGATGGCCGCCCTTTGCGTGGAACGCGGTTTTCGCGTGTCAGTGCTTACCACCATGTGTACGTTCTCGCCGTGGCTTGCTCCGATCAGTCAGCGCGTGGCTGAACGCGTTTTTCAAAAGGAAACAGAAATACCGTTTTGCCTCGGACCTGTTCTGGTCGTGGTGCTTGAAAAAAAAGGCTGATCCGATGCCAGACCAACGCTCGATTTCATTCGTCCTCCCCGTCTTCAACGAAGAAAGGAATCTTGCTGCCCTTCTGCACGCAATCGCAAAGGAAATGAACCCGTTTGCGATGTCGTATGCCTTCACTATCGTGGACGACGGGTCGACGGACAAGACGTGGGCGACGGTGGCCGAGTTGCGCGCGCAATTCCCCACCATCAGGGCGATTCGGTTGAGCCGCAACTTCGGAAAGGAAGCCGCGCTCGCGGCGGGCCTCGAACTGGCGGCGGGCGATGCGGTGATTGTCATGGATGCCGACATGCAGCATCCTACCCGGCTCATTGCCGAGATGCTCCGTTTGTGGGAGGGTGGCAACGTGGATGTCGTCGAGGCGGTCAAGCGCAGCCGGGGGCGAGAATCGTTGTTCTACAAGGCGTGTTCAAAGTCTCTCTACCTAGCGCTGGCGCAGTTGACCGCGATGGATATGGACGGGGTCTCCGATTTTTGTCTTCTTGATGCAAAGGTCATCCGTGCGTGGCGCTGTTTTGGAGAAACAAACCTGTTTTTCCGCGGGCTGTCCGTCTGGCTGGGATTTCGGCGGACCCGGGTGTATTTCGATGTGTCGGCAAGAGCCAGCGGACGGTCTGCCTGGACCTTTCAGCGCCTGGTCCGCCTCGCTTTGACGAGCATCACCGCCTTCTCTTCCTTGCCTTTACATGCAGTCACACTCATGGGCGGTTGTTTTTTTCTGTTCGCGACGGTCCTTGGGACGCGTGCGGTTTATCTGAAATTGCACAGCGACACCGTGATCGATGGAGTCACAACGGTGATTTTGCTCATTCTTTTTGTCGGCAGTCTCTTGATGATAGCCTTGGGAGTAATTGGGGAGTACATCGCCCAGATCTACAACGAGGTGAAGCGTCGGCCACGATATGTTGTCGCCGAGAGGATGGGTGAGACTCAAACATGACGGGCTTCAGGATGGGTTCGAGCAGACCTAGCCGCATTAGGCCGGCGCGCTCGCCAGGCGTCCGTCGCTGCCGTCAATATCTTTCATGTGTGGCATATTCGCCCTGATAGCCAAGAACGCGGCTCCGCCCGTTGGCGATTGGGATGCGGTCCTGAACTCCATCCGGCATCGCGGCCCTGATGGAGAGAATATTATTGCTCTCCCGGGATGCAGGCTCGGGCACGTTCGCCTGAGCATCATTGATCTGGATACCGGCGGTCAGCCGATGTCTTTCGATGACGGTCGGTATTGGATCACGTTTAACGGAGAGATATACAATTTCAGGGAGTTGCGGAATGAGCTCCTGTTGCTCGGCAGTTGCTTTGCCACCGCATCCGACACCGAGGTGATTCTTGCGGCCTATGCCAAATGGGGGCGCGCCTGCGTCGACCGGCTGCGCGGAATGTTTGCGTTTGCACTTTGGGACCGGCAGGAGAGCCGGCTGTTTTGCGCCCGGGATATTTTCGGGGAAAAACCCTTCTACTATGCGCTCGGACAAAAGGGGGAATTGGCCGTCGCGTCGGAAATAAGCGCGCTAATCGCGTCGCGAACGGTCGTCCCCCAGCTTTCGTTGGCCGCGGTCGACGCCTTTCTGGCGCTTGGTTATGTGCCGCCGGACCGAACAATCTACTCGAATGTTTCGACGCTTCCGCCGGGTCACACGTTGGAGTGGTGTGACGGGACGCTGAAGACTTCCCGCTACTGGCAGCCGGCCGCGGCCACGCAGCCGATCGAGATGGGGGAGGCAGCCGAGCGGTTGGGCGAGCTCCTGAAGCAAAGTGTCGGGCGGCAGATGGTCTCCGATGTACCGGTGGGGGCTTTTCTGAGTGGCGGACTCGATTCCACTACGATTGTGGCCCTGATGCGGCAACAGGGCAGCCGGCCCATAAAAACGTTTTCGGTTGGATTCGGCGAGCACATCAACGAACTCCCTTATGCCCGAGCGGTCGCAAAAAAATATCACACCGAGCACCACGAGATTGAATTGGGCACGCCGTTGGTTGGAGAGATGCTCGAACGGATGGCGGTCGTTTTCGATGAGCCGTTCGCAGATACGTCCAATATTCCGACGTACTTGATTTCGGAGTTCGCCCGCCGGCAGGTGAAAGTCGTTCTCACGGGTGATGGGGGTGACGAACTCTTCGGAGGCTATAGCTGGACATACCCGGCGCTCGTCAAGTCCGGTGAGGTTGCCCGCAGCACGGCGTGGTGGATTCTGCTGCGGTCGTTGAGCCGGCTGACGAATCACCGCTGGCCGGCGCTCTCGCTCTATTCAGCGGCCTGCGGGCTGGCAGCTCGTTCGCCCGACATGTGGGCAAGGCAGGTCGCGCAACACGTGCAAATTCGGCGCCCGGGCCGCCGGAGCCTGTGGGGCCGCCGGGCGGGGGAAGTCGAGTCGTTCGAGCCGGGGGGATATTACACACCGCCAGAGTGGATGAGGGGCGCGAACCGGGGGTTCTATTTCGATCTGACGTCCTATCTTCCCGGCGACATCCTGGTGAAGGTCGATCGGGCGGCCATGGCGCATGGCTTGGAAACCCGGGCGCCGTTCCTGGATCGCGATCTCGCTGAATTCGCCTTGTCTCTGCCCGTGAATTTGAAGGTCGAGGGTCGCACCACGAAACGATTGCTGCGCGAAGCCTGTTCGCACTACTGGCCGGACGAGCTCAAGGACCGGCCCAAGCAGGGATTCGGCGTGCCGCTCGACGTCTGGCTGGCGCGACCGGACGTGCGGGCCTTGAGAGCCCGCATATTTTCAAGGCACTCCGCCCTGGTTGACCTGCTCCCCGGCCTTGGGCGTCGCTTTACTCTCCGCAATGACTATCAAACGTGGGTATTGCTCACGCTAGGGTTGTGGCTTGAAAAGCGCCCGTCACTTACTTGACCTCTTCTCCCTACGATCGGAGCGACGCTCCGCTGATTACCGCGCTCATGAGCGTGTACAATGGAGAGCGCTATCTTCGAGCGTCGATTGACTCGATTCTGCGGCAAACATTCAGTGACTTCGAATTTCTTATTGTGGATGACGGTTCCACCGACGGGTCCGCGGAGATTATCCGTTCCTATCAGGATTCCCGGATTAGGATCGTCACGAACGACCGGAACCTCGGGCTGACAAAGTCTCTGAATCGCGGCCTGGCTCTCGCACGGGGAGAATATATCGCCCGGCAGGATGCGGATGACATTTCCCTTCCCCACCGTTTCGAAAAGCAGCGGCAATATCTTCAGCGGAACACGGAGGTGCTTGTTCTGGGTACGCAAGCCACGCACATCGATGCAGAGGGCCGCAAATTTTCAGCGCCAGGCTGGGAGTACGCAGAAAACGAAGTCTGCATTCGTTGGATTTGCATGTTCGAAAGCCCTTTCTTGCATACGTCCGTGATGATGCGGCGAGAACCACTTCTACGGCGATTCGGCGGGTACAATGATTCATGCGTCACGAGCCAGGACTTCGAGCTTTGGACTCGCGTCGTCTATGATTCGGTTTGCCGTAATCTAAACGAGAAACTGGTATGTTTTCGCTCCCATCAGGCTTCCGTTTCGGCCAACTACACGTCCGCCAAGATCGAGCGAGTGGGCCAGATCTTGCATGAGGCAGCTCGCCGTGGTTTGGGCCAAGAGCCTCCACCCGACTGGACAGGGTTATGGCTGAGGGCCAATAACCCGCATTTGTATGGCACCAAGCCCGATATCGGCCGCATTCGAGAAATCGTAGAATACATGCATCGACATTTCGCTTCCAATCACCATCTCCACGCGGGGGACCCGGAAATCGCCCAGCACATGTGCCGGATCCTTATGCGTATCGCCATGATATCAGTGAACTTCGACCGCCGTGAGTCGCTGACTCTCTTTTGCTCCGTCGGAGGACAAGACCTCCGGTTAGCCTGGTCTCTTTGGCCGAGATACTTTCTCCTCTTGGTGTTCGGAAATAGCCTGCGTGACCGGATCCGTCGCTGGCGTCGGCAGTGGAACGCGATCAAGATGTAAGCACTATGAGCATCGGATCAAATATTGTAAGCGTGCTACGCGCCATCTACCGGGGAACCCCCTGGCCGTGTGTGCGCCAGTTTTATTTCAGGCTGTTTTGCAATCTCGTTCGGGGAAGGAAGATCCGGGCCTCGATCGACGGCCTTGCCTTCGATCTCGATTTGGGCGAAACGGTGGACGTTAGCCTTTTCCTGCAGCAGTATGAAGTGGAGGTATCTGCCGCGATCGAAAAATACGGCCGTGCCGGGATGACAGCGCTGGACATAGGGGCTAACATCGGCGCTCACACCCTGCGCCTCGCAAAAAAGATTGGGCCGACCGGCACAGTTCACGCGTTCGAACCAACGGACTTCGCGTTTGAGAAGATGCAACGCAACCTCGAGTTGAACGCGATCACGAATGTGGTGCCACACAAACTTGCCTTGTCGACGAACAATCTCCGGTCCCAGCGTATTCAGTACCGGTCGAGCTGGCCGACGAACGGGCTGGCGTTAGAGAAAGAGAGCGTGGTCGATTTTCAGCGGCTGGATGACGTGTTGAAGGAGCTTCGCACCGGAAAGGTAAGCTTGATCAAGCTTGATGTCGACGGCAACGAGTATTCCGTTCTGCGCGGCGGCGAAGCGATGCTGCGGCGGGACCAACCGATCATCCTCTTAGAGGTATGGGGACCCAATTTCACCTTCGATGAGACCAATCCCTTCGTCTTCCTCAAGACTCTGGGATATCGCTTTTTTGATTTGCAGACCGAGGTGGAACTTCCGTCCGTCGAGAGTTTGCGAAGACGGGTTTCGGCCGGGAAAGAATTAATCGACCACTCCTTCAACGTTGTTGCCAAGCCGCACCTGCCATGAGAAACGTTCCAGTCCCGAGCGTTATGCCGATCGATCGCGAGAAGTGGGGGCGGGCCCTAAATCTCTCCAACTTTGTCAATACCTACTATCAATATAGAGATATTCAGTCGTGCGGGGCGGCGAAGAAAATATTGGTAGTCGGGCCAGGCCAGGGGTTGGATACGGCGGTTCTGCGGTGGCGTGGGTATGAGGTCACGACTTTCGACATCGATGACACCTTCAAGCCAGATATGATCGGGAGCGTCCATGACCTTTCCATGTTCACAGATGCGAGTTTTGATGTGATCACGGTATCGCACGTCCTGGAGCATCTGGCCGAACCCTATCTGGATCAATGTCTGGGCGAGCTGGCGCGGATCGGGAAATACTGCCTAGTCTACCTGCCGGTGGCGGGACGGCACTTTCAGTTTCGCATCAAGTTTGACGTGAAGGGAATCGATTTCTCCTGGCTTGTTGACCTCTTCAACATATTCCACAAACCGGATGGCATCACCGCCCGTTACTGTCAGCGGCAGCACTTCTGGGAAGTGGGGCGCCGAGGATTTCGGGTCGCCGACCTGCTGAGCCGCTTCGAGGGGAAATTTTCGGTAATTGGTCACTATAGGAATTCAGATTGGAATCCCAGTTACAACTTTATTTTAAAAAGCAGGCAAAGTGACTAAAATAATTTATTCATTTAATAAGCGAGGCTTTGAAGCTGCGTACTGGAAAAAAGAGATAGCTGCGGCTTCAAATCAGAAATACAAGTTTATACCCTTTAATCATGACCCGTATTTAGATGTATCACTTTATTCAAGAGCTCAACTTCTTGATAACCTATACTATGAAAAAAATAAGGGCCTAGTAAGACTATATTCTGATATCAAGAATCTAATCATCAAGGAAAGTGCCGATGTTTTACTCGTTGATAATTGCTTCCCATATCATCCTGAATTCTTAAAAAAACTAGCAATCTATAAGGTCTTAAGAACAAGCGATGGCCCTATTTGTGCTTATGATCGTGACTTCGCCTACTTGCATGCCTATGATCATGTATTGTTTCATAGCCCTGCTTATAGCAGAGATATGGGAATGGAAGAAAAGCTAGTCTACTGCGGGGCTAAAAGAATTGATTTTTGGCCACTTGGGTCCTTTGATGCAATTTGTGACCCTTCCAAAACGGACTCAAATATCCTTTCCGCGAAGCGTGACATTGACGTTATATTTATAGGAGCACTGCATGTAAACAAAATGCCGATTATTGCTGCCGCAAAAAAAGCACTTGGGAAAAAGCTACGACTCCATGGGTTGACAAGTTTGAAAAAGAACGTCTATTTCAATTTAAAATATAGTTTTCCAGGATGGGTCAAGCCAGTTGCTTTTACTCAATACGTCAAGCTTTACCAAAGGGCGAAAATCGGTATCAATATACACAATAGAGGGGATTATACGGTTGGTAATTACCGCATGTTTGATCTTCCGGCGAACGGGGTTATGCAGATTTCGGATGGGGGCGACAATTTAAATAGATTCTTTTCGGTGGGAACTGAAGTCATTTCATACAAAAACACGGACGAGCTGATCGCAAAAGTTAAATATTATCTGACCCATAACGATGAACGTGAAGAAATCGCCCTAAATGGATTCAAGCGCGCGCGCAAAGATTATAATATTCAAAGCATGTTAATTAAGGCTGGAGATCTAATCACAAGAAGAATAAGAGCAACTTAAGCTGTTCAATGTACATATTTCCGAAAAACCGAAAGAGTTATTATATACTTTTCGGTTGTATATTAATTGCAGGATTATTCTTCTGGGGTATTGATGAGAATGCCAGATACGTCGCAGCACCTATAATCGTGGCATCTGGAGGCTCAATTTTATTCTTCCTAAGGCTGACAGAGTTTCGCAAAGCATTTCCTTTGGGAGATCTTGGCGTTATTTCTGTCTTGGCTTTGCTTTGTTATACTATTATCCCGCCTATTCAATATTTACTTTCAGACATGACGTATGCAGAATCTCATGCACGGCAGCTGTTTTTTCTCAAGCCCTCGGCTCATGAAATCGGTGCGTTTACTTGGTGGTATGTGTTATATCTTTTAAGTTTTCTGATAAGTTATCTTCTGTTTTTACCTAATCATGAGAAGCCGATAAAAATTCCGTGCCAGCCGGAGAATCGCCTTGTTCTGGCCCTTCTTATTCTTTTTTGCGTTTTTTCCTCTTTTCTGATGATTGTAAGTTCATCACTGGGCTTAGAAACAGCTCCAACCTACGGTTCTGAAAGCATGTATATTGTATATGAAGCTTTGTCTTCGCTTCCGCTCATCCTGCGGCAGGCGTACGGACTGATAGTATCGAACGGGATGATTCTTATAGTTCAAATAAGCCTCTTGTTGGTGCTGTTCCTCAAATGGAAAAATAAAGTCTATCGTTACATCTTATTTCTTTGGCTTTTTCTTTTATTCATAACAAACATTCTTTTTATGGGGAACCGAACAACGTTTATTCTAATCTTCATGGCTTCGATTCTTATGTATAACCAATTCGTAAAGCCTTTAAACTTAATAAAAGCCCTAGCCCTTGCCTTATTTCTTTTATGCATTTTCTTCATGATTGGAATAATGCGGGGGGGGATTGACTTAGCTGAAAATCTACAGAATCTTAAAACTAACGCAGAAAGTGATCTTCTTTCATTTAATCAAGCCAACGAATTTCAAGTTCTTTTTGGGGGAAATTATGATCTGCTCTGGATGAAAGAGGCTGGCCGATTACAGGATGCGCCAAGCCAACTCATATGTTATGACTTAGTTATGCTTGTCCCACAACAATTCTTGCCTTTCGAAAAAATAAATGTCCAGACGTGGTATCTTAATCAATCAACGTGTCCGAGTTATTTTATGTTTAATCCGATTTCGCAAGCAATAATTGGTTTTGGTTGGGTAGAGCTAGTTCTACGTGGATGCTTGCTTGGCTTCATGCTGGCAAAGCTTAGGGGTTGGTATGTGAAACATTCTGCCAGTTTTTGGGTAACATTGGTCTATTTTTATATTACTATTATTTCTTATTACGCTATTCGCGGAACGGCAATCTATGTTTTGCTGGCTTCGACTTTGTATCGATTTATTCCGCTTTATGTTCTTGTCTGGGTTATGACTGGTTGCAGGCGCAGAGTTTCTGCGCATTGTACTGTTGCATTGCCCTCTGTTAGTAATTAAGCATTCTATAATTTTCTCGATTCCACACGAATAGTCCTAGGAGGACTCTAAAGCTAGAACTCTACGCCCAAGAATTCCGATCCTCACGCCTATCAATTTGCTTAAGGTAGATTAATAATTCATGCAAGTTAAACCGTCAACTTACCTGAAGGGACTGGCTACGTATATTCCTGGGGCTAGGAAATACTTTTGCTCGAGTTCGGGTGGAACTGTTTCGGCAAGGTATTGCTATGCAGTATGGATGAGGCATCAGGTTATGGCCTATAAGGCCGGACTGAAACACATTGATAGCATTGCTGAACTGGGCCCAGGAGATTCCTTGGGCATCGGATTGTGCGCAATTCTGAGTGGTTGTAAAACATACTACGGACTGGATGCAAAGGCTCATGCTAATACTGAGCGCAACAGGACGATTCTTGATGAGCTGGTCACTCTTTTTAGGCGTCGAGAGCCAATTCCTGACATAAAAGAATTTCCAAATGTTTCCCCAGTCCTAGAAGATTATTCTTTCCCGAGCTATATTCTGACGGATGAATTGCTAAACAAGTCCCTTCAGTCTGAAAGGATTTTGGCAATCCATAAGGCGTTGATTAACCCGCGACACGTAAACGCTATTCATATTTCTTATATCGCACCGTGGGAGCAGGCCTCACTTGATGAATCGGCAGGGAAACTAGATATGGTTTTTTCTCAAGCGGTGATGGAGCATGTCGAGAAAGTATACGAAACTTATAGATCACTAAATAGATATTTGCGACCAGGCGGCTTAATGTCACATGCGATTGACTATAAATCGCACGGCTATACATGTGACTGGAATGGACACTGGACACTTTCTGAATTCACGTGGCGAATCCTAAAGGGTAATCGACCCTATCTGATAAATCGCCTTGCCCACTCCGACCATATTGAGGCCTTGGGGAAAGCCGGGTTTCAAATTATCAGTGAAATCAAAAAGAGGGACCAAATTCTTCCACGGGAAAGTCTGGCAAGCAACTTCCTAAGTTTTACTGAGGATGACCTAAGAACTTCCGGTGCCTTTATTCAAGCAGTAAAGCCGTTGGCAGGCGTGGGGAATAGCTTCTGATGCGCATCCTCCATCTACTTCCAAATCTCTCGGGCGGTGGTGCCGAGCGGCAATTCAGTTATTTAGCACCGATGTTATCGAGCATGGGACATGAAGTTCATGTTGCCTATCTTTATGATGGCCCGCAACGACCTGACTTGCGGAATGTTTTCCTAAATCAGCTTAAATCCAAAGGCAATCATGATCCGTATTTGCTCTGGCAACTGATCCGTCTTATTAGAAGAATAAAACCGGACATAGTCCAAACATGGATTACGCAAATGGATATCCTTGGAGGCATTGCGGCAAGAATAACCGGTGTGCCGTGGATATTGCGCGAACCGAGCACTGCCATGGCTTATCCTCCGACTTGGAAAAACAGGTTGAGGATCTTAATCGGTTCTTCCGCTAATTCAATCGTCTCGAATTCCTTATGCGGAAAAAACTACTGGGAAAACCAACGACCACATTGCAAGTCCCAAATAATTCAAAACGGCGTGCCACTTTATGAGATTGACCAAGAAGTCCCCAACCTGCCTTCCCGCGTGCCTGAGCAAGACTGCCAAATAGTTCTATGCGCTGGGCGGCTAGAGTCAGGTATTAGCGGTCGAAAAAACATGGCCAACCTTTTAGAAGCTCTGGTTTATATAAAACAAAGACTCAATATACTTGGAGTAATATGTGGTGAAGGATCAAAGCAAAACGAATTAAAGAAGTTAGCCCATAAGCTTGGGGTAGTTGGAAGCCTGCTTTTCACTGGACATTTATCGGCTAAATCACTCTGGGCGCTGATGAAAAAAGCAGCAGTATTTGTGTCGTTGAGTGCTTATGAAGGATGCCCTAACACAGTCTTAGAGGCTATGGCAAGTGGATGTCCGATTGTGGTTTCCGATATTCCTGCGCATCGTGGAATTCTTGATGAGAGTTCTGCCCTTTTTGTGGACCCTTGGGACACTCCGCAAGCGGCTAATGCCATTATGTATGCACTGCTTAATAAGGAGGAGTCAAAAGGGCGTGCCCTTGCAGCAAGGAATCGAGTGAAGAAGTACACCGTAAAAAAAATGGCAACTGAATACGAAAAAATATACAAATCGATTTTGGCTCAACGACTTCAACAGTACTAATAAAATAGTTATATGTGCGGAATTTTAGGAATAGCCTCTCAAGCTCCAATAGCCCACAGGGCGTGGTTGGTGGCTGGGCGTGATGCCATGATACATCGCGGGCCCGATGATGCGGGCGAATGGTGGTCAGCGGATGGGCGTGTCGGCCTAGCTCATCGGCGACTATCCATCATCGATCTTTCGTTTGCTGGGCATCAACCGATGCAAGATGAATCAGGGATGCTGAGCATAGTTTTTAATGGCGAGATCTATAACTTTGGCGACCTGCGGAATGAGTTGATTGCGAAGGGGCATTCCTTTTGGTCGCATTCTGACACCGAAGTTATTCTGGCTGCATACCGCGAATGGGGAACAGAGTGCCTCTCTCACTTGAATGGCATGTTTGCCTTAGCGCTTTTTGATGCGCGGGATCAAACAGTGTTTCTGGCGAGGGACCGAGCTGGCGAAAAGCCGCTGTTTTATCACCATAGAAACGGCGAACTACGTTTTGCGTCTGAACTAAAAGCATTGCTGGCAGATCCTGTTCTGCGTCGGCAAATTGATCCTGAGGCCTTGGATTGTTATCTGGCTATGGGCTATGTACCAGGAGAGCGTTGCATACTGAAAGGTTTCAATAAACTGCCGCCGGCACACGCAATGCTGTTTAATCTGCAAAACGCAAAAACAAGAGTATGGCGCTATTGGCAACTCCCCGAAATAGTTTCTTGGGGTTCCAATGGACGTGCAAACGAGAGCGCGCTACTAGAAGAGCTGGGATTCCTTCTTCAGGATTCGGTTCGCCGGCAGTTGGTGGCTGATGTTCCTGTGGGGGTATTACTTAGTGGCGGAGTCGACTCCAGCCTAGTCACCGCCATGGCGGTGCAGGTCTCAAGCAAGATTAGAACATTTACAATTAGATTTCCTGGACACGCAAAGCACGACGAGACAGAGCATGCCCGCCTAATTGCACGGCACTTTGGCACCGAACACATCGAGCTTGAGGGGCACACTGCGACAGCGGATTTAATTGCGCTTCTGGCTCGTGAGTTCGACGAACCGATGGTGGATTCCTCGATGATTCCAACTTATTTAGTTAGTCATTTAGTACGTAAACACTGTACCGTCGCGTTAGGGGGAGATGGTGGAGATGAGCTATTTGGCGGATATCATCATTACAGCCGCATGTTGTGGATGCAGAAACACCTGGGATTGATTCCATGCATATGCCGTCGTGCAGTAGCGCATGCCGCACAACAGCTTTTACCAATCGGTCTGCGAGGCCGAAATTATTTGCAGAGTCTTGGTGTGGATTTGCGAAACAACTTGCCTCTAATCGCAGGTCAATTTGATCCAGGCGCTCGCCGACACCTCATGGCGAAGCAAATAAACTGGAAGACACCCGCTGAAAATATCGCCCTAAGTCGAATACCAGCATGCTCAGGTCTTGTGCAACGCGCCACACGCATGGACTTTGGCAATTACCTAGTCGAGGACATTCTTGTTAAAGTAGACCGGGCAAGCATGCTCAATTCTTTGGAGGTGCGAGCACCATTCTTGGATTATCGCCTGATCGAGTTCGCCTTTGGCAAAGTGCCGTCGCACTTAAAGGCGACGCCCAGAAAAAAGAAAATTCTGCTTAAACGCCTGGCCACCCGTGTGCTGCCACCAGAGTTTGACTGTCAACGAAAACAGGGATTTGCAATACCTTTAAATGAGTGGCTGAAAAGTGGTCCATTCCGAGATTTATTTCATTCAGTCCTTTATAATTCTTCGAGCATGTTTGACCAAAAGGCCGTGCATGAACTGGTCAAAGGCCAAGATAGGGGACGATCCAATAGCGAGCGCCTGTTTGCGTTAGTGCTGTTTGAATTATGGCGGCGTGAATATGGGGTCAGTTTTTAATAATGCTATAAACCAATTATGAAAACCGAATTACTGAATCTACTTCGATGCCCAATAACCAAAAAAAGATTAGTGGTTGAAACAGACACGAAGAACTCGCAAGACATTGAAACGGGTTCGTTAGTTTCGGAAGATGGCCAGCATCGATATCCCATTAAAAACGCGATTCCGCGTTTTGTAAGTGCGGACAACTATGCTCAGGGGTTTGGTTTTCAGTGGAATATATTCCGTCGGACACAACTAGACAGCTACACAGGCGTGCCGCTTTCACGTGATCGTCTTTTCGAATCATCAGGTTGGACACCAGCTATGCTCAATGGCAAACGCGTGCTGGATGTAGGTTGTGGGGCTGGCCGATTTACCGAAATTGCATTGGCTGCTGGCGCTAAAGTTGTGGCGCTTGATTACTCATCGGCGGTTGATGCTTGCTGGGCTAATCATAGGTCTTGCAAAAATCTAAATGTAATCCAAGGGGATATTTATCGTCTGCCGTTTGAGCTTGGTTCTTTTGACTTTGTGTATTGTCTAGGAGTCCTGCAGCACACTCCAAACCCTAAGGGCAGCTTTTTGGAGCTACCAGGACAACTACGCTCCGGAGGGCAACTCGTTGTGGATGTTTATCCGGATTTACCACTAAATATCTTATGGCCGAAATACTGGCTGCGTCCTATATCCAAGCATGTGCCTCAACAACTTTTGTTCGGCATTGTAAAGCTAATGGTATCTTGCCTTTTTCCCTTAAGTCTTGCAATCGGGCGCATTCCAAAATTAGGGCATAAACTGCGTTATGCCATCCCCGTAGCCAATTATGATGGTGTGTTTCCTCTTTCCTCTAGAATATTGAGGGAATGGGCTGTTTTGGATACTTTTGATATGCTTGCACCAAAGTATGATCAACCTCAAACACTATGTGCACTTCGGCACTGGTTTCAGGATGCTGGCATGAAAAACGTGGAAGTCTTCCGCCGTGGTAGTTATGTCGGCAGAGGCGTGAAATAGCCCTCGCACATTCTCAGATACACACGACGCATAATTGAAAATTCTATATGCAGTTCATGGGTACAAGCCTGCATATCGGCTTGGTGGACCAATACATTCGGTATCAGCGGTGGCGGAGCGACTGGTGCGCCTGGGGCATGAGGTAATCGTCTTCACGACAAATTCCAATCTAGATGAGGATTTGGAGGTGCCGACTGATCAACCCATTGATGTCGAGGGGGTGCAGGTCTGGTATTTCAAGCACGAGGAACCGATTAAGAGGTGGTTACCATTTATTCCTTATTTAGCCAGATCTATGGGATTCTTATACGCGCCAGCTATGAGAGCCCAACTTGATCGGATCATCCCTGTTGTTGATGTGGTGCATACACAAATGCCCTATGTCTATTCAACGTACGCATCGGGTTGGGCGGCTATACGGCACCGTAAGCCATTATTTTATCATCAGCGTGGTGTTTTTGATCCAGAAAGACTTAAATTTCGCAGCTTTAAAAAAAGGCTTTATATTAGAGCTATCGAGCGGCCTATCATGCGCAGGGCGAATACGCTCATTGCCTTGACAGAGGCGGAAGTGCGCAGTTATCGAGCCTTGGGCGTGCAGACCCAGTGCCAAATCATTCCTAACGGCGTTGATACTGTTCAACCTAAACGTTACGGTGATAGTAAATGTAGTGCTTTGGGCATTGAGCCTGATGATTTAGTGATTCTCTTCATGGGGCGGCTACATCCAACAAAAGGAGCCGACCGGTTGCTCCGTGCATTTATGAAGATTCAGCGGCAGTTTCCTCATGCCAAACTGGTCATGGCTGGGCCCGATGAGTTCGGCATTTTTGAGAAGTTTCAGGCAGAAATCAAGGAGTCGGGGCTGCAAAAGCGAGTAATACTTACGGGGATGGTGACGGGTGAAGTGAAGCAGGATTTGCTGGAGAGATCTAATTTATTCTGCCTCCTTTCAGATGCCGAGGGTTTTTCAATGGCAGTTCTTGAGGCGTTAGCAAATTCAACGCCTGTTTTGCTGTCTCCGGGGTGCCACTTTCCAGAGGTCGAGACCTCTGGCATAGGCCGCATCGTTTCGGCAGAGGCAGGTGCCATAGCAAAGGCGATGGGAGAACTACTCAAGGACAGGTATGCATTGAGAGAAATGGGGCGAAAAGGGAGGGAATTTGTAGTCCGCCACTATTCATGGGATACAATAGTGAGTAAAATGGAGGTGGCCTACGACGAAGGGATAAAGAGAAATCTGAGCAAAACATATTAATGAGGTTGTTATAAAAGTATTAATCACGGGTAGTTCGGGATTTATCGGTTCGGCAATTGTTAATACTCTGAAGCGACAAGGGATGACCAGTATTGGCGTCGATTTAGCTGCCCCGCGAGCTGGGTCAAAGCCAGATGTATTCCATAGCGTCGACATGTGTGACGCGACCGGTCTTCGGAATGTCATTCAAGCGTCAGGGGTGCAAGCCGTGATTCACTTGGCAGCCACTCATGATCTAACTGATATGAGTAATGAAAGGATCGGACTGACCGCTTACCATACGAATACCGACGGGACGAAAAACCTGCTTGATGCCCTTAGTGAGATGCGTGGAATTGAGCGGGTCATATTTACCTCAACACAATTAATTAGCAAAATTGGTCACCAGGTTGCCGCTTTGGATGAGGCTAAGCCAGATACATTTTATGGGAAGAGCAAGTTGATCGGTGAGAGAATGATACATACTTATGAAAGAAAACCCTACTCTTGGGTTATTGTCAGGCCTACCACGGTATGGGGACCGGGGATGATGATGCACTACCGGCGATTCATCGGGTATATCGAAAAAGGTTGGTATTTTCATATAACAAACAGGCCCCTTTATAAGAGCTACGGATATATTGACAATGTTGCCCATGAATACGTAAGTCTGCTGCTGGCACAAAATGAGGATGTTAATAGAAAGACATTCTATCTTGCTGATTATGATCCGATATCGCTCCGCGACTATGCCAACGAGCTGGGGCATTGTTTGGAGGCGCCCCCGATCCGGACTTTACCGCTTGGATTGTGTCGATTCATGGCAGTATTGGGTGATCTATTAGTCAAAGCTGGCTTCCAGCGTTTTCCATACACAAGTGTTAGAATCAAAAACATTTTAAATGAATATGTGTACCAGCTAGGGGAAACCCAACGCGTGTGTGGGCCACTGCCGGTCAGTTTTAAGGAAGGAGTGATTCGGACCATAAGGTCGTACAAGGAATCTCGCAATGACAGGGGTGACGAGAATTCGGGGCGGCTTCCGTAGGGATGAGAATTTTCCCCCCCGATCAGCAGCTCAATTTGTGAAAATAAGTATCATCACAGTATGCTATAACTCGGCAACGACGATTAAGGACACACTAAGCTCGGTGAGTGATCAATCGTATGACAATATTGAGCATATCGTCGTAGATGGTGGGTCAAGCGACAATACGCTGGAGGTTGTAAAGATTGAAGGAACGCATGTTGCACAAGTAGTCTCGGAGAAAGACAACGGAATCTATGATGCAATGAATAAAGGGCTCGCGTTAGCTACTGGTGATTATGTGGCTTACCTTAATTCAGATGACTTTTATACAAACAACAAAGTAATTCAACAAGTTGCCACAGCGATTAACAAGACCAATGCTGATGCTATCTATGGAGACCTCTCGTATGTAAAGCGCAATAACCCAGAAATGCGCGTGCGATATTGGAAAAGTCAAATATTTGAATCAGGATCATTTGCGCAGGCATTTTCTCCGGCCCATCCAACTTTCTTTATGAAGCGCGAATTGCTGGTTAGTCTAGGTGGCTTTGATCTTTCCTATTCGTTAGCTTCGGATATTGATCTAATGTTTCGAGCTCTGGAGATTAATAAATATACTTCATCGTACTTGCCGCTTGAACTCACCCGCATGCGGACTGGCGGGGCCACTAATATCTCTCTTAAAAACATCATCCGTCAAAATCAGGAAATCTTGAGATGTCTTCGTGCTCACGGTTCGAGTGTTTCAACAACTGGTTTTATCGCAAGAAAAATACTTTCTCGTATTCGTCAGAGGTATTTGAAACCTGCCGCTTTCTAATTGTGAGCTTTGGATAATTAGTTTTAGAACATGCGTGTCCTAGTTACTGGCTCTAGTGGTTTTGTGGGCAGAGCAATCATGCCTCTACTTCTGCGCCGAGGACATCAACCCGTCGAGGCAGTTCGCCGTGCTCAGGAAAAACCGGATGGGAGATTAACCACAGTCGTCGTTGGCGATATCGACGGCACGACGGGCTGGTCTAAGGCACTTCAAGGTGTAGAGGCTGTGATTCACCTTGCTGCGCGGGTTCATGTCATGCGCGACTCTGCTGAGAATCCTGTCGATAAATTCCGCTGTGTGAACACGGAGGGCACGCTCAACCTGGCGCGCCAAGCGACTACGGCTGGTGTTCGGCGATTTATTTATCTAAGTTCAATCAAGGTCAATGGGGAGACAACAGTTCCAAATCGACCATTTACGCCAAACGATTTGGCCGCACCGCAAGATCCTTACGGCATCAGCAAGCACGAGGCTGAGGTCGGTCTGCGTGAAATCGTTCGCACAACGGAAATGCAAGTTGTCATCATTCGCCCTACACTTGTATATGGAAAGGATGCCAAGGGAAACTTCAAGTCCCTAATGAGCATCGTTGCCCGCTGCGTCCCCCTCCCGCTCGCCTCCATTCACAATCTTCGTAGTTTTGTGGGCATCGACAACTTGGTTGATTTCATAGTGACCTGTCTTGAGCACCCTTCAGCACCGAATGAGACCTTTATGGTGAGTGATGGCGAAGATCTTTCCACGCCAGATTTAATTCGGCGAATGGCCCGCGCCATGAATCGACCCGCGCGTTTATTGCCTGTTCCAACGTTCGTGCTTAAGGCAGTCGCCGCCATGCTTGGTAGGCGTGGCATGGCGCAGAGATTGTTCGGCTCTCTGCAGGTGGACATTTCTAAATCGCGCCAGCTGCTTGGATGGAATCCGCCTTTCTCCGTAGACGAAGGATTGAAGAGGGCCGTGGGAGGTAATTAGAGATTGGGAAATCAATTAGGGGGGTAGATTGTCGAACAGTAGCGGCTAGCGAGAAAGCTTGATGACAGAATGATTTACCTAAATAAAATACTTCCAGTAATCTGTCTACCAATCGGACTTACGGTGGTTCTGGTTGGAGCGGGACTGATTCTAAGAAAGAGAGTACTATGCTGGGCTGGGTTGGGGCTTCTCCTTTTGCTGAGCACGGGATTCGTGAGTGCGAAACTGATGAGGTGGGTAGAGGGGGTGGAAGACAGGAGTGTCATCCAAGATGTGAAAACCGCCGATGCAATTGTTGTCTTAAGCGGAATGATTGAGGAGCGAAAGAACGCCCCGCTGGGCGAGTGGTCGGGTGCGGTGGACAGATTTGAAGGTGGAGTTGATCTTATACAAGCTGGGAAAGCGCCTTTGCTAATCTTTACGGGTGGATGGGTGCCGTGGATACCAAATGCGAAGCCCGA
>Ga0247837_1005654_pt1 | contig 18529 bp, 13 predicted proteins | sample LaCtaG_2_FD_187115 | JGI IMG/M metagenome (GOLD analysis project Ga0247837, IMG submission 187115) | Freshwater microbial communities from meromictic Lake La Cruz, Castile-La Mancha, Spain - LaCruzMarch2015_14.5m | ecosystem: Environmental > Aquatic > Freshwater > Lake | place: Spain: Castile-La...
GAGGGCCTCGAGGGTCCCGCTGGCCGCCACGGCGACGTTGCCCCGGCCGAGCGAGGTAGTGGTCGCGGCCCGAAGCGTGCCGGCGGCCACGGTTGTGCCGCCGGTGAAGCTGCTGTCGCCGGAGAGCGTGAGCGTGCCACCGGCGACCGTGACGCCACCCGCGCCGCTGATCGCGGCAGCCAGGGGCCCGCCGTAGAAATCGCTGCGGTCGAAGGCGAGCTGGCCGCCGGCAGCGATCGTGACGGCCGCCGTGGCTCCGAGCGAGCCGGCCGTGCCGCCGGCGCCGACCTTGAGCGTGCCTCCCGAGATGGTCGTGGTGCTGGTGTAGGTGTTGGCCCCGCTGAGCGTGAGCGTGCCCGAGCCGCCCTTGAGCAGCGACCCGCCGGCTCCGCCAAAGCCGGTCGCGAAGGCCACGTCGCGGCCGCCAGTGTCGATCGCCACCGGCTCGCCCGCCGCGGCAAACCGATCTGAATAATCGGTGGCATTGTTGATCCCGTAACCGAGCGTCCCGCCCGCGAAGCTGATGGTTCCGGTCGAGCCAAGCGCTGCGGTCGATCCCAGTTCCAGCACGCCCGCGGCGAGCGTCGTCCCGCCGGTGAACGAGTTGCCGCCCGAAAGCAGGAGCACGCCCGGGCCAGCGGTCCGCAGGCTGCCGGGGCCACGGACCCGCCCGGCCAGCGTGAGCGTCGTGTCCGCCGCCGGGGCGAACCGCCCCTCGGCGGCGGCCCGCAGCGAGACCACGCGGTTGCTGGAGAGGGAGGAGGTTGCGGCGAGCGTGGCGGACTCGGCGACGTCGATCCAGAAGGCCGCATTGCCGAGGTTGGCGTCAGCCGAAATCGAAAGCGTGCCCCCGCGGAGCCGCGTGTCGCCCGAGAAGGTGTTGGTGCCCGAGAGGACGACCGTGCCCGAGGAGCCCGGGCCGCCGATCACCAGCGGCGTGTCGCCGCCCACGTTGTTGCTCGAGGTCGTACTGATCACGCCGGCCACGGTGAGCGTGCCGCCGCCGACGACATCGATCGTGGCGTCGGCCGCCCCGAGCGCCACGGTCCGGTGGCCGCCCGCAGACGCATTGACGAGCGAGACATCGCCTCCGGACGTGTCACCTACGAGCCGCCCGCCCCACAGCACGACAACCCCCGTCCCGGTCACGGTCCCGAGTTGGGCGTTGTCCGAGAAGCGGACCGTGCCACCTGAGAGAATCAAGCCGGCGGCCCCGGTGGCCGGTGCCGTCAGGAGCGTAGGCCCGGTCCCGAACTGTACGAGCTTATGGTTGAGAGCCGGCAACGAGAGCGTGCCGCCGCCGTGATGATGGAGCACCACCTCGTCGTCTCCCCCGGCCTGGATTCGAGCCGCCGTGATGGCGAAGGCGTCGCTGCCGGTGAACAGCAGGCCGCCGTTACTCCTCGTCGTGGCCACCGACAACGAGCCGGCCCCCAGGTCGAGGGCCTGACCGGGACCGGTGGGCGTGATCTTGAGCGTCCGCACGGCCAGGTTGCCCGACCAGCCGGCGGCGCCGCCCGTAAGGGAATAATGGGTGGAGTTGTTGCCGGCCGTCCCCGCCGCGAGGGTGACGTAACTCGTGAACGGGATGATCCCGCCCTGGGCGTCGGCCACCGCCCAGTCGGAACCGCCGATGGTCACCCGGCCGCTCCCCGCCAGCAGGCCGCCGGCGTTGGTCGTGGTGGTCGTGGTCGCGATGCCGGCCGACTCGATGTCGAGGCCGCCGCCGCTGGCCGTCAACGCCCCGAGGGCGATCGTCGCCGAGCCGCCTACCCGAGTGAGTCGGGAGAAGCCTCCGTTCACGGTCGTGGAGCCCACGACCTCCACGTGGCTGCCGCCCCGGAGTTCCAGCCGACCGCCGTGCAGGTAGAGGATCTGATCGTCGGCGAGCTTCGAGGAGTCGGTGGTCGCGTAGGCCAGAGCCAAGCTGCCGGAACGGACCGTGGTCGAACCCTTATGTGAGCTGCTGCCCGAGAGCACCTGCACGCCCCCTTCCTTGAGGTCGGCCGCGAGCGAGAGGGCGCTGGTGCCGGTGTTCAGCAGCGACCCCGAGAAGTCGTAGGACCCGCTGCCCCCGAACCGGAGCGTTTTGTTCGATGTATTCGAGTAGTCAACCTGCCCAGCACCGTCGAGGCCGGCGATCGGGCTGCCCTGCTTGGCGTCGAACTTCGCTCCAGCGGCGACGGCGATCCGGTTGCGGACGTTCGTCGAGTTGACGTTGTCGGTGACGAGCGTACCCGCCGACACGATGAAGCTACCGGCGTGCTGGGTCGCCGTGCCACCCGACATCGACATCGTGCCGGCCCCCGTCTTGATGACATCCCCCTCACCCGCGAAGTTGCCCTGGAAGGCCGTCGAACCGGTCGGGCTCGAGATTTCGACGGTCACGTCTCGCTCCAGCGTGGTGGTAGTCCGAATCCGCCGGTTGGAGCCGCTGTCGTTCCGCAGCAGCAGCGTGCCGGAGGATCCCGCCCGCACCGTAATCGGCTCGTAAAGATCGCTCGTGTTGCCGTAAAAGAGCGTCGCCGAGGCCGTACCCGACGTGCCGCCGAGCAGGATCGCGTTCGTGGCCGGGATGTTCGTGCCGCGCACGTCCGCCTCACCCTCGATCACCTCGAGCCCTCCCGACCAGGGGTTGTTGAGCTTGATCTGCCAGGTGCCGCTGCCCTGCTTGACGATCCGGAGCCGGCCACCGTTGGGGCCGTCCTGCAACTGCGCGGCGCTGTCGTTGGGATTGCCGGCCAAGCCGCGGCCGGTGCCGGTGAGCACGACCGTCGTCACGCTGCCCGACTCCGACAGACCGACCAACGAACTCACCGTCAGGCCGGCGGCCGCGGACGAGTCGGAGGTCAGCGTGAACGAGGTGCCACTGCCTAGCAGCTGAATCGCGGCGGTCTCGGCCGTGACCGAATCCTCGGCCCGCAGGAAGCCGCCGGCCGACAGGAGCACCGCCTGGCCGCCCACGAACCGGAGGCTTTTGTTCGTACCGTTGAACACGATCCCGCCCACGTTGCGGTTGGCATCGATGGTAACGTCCACGCGTGCCGATCCGGCGATGCTCGCCCCGAGTGTCGCGACGTCGGCACTGTTCGTCGTTGCGGTCGAACCCGGGGCGACGCCGGTGCTCCACAAAGCACCATTGCTCCAGCTGCCACCGCCGGAGGCCGTCCACGTGGCATCGGCTGCCGCGGCAACGGCGGCCCAGCCGCCGGTCAGCACGGCGAGGCCGGTCACGAAGGGAGAGATCCTGGACATGCCGTCGACCCTCAGGCCAGCGAATACCCGCGGCGTTACACTACGGCCGCCGTGTCAGGAATCAACCAGAAACGCGTGTTTTTTTCGTGAGGGATCAGGGCCATGGCGGGTTCACCCACGCGAGCTGAAGGCGGTGGCCTGGGCCCATGGCGGAACGAACTGGCGGCGATCGTGGCCGCCGCGATCGCGGCGGTGCGGCCAGAGCGGCTGGTCGCCGATCGGATCGCGCTGGTCGCCGGAGAGGTGCTGCTCGACGGGCGGCCACTCGATCCGCCGCTCGCGGTCGGTGGCGGCCGGATCGCGGTCGTCGGCGGGGGTAAGGCCGCGGCCGGGATGGCGGCCGGGCTCGTGGAGGTGCTTGCGGCCGGCGGCATCGCGGCCGAACGGATCACGGGCCTGGTGAGTGTGCCGGCGGGCTCGGGCCGCCGGCTGCCTGGCGTCGAAGTCCGCGAGACCCGCCCCGCTGCCGAGAACCTGCCCACGCCCGCGGCCGTCGCCGCCACCAGGGAGATGCTCGCACTCGTCGCGACGCTCGGGCCCGATGACCTGGCGATCGCGCTTGTGAGCGGCGGCGGCTCGGCGCTTCTGGCTGCGCCGCCGGCCGGCGTGCTGCTCGACGACAAGCTCACGGTCACGAGGTTTCTCTCGGCCGCCGGTGCCGAGATCACCGAACTCAACCTGGTGCGGCAGGCGGCCAGCGACGTCAAGGGGGGCGGCCTGGCCCGGGCCTGCACGGCCGGCCGCCTGCTCGTGCTCGTGCTCTCCGACGTGATCGGCGACCCGCTCGAGTTCATCGCGTCGGGGCCGTGCATGCCCGTGGCTGCGACCGCGGCGGCGGCACTCGCCGTGCTCGAGCGCTTCGGTGCCACACGCGCCGCACCGCGGCTCACGGCCGTGCTTCAGGCGGAGGCCGCCCGTGCGGGTCACGGCAACGCGTCGGCCGTCGTCTCGGCGACGGGATCATCCGCGTCGGCATCCTGGACGACCCTCCGCGGCTGCCGCGTCGATCACCTGCTCCTCGGCACCAATGCCACGGCGGTGGAGGCCGCGGCAGGGGCGGCAAAGCGGCTGGGCTACACCGTCACGATCCGCCCCGCCGCTCCGCGAGCGAGCGAGACGGCGGACGAGGTCGGCCGGCGGCTGGCCGATGAAGGGCTGGTGATGGTCGCGGCCGCCGCGGCCGACGGCCGGGCCCGCGCGCTCATCGAAGGGGGCGAGGCGATCGTGCGGCTGCCTGCCGACCACGGTCGCGGGGGCCGCAACCAGCAGACGGTGGTCGCGGCGCTCGCCGAGGCGAGCCACTCAGGTGCCTGGCCGCCGGGGCTGCTCGTGGCGAGCCTCGGCACCGACGGCGAGGACGGCCCCACCCCGGCCGCCGGGGGCCTGGCCGACAGAGGTGTCGCGACCAAGGTCCAGGAACTCGGCCTCGACGCGGCCGCCGCGGTGGCCCGCTGCGATGCGCTGCCGCTGTTGGAGGCGGCCGGCGGCCTCATCGTCACCGGCCCCAGCGGCACGAACGTGGCCGACGTTCGGCTCGTGCTGGCCCGACCATGATCGCACCGGCTATGGAGCCGTGGACCTGTGGTCCGCGGAAACCGGTCTCCACGCCTGAGCGGATTCGGCGGAGCAGAGCCCCGCCGCTACGACGATTCGTCTGCACGACCGTCGCGTACCGCCCGACGCACGAACACGGCCGCCCGGAGGTGCGGCCGGCGGGCCGCTCAGGCTAGAGGGGGCAGGGATGCCCCTGCAGCCGTGAAGTCAGACGTCGCAGAGCGCGACGGCCTGCTTGAGGCCGGCGAGCGGGTCGCGGGTGGGGATAAACTCCTGCCCGACGTAGCCTGCATAGCCGATCTCCAGCAGCTTCCGCATGATCGGCGGGTAGAGGATCTCCTGGTTGTCGTCGAGTTCGGCGCGGCCGGGGTTGCCGGCGGTGTGGACGTGGCCGATCACGTCCTTGCACTGCTCGATCCGGCGGATCACGTCGCCGTTCATGATCTGCACGTGGTAGACGTCGAACAGCATCTTGACCCGCTCGCTGCCGACGCGGCGGAGGATCCCGGCCACGTAGTCGACGTCGTCGCCCTGGTAGCCCGGGTGGCCCTTCATGGGGTGTGAGTCGTCGCGGGTGTTGAGGTGCTCGAGGCAGATCGTGACCCCCCGCTTCTCGCCGAGCGCGGCGAGCTCTTTGAGCGCCTGGACGCAGTTGTCGGCGCCCTCCTCGAGCGAGATCTCGCCGCTCGTGGGATCCTCGGCGTCCCGCCACTTGTAGCCCGTGAAAGCGATCACGGCCGGGAAGCCCGCCTCAGCGCAGGCGTTGATCATCTCCCCGGTGCGGGCGATCACCTCCTCGTGGTAGCGGGGGTTGTTGAGCCCCCGCATGAAGGGCGCGCCCGGCATCCCGTTGGGCGCGATCGCGCACGTGAGCCCGTGCTTCTTGATGGTCGGCCAGGCGGCGGGATCGGCGAGCTCGATCGACGGCACCCCGAGATCCTTGGCCACCTGGCAGGTCTGCTCGATGTCCCACTTGTCTCCGGCGACGTTGAAGCACCAGAACACGATCGACTGTTTGATCCGACCCTTGCGATCTGCCATGGCGACGGCTCCCTGGGTAGCGGCGGCGAAGGGGCCGGCAGCCCCGAGGGCGGCCGCTCCCGCAGCCAGAACGGTTCGACGATTGAGCGGTGTGGTCACAGGAATCCCCAAGGTGGCCAGCGGGCCCGGCGGTCCGCCGGTTGGCTAGTACACTACCAGCCAGGGGCGCCCTTGGGGAGCCTCCGCACCGCCCCTGTTCCGACGTGGCCCATGTCCAGCATTAAGCGGATTCTCGTGACCGGTGGAGCCGGGTTTCTCGGCAGCCACCTCTGCGAACGGCTCGTCGCCGAGGGGCACGACGTGATCTGCGTCGACAACTTCTTCACCAGCCAGAAGTCGAACGTCGCCGGCCTCCTCGAACAGCCCAACTTCGAACTCTTCCGCCACGACATCATTCATCCGCTCTGGCTGGAGGTTGACGAGATCTACAACCTCGCCTGCCCCGCCGCCCCGGGCCACTACCAATACAACCCCATCAAGACGATGAAGACGTCGGTGATGGGGGCGATCAACCTCTTGGGCATGGCCCGCCGCTGCCGGGCCAAGATCCTCCAGGCCTCGACCAGCGAGGTGTATGGAGATCCCGAGGTACACCCGCAGCCCGAGAGCTACCGGGGCTCGGTCAACCCGATCGGTCCGCGGGCCTGCTACGACGAGGGGAAGCGGGCGGCCGAGACGCTGTTTATGGATTACCACCGTCATAACCGCGTGAATGTGCGGATCGTGCGGATCTTCAACACCTACGGCCCACGGATGCATCCCTTTGACGGTCGCGTGGTCTCAAACTTCATCCGTCAGGCCCTGGCTGGCGAGCCGATCACGATTTTCGGCTCGGGCCAGCAAACGCGGAGCTTTTGCTATCGGGACGATCTCGTGGAGGGCATGATCCGGATGATGAACGGCCCCGACGACTTCACCGGCCCGGTCAACCTCGGCAACCCGGGCGAGTTCACGATCCGCCAGCTTGCCGAGCTCACGCTCGAACTGGCCGGGTCAAAGTCGCCGCTCGTCGACAAGCCGCTGCCGGTCGACGATCCGGAGCGGCGGCGGCCCGACATCACGCTCGCCAAGCGGCACCTCGGCTGGGAGCCGACGGTGTCCTTGCGGGAGGGCCTCGCCAAGACGATCGAATGGTTCACGAGCGTGCGGCTCGCCGACTACCGGGCCCCGACCCCGAACTACTAGCTTCCCGGCAAGGCTCGGCGTCGTGCCGACCTGGCCGTGGCCGACCGCCGTCGGCTGGTGCTAACCCGGTCCTCCGGGGCTGGTGTTTGATGATCCGAGCAGGGCGTTCCCCGCCGCGATAACGCCGATGCCGGCCGCCAGGCCGATCAAGTCATACACCCAGTCGAGCGGTTCGGCGGAGCGACCGAACCAGGGCTGGGTGGCCTCGTCGATCGCGGCGAAGGCCGCCAGGCCCACCCCGAGGACAGCGACGCTCCGTGGCGACCACCGGCCCGACGCGGCCAACAGCGCGGCCGCCAGCAGTCCCAAGGCTCCGTAGGCGAGAAAGTGGAGCGTCTTGTCAGACGGGGGATTCGGGCCGAGCAGGTCCTCGGGCCTGGGATGGTGGGTGGCGAACACGAGCAGACCGGTGTAAGCGGCCGTGAGGCCAGCCAGCGGCCGGAGGAACCGTTGGAGGGTGGCTGGCATCGAGGACGGATCCGGGGCGACGGGGCGAGCATTCCCCGGGAACCCCAAGATTACACCCGGTTTTTGCTCTTCGCCCATCCGTCCCCCTCCGCTACTTTCCGCTCCCCGCGGCGGCTGTGCCTGCCCGCCCGAATGCCCGAGGAGAGTGCTTGCCCATGAACCGCCCAGAACTGTCGGCTGTCGTGCTCGAACTGCTCGAAAAAGAGACCGGCGAGACCTATCCCGAACTGGCCGAGAAAACCTCGCTCCGCGCGGGCCTGAACCTCGACTCGCTCGACATGGCCGGGCTCGTGCTCCATGTCGAAAGCCACTTCCGCATCCAGATCGAGACCGAACTCCTCGAGCGCATCGTGACCGTGGGCGACATGCTCGACGTGCTCGAGGAGAAGCTCGCCGCCAAGGCCGGCCGACAGGCCGCCTGACGACCGGCGCCGGCCAGCACGGGGGAGCGTCATGAACCACCAGTCGTCCAGCCGGCCGGCGGCACCTGCCGGCTGCGGGGTTGCAGGCCACGCGCTTGTCGAATGCCGGGCATCGGCGTTGGGCGAACTCCGCGGCCGCGCGGGGCCCGCCAATGCGCCCCCGATTCCGCTGCGGTTTCTCCGCCACGCCGACGAGCACACCGTGGTCGGCCTGCATGCGGTGCTCGCGGTGATTGCCGCCGGGTCGTCGCCGCCCGACCTCACGCGACACGCCGTGATCGCCGCCCCCTGCCAGTCAGGACGCCTCGCGGCCGCCCGCACCCTTGCCCTGCTGGCGTCGGATGGCGCGGTCAGCGTGTCTCCGCACGTGGTGCCGCAGTGCTCGCTCCACTCGGTGGCCGGGGCCGTGAGCGTCGCCCTGGGCATGCACGGTCCGCACCTCGGCGTGGGCGGCGGCCCCGACGCGCTGGCCGAGGGGCTGCTGGCCGCGGCCACGCTGCTCGTCCACGGTGATCCCGAGTGCACGGCTGCCTGGCTGGTGGCCACCGACTGGGAGGAGGAGCCCGCCCTCGATGCGGCGGGCAATCCCGCTGGCGACCCCGTCTGCCGGGCGCTGGCCGTGCAGCTCGTGCCGGCCGGTGAGGCTGGAGACGACGGTCAGCCCAGACACGAACTCTCGCTCGCGGTGCGGCCGCTGGGGCGGTGCGAGTCGCGCCCACAGTTGCACCAGCCGGCCGGCGGAATCGTCGCCTTCGCCCGGGCGCTGGCCATGTGTCGTGCGGGCACAGCCCTGGCCGCCTGGGCGATCGACTGCCCGTGGGGTGAGATTCGGCTGACCGCGCGCTCGATCACCAAGGCCCGTGTGCGGGAGGCGGCATGAGCGCGACCACGCGACGCCGGCGCGACGAGCGGGAGCCCGTGGTGATCACGGGGCTGGCCGCCGTCTCGCCCTTGGGCGCGACGATCGACACGATCTTCGACCGGCTGTTTGCCGGCGTCTCGGGGGTGCGGGAGATCGAGATCGACCCCCGGGCCAAAACCGCGGCCCGGTTCGCCGCGCCGGTCGCCGAGATTCCCCTGCCGGTCGGAATCGAATGGGACGAGTTCGCCAAGCTCGACCGGCTCGAGCAGCTCTGCCTGGCGCCCGTCGCCGGGGCCCTCGCCGACTCAGGGATCGATCGCAGTCCCAATGGTCCGCGGATCGGCCTGGTGCTGGGCTTGGGCGCCGAGCACCTGAAGGCCTGGGAGCTCGACTTCCTCGCGGCTGGCAGGGCCGTCTTCGAGCCCCGCCGCGATCCCACCATCGTCCACCGGCTCGCCGCCCGCACCGGGATCACCGGACCGGCGGTGACCGCGGCGGCGGCTTGTGCGTCGAGCGGCTACGCGCTGGCGCTGGCCCGCGCCTGGATCGACGCCGGCTGGGTCGATGCCTGTGTCGCCGGCGGCTGCGACATCCTCAGCCCGACCTCGATCGCCGCCTTCTACAACCTCCGGGCTCTGTCGCGGCGGGCCGACGACCCGACCAAGGCCTCGCGACCCTTCGACCGCGACCGCGACGGGTTCGTGATGGGCGAGGGGGGTGCGTGCTTCGTGCTCGAGCGCCAGGCCGCCGCTGCCGCCCGGGGGGCCCGGCTGCGCGGCGAGCTCGCCGGTGTCGGGATGTCGAGTGACGGCGTCCACATGGTGACGCCGAGCACCAACCCTGCGCAGGCCGCCCGCGCGATCGCCGCGGCGCTCGCCGACGCCGGTGTGTCGCCCGGCGAACTCGACTACGTCAACGCCCATGCCGCCGGCACGCCCGTGGGCGACGTGGCCGAGGCCGGCGCGATCCGGCTGGCATGCGGCGACGCGACCGAGGCGATTCCGGTGAGTTCCACGAAGAGCATGACCGGTCATCTCGTGAGCGGGGCGGCGGCCTTCGAGGCGCTGGCCTGCCTGGGGGCGATCGAGCGGCAGGCCGTGCCGCCCACGGTAAACCTCGATGAGCCCGATCCTGCCTGCCCGCTCCTGCATGTGCCGCACGTGGCCCGGCCGCACCGCGTGGTCGTGGCGGCGAGCAACTCCTTCGGCTTCGGCGGCTCCAACTTGTGCCTCGTCTTGCGCGCTGCTTGACCAGATTCATTCTCACCGCATCCCAACCATCAGCCCCGAGGAGCCCACCATGACCTTGTCCGCCCGCCACGTTCCACCGGCCACCATCACCGCCATCGATGCGCTCCTGGCTGAGTTGGTGGCCCGCTGGCACGAGGTCGACCCAGCCCACGCCGAGGACGGGCTCCGCGGCCGGATCTGCGAACTGCATCGGTTTAACTTCCTGCTGTGGCACGAGGAAGACATCGCCCGTTCCCCGGATGTCACCGACACCCGAATCGCGGCGGTGAAGCGGGCGATTGACCGCTACAACCAGGCCCGCAACGACGCGATCGAGAAGCTCGACGACTGGCTGATCGGCGAGCTTGCCGCCCGGGGCATCACGGCCTCGTCCTCCGCCCTGGCCGCCACCGAGACGCCCGGGGCCGCGATCGACCGGCTGTCGATCCTCGAACTCCGCCGCTATCACATGCGGGATCAGGTCGAGCGAACCGACGCCACGCCGGAGCACCGGGCCACGGCGGCGGAAAAGCTCGTCGTCCTCGACGCCCAGCGGGACCATTTGGTCGCGGCCGCCGACCGCCTGCTCGGCGAGATCTTTGCGGGCCAGCGACCGCTGCGGGTGTTTCGACAAATGAAGATGTACAACGACCCGACGCTGAACCCCTACCTCTACGCCGCCCCGAAGGCTGCCTAGCGCAAGGCCGCTACTTCCGGCAGTTGGCCAGTGCCAGGAGGGCGTAGGCGGTCGTCAGGACCGGCTCGCCCTCCAGCCAGCGCTCGTTGGCGTTGGCCCACGAGCCGTCCGCGCGCTGCCGCGAGACGATCGCCGTGGTGAGTTCGTCCCGCCAGTCGTGTTGTTGGCCGGCGGCGTCGGTGAAGGTGTCGGTGCCGAGCACGCCCAGGGCCTTCGAGGCGGTCTGATAAAAATAGAACAGCCCCGCCTGCCCCATGCCCGGATTCTCCGCAAACGTGTAGTGCTTCTTGAGCCATTCGGTGGCGGCCTTGACCCGCGGGTCGTCGGCCTTGAGGCCTGCGAAGATCATGCTCTTGAGGCCGGCATAGGTCATCGAGGCATAACTTCGCAGGCCGCCGTTGACGGTTGTGCCGGCCTGGCTCTCGCCCCCGTTGGCCGGCGTGTAGTAGAAGCCGCCATCGGGGTTCTTCTCGGGAAAGGGGAGCGGGTTGTGGGGCCCGGGCAGATTCTGGGCCCGCGACACAAACACCAGCGCCCGCTGGATGGCCAGGTCGTTTTCGCTCTCGCCCACGGTCCGCAAGGCCTCGATCATGAAGGCGGTGTTGGAGAGGTCGGGCCGCGACTTCTTGCCGTAGCCGGCGCCCCCGAAGGCGGGGTCGCTCTCCGGCTTGCCCTCGCCGTCGTCCCACTGGATCTGTTTGACGAACTTCACGGCCCCGGCGATCTCATCCTGGAGTCGCCCCTCGGCATTGCAGGCGGCCAGCGCCAGCATCGCGATCGAGGTCTCGTAGTTGGCCACGGGTGAGTCGGGCGAGTAGATGCCGCCGTCGGGCTGCCGGAAGGTGAGCAGGTAGTCGAGAGCCTTGACGACGACCGGGTCGTCGGCTGGCGTGCCGCTGCGGACGAGCCCCGTCACCGCGAGCCCCGTCACGGCCGGCCCCAGGTCGGGCTTGAAGCTGCCCGAGTCATCCTGGGCCTTGGCCAGAAAGGCGTAGGCCTTGGTGATCGCCAACCGGACCGCCGCCTCGTCGGCGGCCGGTGCGGGCCCGGGCAGGAAGGTGGCGACCAGGGCGAACGAGGCGGCAAGACGCGCGAGCATGAGGGAGGCTCCCCGGGGCGGTGACGGCAGCAGCGACCACCGGAAGGATATGCCGGGCGACGGGCGGCAGGAACTGGCCGGCCGGGTTTGGCCGCGGGGGATTTTCCCCCGGGGCGGAGACATTTCCTCCGATTCGGTCAGGCGTCGGCGACGGGCAGTGCCCGGGGGTGCGGGGGCACCAGCCGTGGGGGCGGGTGATGGCCTTCTTCCAGCCGCCACTCCTCCCGCTCCTCGTCGCTGGCGTAATACGTGAGCCAGACGGTCTGGTCGCCATCGAGTGAGGCGCTGCAGTCCCAGTGGACATAGTTGTCCGGGAGGTCGACCTGCTTGAGGGGTGCCGGGAGGATATCGCGACGGATCAGCATGTAGAGTTCGCGGTCGGAGAGATGATCGGTGTAGTCGAGCACGATCTTCCGCGAGTGGAGCCGCTCGATCGTCTCCCAGAGCCGCTCCCGGAGCTGATCTTCGTCGAGCGTGCAAGCCGGTTGCATCGCCAGCGGCGGGTGGAACCAGCGGGCCACCGGGGCCAGCGGCGCGAGTTCCCAGGCGAGCATCGACTCGAGAAACCGGTTCTCGGCCTCGGTCGGCAGTTGGCGAAAGTCGATCTCCCAGACGGCTTCGTCGAGGTAGGGCTCGATCGCCGTCCGCAACTCGCCGTTGCGGATCAGGCAGTCGATTTCTTCGGGATCGGGATGGCGGGCGAGGGGCATACCGCAGCGGTGTCCTGAAAGCTCCGCGTCTGGGTCCGGCTCCCGCCGGCACCTCGTTCGCGGTCTGCTTCCGACGATACCTACCCGGCCACGCCGTTCAACGAATTGCGCTCCCCGGAAGCCCGTTTTTTTCAGGGTCAACCCGCTACGACCGCTACGAACGGGTATCTCTTCGCCGCCCGGCGATTTCCCCCCAGATTGCCGCAGCCGCCGAATCCCCCGGGTTCAGCCGGCGGCGGGCTTTTCCAGCTCGCGGTGGGCAGCGCATTCCGCCTCGAGCGCGGTGATCTTGGCTACGCGGCGGGCGTGGCGGCCCCCCTCGAAGGCGGTCGCGAGCCAGGTTCGGATCACCTTCTCTTGCATCTCGGGCCCGAGCATCTCGGCGGAGAGGCAGAGAACGTTGAGGTCGTTGTGGCGGCGGCTCATCTCGGCGGTCACCTCGTCGTGACAGGTGGCTGCCCGCACCCCCGCCACCTTGTTGGCGGCGATCGCCATGCCCACGCCCGTGCAGCACAGGAGGATGCCGCGCTCGACGGTGCCTTCGGCCACCCGCCGAGCCACCTCCGCCGCCACATCGGGGTAGTCGACCGCCTCGTCACCGAACGAGCCACAGTCGACGATCTCATGGCCCATCCGCTCGAGCAGGCCGACGAGCCGGCTCCTCGAGGTGACACCGCGGTGGTCGCTGCCGATCGCTATCCGCATGGGGCTTCAGCCGTTTGAGAAAGGGATTTCACCCGGGCCGGAAGGAACCGCCGGCGGAAGGTCGAGTGTAGCGATTCTGGCAGCGAGATGCTCGCGGATTTGCCGGGCACATGAGCGGTAGGTGTCGAGGCTCCCGCCGATCGGGTCGATCACGTCGCGGCGGTCCGGCGAGAGCATCGCGACGCGGTCGCCGGCCTCAGGGAACTGCCCGAGCAGGGCCGCCCGGTGGGAGGCGGTCATCGTCAGGATCACGTCGGCCTGGCGGACGAGCGACTCGGTGAGGGGTTGGCTGGAGTGGCCGCGAAGGTCGGCCCCCAACTCGCCCACCGCCTCCAGGGCGCCGCTGCTGGCCGGGCCGCCAGCCCAGGCCGCCAGCCCTGCGCTGGTCACGACAACCCCGCGCTGATCGATCTCCTCCGGCCCGCAGCCAAGCCGCTCCGCCACGACCTTGCGGAACAAGGCCTCCGCCATCGGGCTGCGGCAGGTGTTGCCCGTGCAGACAAACATCACCATCAGACTCGACAACCGCCGCAGCGTCTCCTCCGAAACAATGCCCGGTCGCACGATCCGAAACCCCGCGCCCACGAGTTCGATCGTGGAGGCGGGCTGCGCGTAGCGGGCCGGACCGTCGTCGAGCACGATCGCCAGCGTGCCGCCGGCCAGCGCGCGGATCTGTTCTGCAGTGACGACGGAGCCAGAGGCTGGTTCTGCGATCATCACCGGTCCGGCAAGCATGCGCATGCAGTCGGCCAGGAGCGGATGGCCGGGGATCCGCAGGCGCAGGCGTCCGCCGGCTACGAGAGCCGCCCGCGTGGCGGCGGGGAGCCTTGTGATCAGGCTTTCCGGATGATCGTCGGGCACGATCATGGCGACCGGGCCGGGCCAGCAGCGGCGGGCGAGCCGCCGTCCCACCGGCGTGATTCGCGGCGCCCAGTCCAGCGCCTCCTCAGCGCTCTTGACGACGAGCGTCAGACGCGGCTCACCGGCTTCTGCGCCGCTGATGGCCAGCAGGACATCGGCCGCGGCGGCCACGCGGGCACTCGCGGCGACCACGTAGTCGGTCTCAGTGGGGAAGGCTACCGGCCGGCCTTCCGCCAGGGCCTGCACCGCCCGGTGCACGATATCGCGGGCATCCTCGGTGCGACGCACATCGATGAGCAACGGCGGAACGGGGGGCGGCATGAGAGGACCGCTGGCCGGGTGCGACCGCGGACTGGAGGGGTGCGTGTCCGGCATGCGCCGGCCCGGGCCGGCCAAACCCTTGAAATTACCGCTTTTCTCACCCCCCAGTCAAGGATCGGCGTCTGGGCAAGCAGGGCCGACGCGGGCCGGGCCCGGGATCGGCAGCGGACAGTTTTCGGCTTGTGGCGGCCGCATGGGGTCGGCTATTCACCCCAACGTCTTGAGCCGTCCCCACCTCCGGCGCCCTTTCTTGAATCGCTCGCTCGCCACTTTCCGACCCCATCTCCGGCTCGCGGCGTACGCGGCACTCGCCGTGTGCATCGGCCCGCTGGTTCGCGGGGCCGACCCGGCCGGCCCCGCCCCGCTGCCACCCGTGGCCGCCGGTGCCACGACGGCCCCACCGGCCGATCTGATCGTCGAGGTTCGAATCGAGGGTAACGAGGCGACCGAGGTCTCGAAGCTGCCCAAGCTCGTGACGCGGGCCGGCCAGGTCTTCGACCCGCGCACGGTCGAGGAAGACGTGCGGACCTTGCACCGGTCACGGAAGTTCGTCGATGTCCACCCGAAGTCTGTGCGCGTCGCCGACGGCGTGGTAGTCATCTTCCAGGTCGTCGAGCGACCGATGCTGCGGCACGTGCGGTATGTCGGCAACGAGCGGATCACCACCCGCACGCTCCGCAAGAAGGCCGAGATCGACGTGGGCGACTCGATGGATCCGTACGTGGTCGAGGAGGCCCGGCGCCGGATCGAGAGCTACTACCACGAGAAGGGCTATGAATCCGCCCGCGTGACGACGATCGAGGGCAGCAAGCCAGGCGACAAGGGGGCGGTGTTTCTGATCGATGAGGGGCGGTCACGCAAGGCGCTGTGGACCAGCTTCGTCGGCAACACGATCGCCAGCGACGGGCGGCTGTTGACGCAGATCAAGAGCAAGCCGGGTGTACTCTGGTTTTTGGGAGGCGACATTGACCGCGACGTGATCGACGGCGACGTCGACGCCCTGACGGCCTACTACCGCAGTCTCGGCTTCTTCCAGGCCAAGGTGGGCCGCGAAGTGTCGGTCGTTCGCGAGGGCATCCGCGACTGGACCCACGTCACCTTCGTGATCAGCGAGGGGCCGCGGTACACCGTGCGAAACGTCTCGTTCATGGGCAACAGCAAGTTCAAGACCGAGTTCCTCGACCGGGAACTGGAGCTCAAAGGGGGTGAGTTCTTCAACCAGGCCAAGATGGACAAGGATCTCAACCAGATCCGCGACATCTACGGCGGCCGCGGCTTCGTGTTTGCCGACATCCGGGCCGACCCCCGGTTCCTCGAGCAGCCGGGCCAGCTCGACCTCGTGTACAACGTCGCCGAAGGGCAGCGCTACCGGGTCGGGCAGATCAATGTCCGAATCCGCGGCGACAACCCGCACACTCGGCACAGCGTGGTCCTCAACCGGCTCTCGCTGCGGCCGGGCGACATCCTCGACATCCGCAAGCTCCGCGAGGACGAGCGGCGGCTGAAGTCGAGCAGCCTGTTTGCGGCCGACGCTGCGCAGGGGCAGGGCCCGCGAATCAGCTTCTCGAAGCCCACCGGCGACGAGGGCACGCAGATGGCCCGCGATCCCGACCGGCCAGGCTTCCGGGGTCAGAGCCCCGACGACGAAGCCGAAGCCGTGCTCAATCTTGTGCTCGAAGGGGAGTGGAATGAGGCCACCGAGGGGCAGCCGGCGGCGCCAAAACGGCTGGCGACTCCGGCCGCCGAGCGCGATTCTGCCGCGCCGCCCCCCGCCGCCACTGCCAGCCAACCCGTCTGGCGGGGACAGAGCCCCGCCTATCCCGCGCCGGCACCGGCGGCTGCGAGCCCCTGGCAGGCGGCGCAACCGGTGCCGCAGGCCTATCCCGTTGCCCAGCAGCCCGGCTTCCAGCAGCAACCGATGCCGCAGCCGGCCTTCCAGCAAGGGGTGGCGCAGCAACCCGGACAGGGCTGGGGAGGGCAGCCGCTCGCCCAGCCCGGCCCCGGCGCCCTCGACTACTCACGGTTCTCCGCCCCGCCACCGCCCGCCAATCCCTACACCGCCCAGCAGCCCGTGGCTCCCGGCGGCCCGGGGCCCGCGGTTGGCTTCCAGCCGCTGCCGGTCGCACAGGCCGATCCGAACCAGCCGCCGGCGTTTCAACAGCCCGGCATGGTGCCCGACTTCGGCGGCGGCGGCGCCATGGGGGGAATGCCCGTGTTTCCGGGCAACGAGCCGTACGTGATCCTCGACGTCGATGCCGAGGAGACGCAGACCGGTCGACTCATGATCGGGGCCGGCGTCAACTCCAATGCCGGCTTGGTCGGCAACATCGTCGTCGACGAGCAAAACTTCGACATCCTCCGTCTGCCCCGCAGCTGGGACGACATCAAGAACGGCGTCGCCTTCCGCGGTGCCGGGCAGCGGTTCCGGCTCGAGGCGGCGCCCGGCACGCAACTCCAGCGCTACATGGCCACCTTCCAGGAACCGTATCTCTTCGATACGCGGATCGGCCTGTCGCTCTCGGCCTCGTACTACACCCGCTACTTCTTCGACTGGGCCGAGGCCCGCACCGGCGGCCGCGTGGGCCTGGGCTACCAGTTCCAGTTCGCCCCGGACCTGTCGGTGAATGCCGGCTTCCGCGGGGAGAGCGTCGACATCTTCAATCCTCGCGTGCTGGCGCCCGACATCGTCAACATGCTGGGCACCAACGGCGTGTATGGGTTTTCCACCGGCATGATTCATGACACCCGCGACAGCCCCTTCATGCCCACGCAGGGCCACTTGGCGACCTTTGAGTTTGAGCAGGTGGTCGGCACCTTCTCGTACCCCCGCGGCATCCTCGAAGGGCGGCAGTATTTTCTGCTCAATGAGCGGCCCGACGGCTCTGGCCGGCATGTGCTCTCGGTCGGCTCCGTGCTCGGCATGAGTGGCCCCGACACGCCTGCCTACGACAACTTCTTCGCCGGCGGCTACAACACGATTCGCGGCTTCGTGTTTCGCGGGGCGAGCCCCCGCCAGTCCGGTCCCAACGGCCAGCAGGCGATCGTGGGCGGTCCGTTCCAGTGGCTCAACACGATCGAATATCTGTTTCCGATCACGGCCGACGACACGCTCCGCGGCGTCGTGTTCACCGACTTCGGTACGGTCGAGAGCAACGTCGCGATCAACAACCTGCGGGTGGCTCCGGGCTTCGGCCTGCGGATCACGCTGCCGGCGATGGGGCCGGCCCCGATCGCGCTGGACTTCGCGGTGCCGGTGTCCAAGGCTCCGTTCGACAGCGAGCAGTTGTTCAGCTTCTTCGTGGGCTTCGCGAGGTAGGCCGATGGACGGCACCGGACACGGGCAACGCGACGCGCAGCGGATCCTCGTGGTCTGCACGCGGTATATCGGTGATACCGTGCTCGCGATCCCTTTCCTCCGCAACCTGCGCCGGGCATTTCCAGCCGCCACGATCGACGTCTGTGCGGAAGGGGGAGCGCGGCTGGTGCTGGCCGACTGCCCCTACGTCGACGAGCTGATCGCCTGGCGGCGGCCGGCCGGCCGCCGCGGGTTCGTGGCCTCGCTCGCGGCCATTCGCACCCAGGCCACCTGGCTGGCCGGCCGGGGCTACGACCGCGCCTATCTCCTCAAGCGGTCGTTGTCGGGGGCGATCCTGGCGACGCTCGCCGGCGTTCCCCACCGGGTCGGATTCGCCGCCGACGGCCGCGCCCTGCTGCATACGGCCGTGGCGCCGGCCCGCGGCCGCCATCAGGCGGCCCGCTATCTCGACCTGCTCGTGGCCGATGGCATCCCCGTCGACGACGGAGCCAATGAAAACTGGATCACCCCAGCCGCCGCGGCCCACGTGGCCCGCCTGCTCGCGCCGCTGCCGAGCGACCGGCCCCGGGTGTTTGTGGCCATGCGTTCGACCGCGAAGGAGAAGCATTGGCCGACCGACCGCTGGGCGATGCTCGTCACCCGGTTGGTGGCCGAGCGGCGCTGCGAGGTGGTGCTCTGCGGGGCGCCCGACGACGCGCTGCTGCATGACGCCGTGCGGGAGGCGGTCGGCCCGCTGGTGGCCGCCCACGTTCACGATCTCACGGCGACCGTCTCGCTCCGTGAGACCGGCGCACTTTTGGCCGG
>Ga0247837_1005656_pt1 | contig 18510 bp, 14 predicted proteins | sample LaCtaG_2_FD_187115 | JGI IMG/M metagenome (GOLD analysis project Ga0247837, IMG submission 187115) | Freshwater microbial communities from meromictic Lake La Cruz, Castile-La Mancha, Spain - LaCruzMarch2015_14.5m | ecosystem: Environmental > Aquatic > Freshwater > Lake | place: Spain: Castile-La...
CTCGGAGACGTCGCATAGCCCGGTCGAGTGCGCCTCACTGCTAATGAGGTAGGGGTTTTAAAAGCCCCTCGGAGGTTCAAATCCTCTCGTCTCCGCCAAAAAATCACCTGAGCTTTAGACTTGTGGGATGCTGACAGCAATCAAGGCAAGCCTGGCGTTTATGACGCCCAAGGAGCGCTCTAAGTGGTACTTCCTGACCGGACTTCGAGCACTTCTTTCAATCCTTGATCTTGTTGGAATTCTCGCCATCGGATTCGTGGTCACGTCTACCGCAATCTTCCTTACCTCTGGCAGTGACCCTAATCGCGTGGTTGAGTTTGCAGGACTGCAGATTCCCGCAGTGAATGCACAAACGCTTCCCTGGGTATCTACCGCCGTCCTGGTGCTTTTCCTCGCAAAAGCCCTATTCTCAGTTATTCTCACCAAACGGGCTGCTTTCTTCGTTGCGACCGTGGAGGCAAGATCTGCAAAGACGATTGCAGAGATTGCTTTTGGGGGAGACCTCGGAAATGCCAGAAAGCGCTCTCGAGAAGAGATGATGTACGCGATTCAGGGAGGCTCCCCATCCGCGTTCAACGTCCTCTTGAACGCTGTGAATTCACTGGCAACAGAAACCATGTTGTTTGTTGTTATCTGCCTAGGGTTCCTGTTCATTGACCCATGGGCAACTCTGGGTGCAGTACTTTACTTCGGGCTAATCGCTTTCGTAATGCAGTATTTCGTTGGCTCATTAATGACAAAAGCAGGGCAGATTGCAACCAAAGGTGCTGTAGCAGCCAACACGGCGATCAGCGACCTACTCTCAGTTTTTCGGGAGTTACTTGTACTTGGAAAACGAGACAAATACATAGACGCAATCTACAAGGCGAGGGCTGCCGCTGCTGACAGCGCCGCAAACACGTACTATTTGAGCGGTATGCCTCGGTACATCATCGAGGCCGCCTTACTAGTTGGGGTAGCACTTTTTGTGCTCACTCAAGCTCTTACTGGTGACATAATCAAGTCTGCGGCGACTATCGGCGTTTTTCTCTCTGGTGGTTTTAGGCTCACGGCCGCTTTACTGCCATTACAAAATTCACTGTTAACGATAAACGCAATTATTCCCTCAGCTCGAACAGCCCATGAGATTCTCGAGCTATCCGAAAGAACTGCGCCTAGTGCCACATCGAAGGCCGCTCCTCAAGTTAAGGTAAATTCATTTCCTGTAGCAGCCACCTCGAGTGCCGCCATCGGGGTCGAGCTGCTAGATGTTTCTTTCTCATATCCTGATGCAGAAAAACCGGCCTTAAGGAATGCCTCCTTTAAGGTTCTGCCAGGCAGCCAAGTCGCACTAATGGGTCCCTCTGGAGCAGGAAAGTCAACCATTGCGGACTTGCTGTGTGCTGTATTGACACCAACTAGCGGAACTGTCGTTCTAACTGATACAGCGACAGGCTCAGCCAATACTCCTGGTATTAGGAGAGTTAGCTATGTTCCCCAACGACCGGGTTTGGTTTCCGGCACAATACTTGACAATGTTGCCCTTGGTGAGAACAGCGACCAAGTAAGTCGAGAGCAAGCGCTAGAAGCGCTAGAACTTGCAAACCTCGGCGTTCTAATTGCAGAGCTTCCAGACGGATTAGACACACCCCTCGGCAAGCTTCAAGATGGCCTTTCGGGGGGCCAGATGCAACGGCTCGGGCTCGCTAGGGCGCTTTATACAAAGCCAGGACTCTTGATCATGGACGAAGCAACTTCAGCGTTAGACGCAGAGTCAGAAGCAGAGATACAAAAGGCTCTAGATGCAATGCGTGGCAAAGTGACCGTTGTTCTAATTGCTCATCGTCTCAATACAATTCAGCACGCCGACAAAGTTATCCTGGTAGAAGATGGGCGAGTGGAGGATTCTGGAACGTTTAAGGAACTAATCGCGAGAAACCCATCAGTCGAACGTGTTGTCGATCTTATGAGGGTTGAAAAGGATTAGCTGAATAACTCCTTTATCAAAAGGTCAACACTGTCTTCTACTGGGCCCGTTCCGTCAATCACAAGTTCGGCTGATTCAGGAGCCTCATAGTCTTGGCCCACACCTGTCAAGTTTGGAAGTTCGCCGGCAGCCGCCTTTTTGTAGAGACCTTTGGGGTCTCGGTCCGCACAGACTTCAGCCGGAGTCTTTACCCAAACCTCCGCGAAGTCGCCTTCTGGGAAAAGAGACTTAGCTTGCGCTCGATCTTCAGCGTATGGGCTAACTAACGCAACGACAGTGATAAGGCCAGCGTCGTATAGGCTGTGTGCCACCTCCGAGACTCGTCTAACATTCTCCGCCCTATCTTCACGCGTGAAACCCAAGTCTTTGTTTAGCCCAAGACGAATGTTGTCACCGTCTAGGACGTACGCGTGCATACCCAGAGAAAAAAGCTTCTTTTCCAGGGCATTAGCAATAGTTGACTTTCCGGACCCTGATAGCCCAGTCAACCAAACAACTTTTGCCTTCTGATTCTTTTGAGATGCCCTTGCCTCTCGGTCAATCTCATAATGATGCTCCGAGATGTTGGCACTCCGTCTGAGGGAGTGCGTGACCATTCCGGCACCCACGGTGTTCATTGTGGCGCGGTCAACAAGAATAAAATTGCCTTTGAAGCGGTTCTGCTTGTAGGGAACTAGGGCAACTGGTGAGTCTGTGGCCAGCTCAACCGCGCCAATCTCGTTAGTTTTCAAAACACGTGCTGCGTCATGCTCACCGTTGTTGATGTTCAACACATGGCGGATGTTTGTGACTATCGCCGGAACTTGGGTGGACCCTGAGATAAGAAAATAACTCTTGGAGTGAATTAAGTCAGTTTCTCCGAGCCAGACCACCGTCGCTGCAAATCGATCGGCTGGAGAGGAGGCTTTGGCTGCCAACTCAATGACATCTCCGCGGGTTGCGTCCACGTCTGGCTCCAGCACCAAAGTCACAGCTTCACCCTCTCCTGCTGAATGAAGATTGCCGTCAAAGGTTGAGATCTGCCCAATCTTTGCGGTCTTTTTCGAGGGTAGAACCGCTACTTCATCGCCAACAGAGAACAATCCGCCAACGATGGTTCCGGCGACTCCTCTAAAGTTCTCAGCCCTTGAAATCATCTGGACGTTGAGCCTTGGAAGATTCTCTACAGAATCTTGGACATCCCATTCTTGGATGTATTCGAGAAGAGTCGGGCCATGGTACCAAGGCATATTCTCGGTACCATAAACGACATTGTCGCCAGCAAGGGCGCTTACTGGAACGAACTTGATGTTTGTTATTTCAAGTCGTTCGATGGTCTCCTTTAGACCTACTTTGATTTCGATGAATTCCTTCTCGCTGTAATCAACACCATCCAGCTTGTTGATTACAACGGCAATCTTGGTAACTCCCATTAATGAACAGATGGTCAAGTGGCGCAGAGTCTGAGTTCTAATTCCGCGGGTAGCGTCAACCAGGACAAGAGCAATATCAGCTCTCGAAGCCGCAACAGCCATGTTTCTTGTGTATTGCTCATGACCAGGAGCATCGGCAATGATTAGTCTTCTGCCGTTCAGAAGATTCATTGAACGGTAAGCAACGTCAATAGTTATTCCTTGCTCACGCTCCGCTTCAAGTCCATCGGTCAATAGACTGAAGTCAATTTCACCTGCTTTGATTGTTGAACCTGAGCGGCGTACAGATTTGGCGGCATCCACGGTGTCGTCGGGGACGCTATCTGTTTCTACTAGCAGGCGGCCAATAAGGGTTGACTTACCATCGTCCACCGAGCCACATGTAACAAGTCTGATGATGGGTTTTTCCATTAGAAATACCCTTCAGTCTTTTTCTTCTCCATGGAGTCTTCTTTTTCACCATCAATGAGCCTTGTGGCCCGCTCCGAAAATTTCAGTTCAGTAACTTCTTTCACTACTTCTTCCATAGTTGTTGCGTCAGAGTCAACGCCCGCTGTTAACGGATAGCACCCCAAAGTTCTGAAGCGAATTTTTCGCATTTCAGGCACTTCGCCATCCTTTAGAGGGTAGCGCTCGTCATCAACCATGATCATCTGACTTCCTCGCCAAACAATAGGCCTCTCTTTGGCAAAGTAAAGAGGGCTGACCTTTATGTTTTCCTGAAGGATGTAGTTCCAGATGTCAAGCTCAGTCCAATCGGAGATTGGGAAAACCCTCATTGTCTGATTAGGAGCAAGCTTGGGATTATATGTTCTCCAAAGCTCAGGCCGTTGACTTCTTGGGTCCCAACGGTGACCCGGTTCACGAACTGAGAGAATTCTTTCCTTGGCCCTACTGCGCTCTTCATCTCTTCGCGAGCCGCCAATAGCTGCGTCAAATCCGTGTTTGTCGAGTCCTTCGCGAAGCGCCACGGTCTTCATGATTCTCGTGTATTCGGATGCCCCCATGGAAAAAGGGGTAATTCCATCTGTAATTCCTTGGTGGTTTGTTTGGACCAGTAACTCAAAACCGACCTCTTTAGCTGTCTCATCGCGAAATGAGATCATCTCCTTGAATTTCCAGGTGGTGTCTATGTGCATTAATGGGAAAGGAATTGGCCCCGGGGCAAATGCTTTACGTGCTAAGTGCAGCAGGACTGAAGAGTCCTTGCCGATGGAATAGAGCATCACTGGTTTTCGAAAAGCGGCAGCAGTTTCCCTGAAAATTTCTATAGATTCATTCTCGAGGGACTTTAATACGGCACTCAAGGTCTCTTTCATGTCTATAAGCCTAGAGCAATCTGTTTTCGTGACGCGTTAAAGCACGACCTCGCCTAATGCAGACTCAAATGCGGTTTGGGAAAAAAAGAGGGGGCTTGGCACTTGAAGTTGAGGGACAACCCGAAACCTGCAGGATCTAGTCACACCATATCGTGCTCCTCATCACCTTTTTCTAGCCGCTTGACATGGACAGTGACTTTTTCTCCCATGTAATAGAAATAGGCGGGAAACGAATCGGGGTTACTCGCTCGAATTTCAAGCATGAGGTCAATAAGGGGACGGTTGGGGTCAATAATGCTGTCAGAGGGTCGCCTTCTTGGATATGCCGAACCTTCATCGCTTTTTTGTTCGACAACATCTAAACCACCGGAAAGCCTTCCCAAAGTGTCGACCAATAATGCGGGTTCTTCAGCATAAACTTTCCTCTGGACAGAGGTAACTGTGTCGAAGGGGGTCAGCTCAACTCGATTTTGGGCCAAAATGGCGCCTGAGTCGATGTCCGCTTCCATAATGTGGATAGTTGAGCCAGAGTAATCCTCGCCATTCAGAATGACGTAGGCTCCAGAATTAGGCCCCTTGTACTTCGGGAGCAGTGTCGGATGCACATTAATGGCCAAGGGGTGAGCGGCTAGACGCTCTCTAGTCAGTATTGAGGGCCAACCAATGCTCAAAATTCCTGATGCCTCGAAAGCGCTTAAGTCATCATCAAGCCCTGAGGTGCTGGAATCCATAATGGCTACTGCTTGGCCCCTAAACAACGTGCCGACTAGGGATCTGAGACCACCGCTTGATGAGGAGGGAAGTAAAACTGCAACTACATTTACTCCTGAATCACTTAGGGCAGCGAGCGAAGCAAATCGCTTCTCTCCACCCCCATACAAAACAACCCAAGACTCACACGAACTATAGAACCGCATTTAATTGTCTCCTCAGTGGCTAAACCTGATTCAAAGAGTACCGCTGAAAGGAGCTATAAAGAAGTTTGGGTAGCTGGAAAGTGACGCGGCGACGGCGGCATCGGACAAATTCGCATTCTTCGAAACGTAAGTCCGAGACTCATAAGCGACTTCTTCAGCCCCCCAGCGACTTTTGAAATTCCTTAAGGAAATCTGGTCGGGACGAGTGCCCCCCCAATTCCAAATTTTTGACTCGAAGTCGACTACTGAGTCGTGCATAGCATGAAAAATTAAGGCGCTCAAAGGTTGGAGGGCTCTGAATTTTGGCTCTACAACTGGAAAAAAGTATTCAACCTGGTTTCTAAAATAGAAAATCAAGAGACCTGCCGCCAATTCCCCATCCATTTTTGCAGTGTAAATTCTGTAGTGCTTGTCGTATGTAAATGATTCAAGCACAGCTTGCACAAAGCTTGAAGGCTTGGGCATACCTCCTTGTCGGGTTTCCATATCCAATCGGTGGATCTCATATAGTTCCTTGATTGCGTCTTCTGATTCGCCGTGTACTATTTGGAAACCCGACTTAAGCCCTTTACGTATAGCCCTCCTATGATGTGAGTGGAAGGAACTCATGAGGAGTTCCCCAACTTCAACTGCGCCTTGCGCCCCAGGAAGCGGAGTGACTTGCGCGACTCTCGGTCGAACAATCAAATCGAATCCATCGCCGATCTTTTCAGTTGGCCCGTTTTCAAAAATTCCATCCACAATTGTCACTGCTGAAGGCTTTAGATCAGCGATTGTATTTTGGATCCCAAGATCAAGGGTGTCATAAACTGTCTGTGGTGATTCTGGTTGAGCAATCAAACCACCGTTACTCCCGAAAAACGGCAAAGAGTTTATAATCCTTCCCAGAGGTCCGTCCATTATAAACATGGGCAGCGCCGCCATTAAAGTCGTGTCATCCCTAACGACTAGATAGAGTTCGCTGGCACTCGGAATTGTACGTCTCAGAAAATTTCTGTACTCGAGTGTGTGGGTAAACATGGCATGCGAGGAATTGAGAACTAAGTCTGAATACTCTTGCTCATCTGTCCCTGACATGAGACTGAACTTAATTTTGGAACTCCTGCGCCAGCTCGACTAACAGGCGTCTGATTCGGCGGAATTCTCGACGCGTTAGGGATGGGTAAAATGGAATTGAAACAATCGTGCTCAATAGTTGAGCAGACACAGGAAATTGGCCATCTGTAAACCCCAGCAACCGGTGGAGGGTATCATCGACACCTTTGCGAACAGAGATGCCCCTAAAATCGGCAAACTCCCTAACTGAATTGAAGTCGGCTGCCAAACGAATAGTAAACCTAAATGGTACTTGGGCGTTGGGGTCCACACCAGTGCTTAGGCCTAACCGCCTGCAGTCATCTGCTAGCAGTGCCGCCATTTTCCCTCTACGGGAAAGAAACACAGGGTATCTCTTCAGTTGAGAGATCCCTATAGATGCGCTTAGGTCAGACATCTTTCCCGCGGACGTAAAGAACTCAGGAAGATTTATAGCACGATCTAAGAGCGCCTCATTTTTAGTTACGAGCATACCCCCCTCCCCTGTCGTGAGACACTTGGTAGCGTTGAACGAATAGACACCCACGTCACCAAGTTGTCCAGCGGTCATCCCGTGAATCTTAAATCCAAATGCCTGAGTAGCGTCCTCAACAATTGGTACGCCAAACTCTCTTAACTCTTGAATGTTGCATGGATTTCCAAATGTATGAACTGCAATGATTGCTTGGGTTAACGAGGTGATGCTTCTCGATACAGTTTGATAATCTAGGACCCCAAAATTGTTCACGTCCGACAAGATAGGCCTAGCCCCTACGGATTCGATTGCTGATAGAACATCGCTGCAGACATAGCTCGGTAGCAGGACCTCGTCCCCTCTCCCAATTCCAATTCCGATTAATGCTGCCTTTATCGCAGCAGTTCCTGAAGTGGCAGAAAGTGAGGACACTCCGCCAATGAAGCCTGCAACCCTAGACTCAAACTCGGCAACTAGTTTTCCGTTAGCAATATGCCCACTCTTGCTCGCCATCCTCAACATTCTTGAGTCCTCCCAACTAATCCAAGGCCGTGAGTGGGGAATATCCCGTTTTACTAAAGGCATAGCAATATCTCCCTAAACAGCTCTCTCCTCGATGACCCTAGCCTAAAACACCTGCCCCTCCAATAAAACAGGTCAATGATAAAACTTTTGCCCGATTCAAGGGCTATCATTAGGTGCGCCTTAATCACGCATTTTGCGCTTGTAGCTCAACGGATAGAGCATCTGACTACGGATCAGAAGGTTGGGGGTTCGAGTCCCTCCAAGCGCACTTCTTGTGTTCACTCCTAATCTTTTGTCAGTTTAAATATTCTAGTGAAGCGTTAAATCTAGTCACGGGAGTTTTTCAATGTTGATTGTAAATTGAGCTAAGAAGTACTATTCAGGATCTGGAGCGACCAGAAGAGAGCACACCCACCTCGAGATCCTTTTTATTGTTGGGACAGGGGGCGCCCATAAAGGTAATAGCCCAACCCCAACCGCTTTTGGCTGAAACTCAGAACGACTTCACCCGCACACAACAGCCAGCATCTTGTAGTTCCTTGCAGGACCTTATCCCTCTATTTGCTAGACAGTTGACCAAAATCTAAAATCCTCCCAATCACTTATGTGGCAATCCCGGTCCTGGGCAACCTTGCCTCAAACACTAATTTCCTCGATCAAGTAGCTAGCTATCGCTAGCGATGCGCTCGCGGCCGGCGAAGGACCATTAAGAATATGTAGCTGTCTTTTAGTTTTCTCGAACACAAAATCATCAATCAATGCCCCATCCCGGGCTACAGCTTGGGCTCGAATACCAGATTCGGCGGCGAACAGATCTTTTGTGGACAGCCCGGGAATCAATTTGGCCAAATCCTCGACGTACCTTTTCTTTGAAAGTGACCTATGGAGCTCCTGAAGTGCAAATCCTGGATTTCTAGATAGGAAACCATAGGTCCCTGAATATGTGAGCAGCTTGGCAACCTCCATGCGATCAGACGAACCATGTTTGTAGCCCTCCTTTCTCAGGACGAGAAGGGCATTAGGCCCTGCATGGACAGAGCCCGAGATCATCTTTGTCAGGTGAACTCCTAGAAATGGCATTGAAGAATCTGGAGTGGGGTAAATCAAACCCTTTACTAGATTCGAGCTCTCTTCGTTGAGCTCGAAGTACTCTCCCTTGAAAGGTAAAATTCTTACGTTGGTGCTTAGCCCAGCAAGTCTCGCTATTTTGTCACTGTGCAGACCGGCTGCATTGATTAGAAACTCCGCCCTAGTTCGCCCTTTTTCGTGTTCAACCCAGACCCCCTGAGAATCCTCGCGAATAGCGGTCACGCGTGAACGCAGTATCAACTCCGCACCACTGGCTAGGCTCAAATCCGCAAGTTTTCTAGCAACTAGGCCGAAGTTAATGATGGCCGTCCTTTTCACATGCAGAGCTAGGTGTGAGCCGCAGTGTGGCTCCAGCTCGAGTATCTGGGAACGACCGATTAGCTCAGACTCAACCATGTTTTGCTTTGCCCGCTCGGCAATTGACTTAAGACGCCCCTCATCAGCTTGGCTGGTAGCGACTATTAACTTTCCTGTGACTTTGTGAGGGATACCGTGATTGATTGCAAACTTGATCATCTGCTTATTCCCTGAATTGCATAGTTTTGCTTTCAGTGAGCCTGGGCGGTAGTAAGGACCAGCGTGAATCACGCCCGAGTTTCTAGATGATTGATGGCTTGCTACCGCGGCCTCCTTTTCAATAACAGTCACCTTTACGCCAGATTCAGAGAGCTTGTTGGCTATCGCTAAGCCAACAATTCCAGCTCCGATTATGACTACAGATTTAGGCAAAGGCATTATGTTGGCGGCTCCCATCAGCCTCAGCGGTGGCGTAAGGCCTATCTGTACACTAGAAACAATACGACAACACATAGAGGAAACATGCAACTTGCAGGCCAAAGAGTCCTGGTAATTGGTGGGGCTGGATTTATCGGTAGCCACGTAGTTCGGGAATTGCTTCTAACAGACATTTCCGAAGTAGTCATCTATGACAACTTGACACGAGGTCGAGTGTCGAACCTTGGCGAGTCTCTAAATGACCCACGATGCAAGATTTTTCCAGATGGCGGAGACATTCGTGATGTGGATGTACTTGATAAAGCTGTTGCTGGTGCTGATTACGTCATTCATTTGGCTGCAATGTGGCTATTACACTCCAGGGAGTATCCGAGAACTGCTTTTGAAGTGAATATCCAAGGAACCTTCAATGTCCTTGAGGCCTGCGTAAATCACAAAGTGAAGAAATTAGTTTACTCTAGCTCCGCAAGCGTTTACGGCGATGCGGTTGAAGTACCAATGACCGAAGACCACCCATTTAATAACAGGAACTTCTACGGCGCAACCAAGATTGCCGGAGAGGCGATGGCCAGGGCCTTTCATGACCGCTACGGGTTGAACTATGTTGGGCTTCGATACATGAACGTTTACGGACCCCACCAGGATCAGACAGCAGCTTATACGGGGGTCATTCCGATTATGCTGAATAAAATCGACGCCAATGAAGTTCCTGAAATCAATGGCGACGGAAGTCAGGCATATGACTTCGTAACTGCCCGAGACGCTGCCCGATGCAACGTACTCGCCTTGAAGTCAGAGGCGTCGGATGAGTTTTACAACGTCGGAACGGGCATCCAGACCTCAATCAAAGACTTATGTGACCTTATTCTTCGGTTGAGGGGATCTTCCTTGGAAGTGAAGTACAAGCCATATCTTGATTCAGATATTCGGCAGTTTGTGCAGAACAGAATCGGCTCAACTGAAAAAGCAGAAAAAGACCTAGGGTTTCGCTTCGGGGACTCTTTAGAAGAAGGTCTCCTAGACTTAATTAATTGGAGAGCTGAGAGTCCCGCGAGCTCCAGTCTCGGTGGGCTCCAGTGAAAGTCCCCATTGCGCGAGCAAGCCTTACACCTCAAGAGATAAGTAGCGTCCTAGAGCCCCTCAACTCAGGTTGGCTGGTTCAAGGACCGAAAGTGGAAGAATTTGAATATAAGTGGTCCGACTTCTCAAAAGCACCCCACTCAATAGCAGTTACTTCATGCACCTCAGCGCTTCATCTTTCTTTGGCAGCCCTAGGTATTGGTCCAGGAGACGAGGTTATCGTTCCTGCCTTCACGTGGATTTCAACTGCCAATGTCGTTGAACATCTAGGTGCAGCTGTAGTTTTTGCAGACATTGACTTAGAGACATTTAACCTCGATCCCAACGAGTTACAGAACAAGTTGACTTCAAAAACTAAGGCAATCATGCCGGTCCATTTGTTTGGACTTGCGGCAAACATGGACCCCATTATGAGATTCGCCTCCGAGAACAGGCTCTTTGTCGTTGAGGATGCGGCATGTGGTTTCGGAACAACCTATCGCGGGATTCACGTCGGAACATTCGGAGACGCAGGTTGTTTCAGTTTTCATCCTAGAAAGGCAATCACCACCGGTGAGGGCGGAATGATTGTGACCAAAAACGAAAACTTAGCCGTCCGATTGCGGCGGCTTAGAGATCACGGTGCCGAAGTGTCTGACCTTCAAAGACACAGCGGGGCTAGGCCTTACCTGTTGGCAGAATTCCCAGACGCGGGATACAACCAAAGAATGACAGACATTCAAGGAGCTCTAGGCAGTGCTCAGATGGACAGAGCGTCAGAAATACTAACCGAGAGAAAAAGACTAGCTGAGAGATATGACGAAGCTTTTCGAGACCTTCCATGGCTGCGGCCCCCTCACACAAATGATTACTCTGAACACTCATATCAGAGCTACCCTTGCCTGTTTATGCCAAAGGATTGCTCAGTAGCCTTGGCCACGAAGAATTTGGACCTGGTCTTAGAGATCAACAGGAAGAGAAATTCTTGGATGGACAGTCTCCAGGTCGCAGGAGTAAGCACAAGACCTGCCACGCATGCCGTTCACATGCTTGAGTACTACAAGGATAAGTACAGCGTCAAGCCGGAAGATTACTTCTCCTCTTTCATAGCTGACCAATGCAGCATATCTTTGCCTTTGTTTCATGGCATGACCGAAGCCGAGCAAGACTACGTAATCCACCAGGTATTGTCAGCGAGCTTTTAGTGTGTGGAGTAGCAGGGGTAATCAACTTAGACAATCGCCTTGTCGAGCCGGCTGATCTTCGCAGAATGACTGATTCCATCCAGCACAGAGGCCCAGATGGTGAAGGTCACTGGCAGGAAGACAATGTAGGCATTGGGCACCGAAGATTGTCAATCATTGACCTGAGCGATTCAGGCAGCCAGCCAATGGTCTCCCTCGACGGAAGATACGTTCTTTCTTATAACGGGGAGCTATATAATTTCAAAGAACTTCGTGGAGAACTAGTTGGCTTAGGCCGAAAGTTTCGTGGTGGGTCAGACACCGAAGTTGTGCTGAATGCGCTAGCTGAGTGGGGAACTAGTGCCTTGCTAAAGTTCAACGGCATGTTTGCTCTAGCTTTATGGGACAGAAGTCAAAAGAGAATGCTTCTTGCTCGAGATAGGTACGGCGTTAAGCCCATTTACTACTCGGTGGAGGAAAATCGTTTTTCTTTTGCTTCTGAGCAAAAAGCAATTACCGCACTTCCAGGATTCAAAAAGACCCTCAACCAAGAAGCGCTACTCGAATATTTCACCTTTCAAAACATATTTACCGACATGACTTTTGTGCAAGGAGTCAAGATCTTGCCTGCGGGAACATACGGGGTATTCCAACACGGCCATAGGAACTTTGAGATAAGTAAATACTGGGATTTCCACTTCCAAGAACCTGATAATGCTCTCAGCGAGAGTGAATACTTGGACGAACTTGAGGGCCTTCTGGAAAAGGCAGTAAGGCGCCAGCTGGTCAGTGATGTCGAGGTCGGCTCGTATCTGTCTGGTGGTATCGACTCCGGCACTATCGCTGGCATAGCTGCTCATGACACTCCGGATCTAAAAACATTCACTATTGGGTTTGATCTAGATTCGGCTTCCGGGCTTGAGTTGGCTTTTGATGAAAGACAAAAAGCGGAAGCTCTTTCAGGTGTATTCAAGACAGAGCATTACGAAAGAGTCTTGAAGTCAGGAGACATGGTATCGGCACTTCCAACTTTGGCCTATCACCTTGAAGAGCCTCGCGTGGGACAGAGCTACCCGAACTTTTACGCGGCACAGCTGGCCAGTAAGTTCGTCAAAGTAGTTTTGTCAGGAACGGGCGGCGATGAGTTGTTTGGCGGGTATCCATGGCGGTACTTTAAATCAGAAAACAAAATGTCATTTGATCAATTTGTCGACGAGTATTACGTCTACTGGCAACGGCTGGTAAGCAACAGTGAGCTCAAACAACTTTTTGCACCAATCTGGGGAAACGTGAAGGACATTAGCACCAGGGATATTTTTGCTAAAGTCCTCTATGGGCATCCAGGAGAGTACGCAAGGCCGCAGGACTTTCTTCACCACTCTATGTATTTGGAGGCAAAGACTTTTCTCCATGGGATTTTGGCGGTAGAGGACAAGTTGTCAATGGCACATGGGCTAGAGACCAGGGTGCCCTTCCTCGACAATGATTTAGTTGAATTCGCAATGAAGTTACCAGCTAGCCTTAAATTAAGTAACCTTTTGTCAACCGTTCAAATTGACGAAAACCTAATTGGTAAAAAGTCGGAAGGACACTTAGCCCAAAATAAAGAGGGCAAGCGTCTTCTTAGACTCGCCGCTGGCAAGTTTCTGCCTGAAGTAGCTGCAAGTGAAAGGAAACAGGGATTCTCGGGCCCGGACGCATCCTGGTTTCGTGGCGAAAGCATCGAATTCCTAAAGTCCAAAGTTTTTGACCCGAATTCAAATCTGCTACAAGTGTTTGACAAGTCCAAATTGCGCAGTTTGACTGAGGAACACCTGTCTGGCAAAAAGAACCGGAGGCTCCTGATATGGTCTTTTCTAAACGTGGAGCAGACATTGGTTGAATTTAGATAGGTAACATTATTCAAACTGGGACCAAGCGGAACAACCGAACATAGTGATGGGGTATCAATGACAAGAAATTTAAGAAACGCAGCCCCGATGTTCTCAGATTTCACCATGGAGACGTACCGGAAAATAGCGAATCTTGCATCCTTTTATTCGCCAGCTTCTTACACTGATATTCCCTGGGAAAAGAATTTCATACTGTTCAGACACGACGTAGACATTTCACTGAATAGAGCCTTAGTGCTTGCTCGTGTGGATGCGGAGTTTGGTATTCGATCTACATTCTTTATAAATCCACTGGGCGACTTCTACTCAGTCTTCGAAACCACGCAACGAAGGATACTATTTGAGATAGTCGATCTAGGGCACGATATAGGATTACATTTTGACACAAGCCGGCACAAGATTTCAGGCCAGGAAGATTTTGAAAGGGGATTAAGCTTCGAATCTGGAGTCTTGACTAGAGCAGTTAGAGAGCCCGTTGCTTTTAGCTTCCACAACCCTTCAAAACAGGACTTAGAATTTGAAAACGAGTCATACACGGGGCTGGTAAACGCCTATTCTGGGAAAATTATGGCTTCTGTAGAGTATGCCTCTGATTCAAATGGCTACTGGCGGCACAAACCCATCAACGAAGTTCTCGTTGAATCAGCACGGAAGACGCCGGTTCAAATTCTCACACACCCCGAATGGTGGCAAGACACCCACTTAGCGCCTAGGAGTAGAGTAGCAAGATCTGTTTTTGGTCGCGCTCAAGCTGTTTTGAAGTCCAATGATTCTCTAGTTACGGCGCACGGCCGCCGCAACATAACAGGTATGCCCCCCTCACTTGAGCTCCTGGCATTTTCGGACGATTATGAGTCCCAGGCCTTAGACATGCTCTGGAATATGGGTCGACATGAGACGCTTTTCGTTGAGCTTTGGAGGCTTCGTGAAAACCAAATAAACAAATTGACTCAAGCACAATTTGTGAGTGTCTGGGGCGCGCCAGCAAAAGAAGTAAACGCCTTTTTCGCTTCTAGCAGAGACCGAATTGAGGGTCGACAGCTATTCGAACTAGTCTTCGAGCGGAGCTGGCTAGCTACAGGCGGATTTACAGAAATCGAACACATCAGGTGGATTCAGGTCCGCAATAATCTGGTGCAGGCCGCCGGATCTTTGGAGTCATCTGAAATTGTTGAAGGATTACATCACCTCTCAGACAGCATCACAAAAGTGGCAAAATGGGGACTCGAGAGCGCACTAAAGTATGATGGACTGGCCCCCTTAGAAAGCATTGGTATCCAAACATTTAGGTCGGCCGAAAACTCCCTTGTCGAAAAACTTGTCGAAAACATCGATCCAATAGCCTTCGACATCATGCCCTTCAACAAAAAAAAGTGGAATGACCTTAAAGATCAGATTTCCCAAAATCAGGCAGACGATGAATAGACTTTTTCTATTCGGAGACACCGCTGGTGTTAAGCAGCTGCTTCCCTATTTCCCCCGCAGCGCAATTGCTGGAATTGGCATAGCTTCTATCCGGCCCCAATACTTCGAGGAATTAAAGTCAATCGCAAAAAATCTTGACATCCCAATACTTGTTCAGCCCAGGAGCTCAGCACTTGATTTTGAACATTTTCAGAGAGATTTAGTGGCTTTAGGGGCTGACCGTGCGTTGGTAAATTCATACAGCATGCATTTACCAACATCGGTCCTGGACGTCTTTCCTAACGGTGCTTTTAACATTCACAGTGCATTGTTGCCAAAAAATCGAGGCCCCAACCCTATTCAATGGGCCCTGATAAATGGAGACAAGATAACTGGAGTAACCCTTCATGTTGTGTCATCCGAATTTGATCAAGGTGGGATTGTAGATCAAATCCCCGTCAAGATATCTGGTGCCGACAACTGGTTGACCCTTCGAGAAAAGCTCAGATATGCTACAGAATCTTTACTTGCACGCAACTCAGACCTTTTGTTGAATAAAAAAATTGTCTCCACGCCCCAAGACGAAAGTGCTGCAACAAAGAATACTCGAAGGAGCGAACTAGATAGCATTTTCAACTTGTCCGACCGAATCCAAAGCATTTATCGTCTTCATAGGGCGGTACTTCCTCCACTGCCCCCAGCAACAGCAGCCGACTGCTCGGGGCGAGAGTTTGCTCTAGCCCAACAACTCTCTCTACCCCAACTCGCGGTTCTGATATTTGGAAAGCGCGTTCAATGCTTTGTAGTTCGACTCTTCAGAAATTCTGGAACTGTGAGCTAGCTAAGAATGAAAATCCACACGTCCAGCGCTATAGGCTAATTTTCTATGAGAAACAAGGTGGCAATTCATCAACCAAATTTTTTTCCGTGGCTCGGATTCTTTAAGAAATGGGCTGAGGCGGACATTTTTGTGCTTCTGGATGATGTGCAAATTCCACTTAAGGGCGGGAGCTGGATAAACAGGACACAGATTCTCCAAAACGGAGAGCGTACATGGCTAACAGCACCCATAAGCCGAGATGAGTTAAGTGATAAGAAACTTTCCGATGTTTTCTTGGTTCAGGACACAGGATGGAAGCGCAGGGCAAAAGAGCTGTTTCGACATAGCTACATTAGGTGCAAGTACGTAGAAGACTGCACAAATCTATTAGACAGAAATTTTGATAGCGAAAACCAAGGTCTTTTGCAAATGAATCTGAAGGGGCTAAGGCAACTGGGGGAATTGCTGGACCTTGACTGGGGCCGCATTGTTTTATCGTCTTCGTTGGGAATATCCTCTGCAGGAACCCAGCGCCTTGTAGAAATCGTGAAAGCAGTATTTGGGGAAACATACCTTTCGGGCGATGGTGCACAGGATTACCAAATAAACGAAGCTTTCCCCGAGGCTGGTCTAAACCTAGAGTTTCTAAACTTCACCCACCCGATTTACAGCCAAGGGGGGTCCAAGGAATTCACACCAGGCCTTTCGGTGCTGGATGCAATTGCGAACCTGGGAACCGAAGAGACACGCGCATTGCTTCACCACGATACACAGCGAGGAAGAGACTAGTTGTTTAGGATAGTGCGTAGTCGTAAGTCGGTACTATTCATTAGGCCCGACTACCACTGCTCGTTCTTTTATCGGGATGCGTTGCGCAGGCTCGGTTGGAAAGCGGATATATACGTTCCCTGGGGCTATCCGGCCCATCTTCTTTTTTCAACTGAAGACTTGAAGAGGCCTCATCGCCCAAAATCCATAAGCAATCCCATTGGAAAATTCCTGAACTTGCTTCAGCCAACTTTGTGGTACATGCTTCATGGGTGGAGATATGAGTTTCATGTCTATTACGGAAGGCCTCCAGAGTGGCTCAATTTTGCGCCGGGACTTTTTTCAAAGGGCACGCCAAATCTGTCGCTTCGAATTGCAAAAATTTGGGGATGCAAGCTCGTATTCCTTCCAAGTGGCTGTCACGAGGAACTATCACAGAGAGAGTTCAGTCAACTAGATGGGGGTGCTGTATGCGGAAACTGCGGGTTTTGGGATAGATGCGATGATCCGGGAGTAAATCTCCCACACTTCGAAAGGGTTAGGAAGTTCTTCGATATGACCATCGGTGCTGGCTCAACTCCAACTACTGAACTCCCGACCACACACATAAAGTGGAAGTCCATCAATCTCAGCTTGTGGAACCCCAACCTTTTGATTCCTGAAGCGCATCGAATGGAGAAGTCTTCAAATCTCAGAATCCTTCACTCATTCAGCAGCAACGGCAGAGACTTCGAAGGTCGAAACATCAAAGGGTCACCATTCATTCGCGAAGCCGTTGAACGATTGATTGATGAAGGACACCCGATCGAGTTCATGTATTTGACGGACATCCCTTCGAATCAGATGCGCTTTTATCAAGCACAGGCCGACATTGTAGTTGAGCAATTACGTTACGGATGGTGGGGCTCAACGGGTGTGGAGGCGATGGCATTGGGTAAGCCGGTGGTGTGCTATTTGAGGCTAACTTGGAAGGAGTTTTTTTTCGACAACTTCCCAGAGTACGAGAGTTTACCGATTATTGAAGCTACTGTGGACACGATTTACGATTCACTAAAACTACTTGTAGAGAACGAAGATCTGCGCGTCCGTATTGGGGGAGAAGCTAGGACTTTTGCTGAGCGACACTTTGATCCGAAAGTAAATGCGTTGAGTTTTGAACAGTATCTTCTCGATATTCACTGAGTAAAATTTTGTCTAGGCGTTCCTGGGTGTCTCAGTTTAAGTCGACGCATACTCCTCAATCTCATTGGGTCAAGTAATTGAATTAATCCAAGGCCATTGGGCCTTTAGCTAAAAAAACAACTGTGAGCAAAACCTACCAGTTTCATAGGAACAGATTTTTCTACTTCATGAACCTGTCATGTCTAGAAAGAGTTTTGGATATAAAGTCTTGATTCGCCAGGAACCAGTTAACTGTTGCGTCTAATCCTTGGCCAAGAGAAGTGGTTGCACTGAACCCAAGGGCACTTTTAGATTTTTCAGTGGACCCGAACCTTCTGATTGAATTGTCCCAATCTCGTTTCGCCCCAGTTTTTATAACACTTTTGCTTCCGGTAATCTCGACAATTGTTGTCGAAAGTTTCGCGATAGTAGTTTCCACACCAGAGGCAAGATTGTACGCTTCACCAGGCGTGCCCCTGAGAGCGCAAGCAATTAGACCTTCCACAAGATCTTTGACAAATATGAAGTCTCGGGATCCCTGACCCCCATTGTCTAGAACTAGCATTTCGCCATTAATTGCCTTCCAGACAAAAGTAGGGACTACATTTCTCCAGATAGTTGCCGGCGTCCCACGCCACTGCCCAGCGCCCAGAATCTCGCGGGGCCCGTAAACATTTTGGAACCTTGCCCTGACAAACGGGAGGCCGCTA
>Ga0247837_1005662_pt1 | contig 18491 bp, 9 predicted proteins | sample LaCtaG_2_FD_187115 | JGI IMG/M metagenome (GOLD analysis project Ga0247837, IMG submission 187115) | Freshwater microbial communities from meromictic Lake La Cruz, Castile-La Mancha, Spain - LaCruzMarch2015_14.5m | ecosystem: Environmental > Aquatic > Freshwater > Lake | place: Spain: Castile-La...
ACCAGGCCGAGGCTGCGCTTCGTCAACAGCCCACCGTCGCCACGCTGGTCGAGCTGGCCCGCGCCGTTCCCGAGGCTGCTGCGCAGCGCATTGTGAACGCCGTCGGTGGACTCGATTCCCTGGCGTTCATTCGCGAATCTTTGCAGGACGGCGAATCGGTGCCGTTTCTGGCTGCGCTGCGATTCACCGATGCGGGCATGGACCGTTACGCAGAGTGGGAGCGGACCTGGGACCTCCAGCGGCGGGAGGATGCTGGCGAAAAAATCGAGAAGATTCCCGTGCCCCCCAAATACGGCCAACCCGACTACCGCTCAACAACCAGCTGGCAACTCCGCGGCCCCCTCGACGTGTCCAAGGAACGCTTCATCTCCTACCCCGGCTGCGAATCCGACCAGGACGGCGAACCGGTCTACGGCTGGGCAGGGTGGGACCACGAGCAGCGGGCCCGGGCCCTGGCCACCCTCTTCGTCAACCGCCGCGACGAGGAGAGCTGGCCGAAGGAGCGCCTGACCCCCATGCTGGCGGGCCTGCTGGAGCTCATCCCCTGGCTCAAGCAGTGGCACGGCACGGCCTCCGACGACTACGCCGGCGTCTCCCCCGGCGAATACTACGAGGGCTTCCTCGACGACGAATGCCGCAAGCTGGGCCTGACCAAAGACGACCTGCGGGCCTGGCGGCCGGCCCAGAAGGTGAGGGGCGCGAAGAAGGCCTCCGTGTCTACGAAGGTGGTCACACCCGTGGTTGAAAAGGGGAGCTGGGCCCTCCCCGACAGCGTGTCGTCGGCGACGGCCGCCTACTACGCCGTCGCGGCGACGGTGCACGAGCGCGGTCTCTTGACCTGGCAGGCGAGGGTCGTGGCGGTTCTTTCCCTCGATGGGAAGGAAGCCCTGCGGTACCTCGACCCACCAGAGGTCAAGCTGTGGAAGCGCAACCTGGGTGACGACCACAAGGTCGTCCGAGACCGGGACGCCGTGGCCACCGACGTCGATGCAGCGATCGCGAGCCTGAAGAGGGACGGCGTGATCACCGAGACCGGTGAAGGCCATTTGGTGCCGGCGGGGACTTTCACCAGTGCTGGTGTCCGTCCAGTGGTGCTGTTGGAGCGCGTCCGGTTCATCATTGAGCACGTCGCGCCGAAGCTCGACGACGAGTCGCAAATCCTGCCGATGCCGAAGGCGAAAGCCACGAAGGCCACCGATGAGAAGCGGAAAGCTGTTTAGTCCTTCATTGGAGCTGAAGCCGGCCACCACCGTGCCGCGCTTGGCGGTCCGGCGATGGGCCTTCTGGAACGATCGGGGCGAGCTGCTTCGGGATGTCGACAACCTCGGCGACGGGGTCAATCTGATCTGGTCCGCAGACACCTCCGCGACCCCTCAGGGCGCCGCCCGTGCCGGCCACGGCGTCGGCAAGAGCACCTTCTGCCGCTTGCTGCGCTACGGGCTTGGCGAGCCGCTCCCAGAGGAGCTTCGCCACCGACTGGTGCATGCATTCGGGGACGCTCGCTTCGGGGTCGTCGTCGAGATTGACGGCGAGCGCCTGGCGGTGGTGCGGTCAATCCAGAACGAGCACGCCGCAGCCGTCATCGACGAGGCCACGTTCCTTGAAGCGCCAGCTGCCGCGTTCAAGGTCCGGTCGGCTCTGGCCCCGTTGCTGGAGCGACTCGGCGGACTCTTTTCACCACCGAATCCGCAGGCCTGGACGGACCTCCTGCCTGTGCTCACCCGCGACCAGGATGCCCGGCGAGAAATCACTTCGTGGCGAGATTCGGGCAGTGGTCGACGCGAAGACCGGTCCGCGGCGCTTCTCCAGTGCCTCGGCCTCTACAGTAAGACGGTTGGAACAGCCGAGGCCGACACCCTGGCCCGAAAGCGTGAAGAGGAAGATGCCGAGCGTGCCGCCGTGACAGCGGCGCTGCAGGCGAGGTTCGCCGCACTCGGCCACGCCGCACGGCTCCGAAAGGAACTCGGCCTGTCGAAGGGCGCCAGCGACGAGGACGACCTTGTTGGGAGCGCGGAGACGATCTTTGAAGTGGCCAGCCAGAAGGCCAGCCAGAGCACCATCCCTCCTCGTCTTCTCGATCTTCGAGCCCGGCGCGACAGCATGGCCGAAGAGCGCCGCGCCCTTGAGCGCGACATCGCGCAAGCCGACGCCCACATAGGCACCGCGGCCGAAGGCATCGCGGTGCTAGCGAGAGCTCGCACCGATGCGGAGGGGAATGAGGCCGAGCAGAGCCGTGCGGCTCGAGCGGCGCCGACCGTGTGCGTGACCTGCGGGCAGGTCTTGGCAGGCAACGACGCCAAAGAGCACTGTCGCCAGGAGCAAGAGCGAGCGCTGGCAGCCACGAAGGCCAACCTCGCAGACATTGCCCAGAAGCTCGCCCTCGCCGCCGAGACCCGACGCCAATGGCAAGCCAAGCGCGAGCAGGCCAGCGACGATGCCGCTGCCCTTCAACTTCGTGCGAAGCCGCTGCTGGATGAGCTCGAAGGTGCTGAGGCGAGCCTTCAACAGGGTATCGGCCGCGCCCGCCAGCTGGAGGCCGACGCCCAGGACCTTGTCTCGCTCGTCACGAGGCCCCCTCGACAGCCCCTGAAGCGGACCAGGTCGCCGGTGCGCGACGCCGCTGTCGAAGGTGATGTCGCCCGTCGGAGGACCCAGCTGCGGGACACGTACGACGCCGTTCTGCGGGAAGTTCTTGGCGACGACGCCCACGCGGAGCTGACCATGGAGGGCAACGTCATTGAGTCTTCCCTGGTTCTTGATGGACCCACAGGTGGCACCGCGTTGCGGGTCCTCAGTGTGTTGGCGTTCGACGTGGCGACGATGCTCCTTCGTGCCGACGGTCACGTGCCCGGACCAGCCTTCCTGATGCACGACAGCCCGCGGGACGGGGACATGTCTCCACTGTATTATGAAAGCTACCTCCGCCTCTTTTCCGTCCTGGAGGCACTCGGCGGCACGTGTTTTCAAGCCATCGTGACAACGACGACCGCGCCGCCAGACGAACAGTACTTTCGAGACCGCACGCGGCTTCACCTGCGAGGCGCAGCCCAGGAACGCCTGCTGCGGCAGGCCTTCTGAGCCGGCCATTGTTCGGCACAGGTGGCAATGCTGATTGCCTTGAATGCATCGTCTTGACCGCAAGAAAGGATATCATTGAGCGCCAGCCTGGGGCCTTATCACCCTTCCTGCCACACCCCGATTGCCTCGTGAGGCAAGTCTGGTGCGGCGCCCCCGGGGGCTGCTAGGTTCCTCGTGACGGCGAGACCGACAGTCAAACCAGTCTGTTGCCAAGGTTGTGCACCACCGTGCCGTACAAGAAGCCCATCCTGAAAGAGATCCTGGCCGAGCTTCGGTTTGCATCCGGCGTGCTGACGACGGCTCAGTACCTGCCACTGCTCAACACGTTGGTGGCGGCCGGCTTTCCCGAGGTGGAATTCCTGCAGGTCGGCACGGTTGCCATGGGCCCGACCGGGATGAACACTTCAACATCGCCCCGCATCCGCTGTTGGGCCCCTGAACGGACCCGCTGTGTGCAGCTTTCCGATGACCTCGTCGTCGTGAACTACACCGACGTCTACCCAGGCAAGGCACCCTTTCTGGCTCTTGTGCAGCAGGTCGTTGACGTGGTCCAACGGGCTGTGCCCGCCACGGCAACGGCCCTGCGGCAGGTGGCCCTCGTGGCGGTCGATGAACTCCGCGCGCGAAGCGGGTACCGCCTCGGGGACTACTTCGTCTGTGGTGAGCTCCTGCCAGCGGTCCTGGCTGATGCGACGCACAGCATCGAGACGATGACGGCGTGGCAGGCTGTTGGCGGTGGCTCCCGCCGAGTGGCCCTGACGATGCAGCCTCCTGGGACTGATGGCACCACAGGGGTGCTGCTCCAGTCATTCTTTGTGGCGGACGCCAACGGCCGATCGGTCGTGGAAACGCTGGAAGGGCTGATGGCGGAATCTTCGACGGTCTTTCGCGGGCTGATGACCGAACGGGCCCAGCAGGAAATCATGGGGGGTGAGCTGTGAGCTATGCCATGTTTGAACCTCAAGGTTATGGGCACCGAGAGGCGCCACGCGCTCCGGCGGTGGGCTTCGCGAGTGGGGCAACCGAAAGAAAAATGAAGGTGGCGGCGTTCCTCCACGAGGTCGAGGGCTTGGCTGGTCGCGGTGAGCATCGGGCAAGCGCCGCTCGGATTCACGCCTTCGTGACCCAGAACTTCGAGCGTCACGACCTTGCCCTCGTCGACATTGCCCTGCGCGAACTCGATGCCTCGAAACTGACATCGTACGAGTTGACGTCGTTCCTCATCGTCACTCGGCCGCAAGCCAGCGAGCTTGCCGGTCGGAAAGCGGTTCGACGAGATGCCGAGAGGGCCCTGATGGCCGAGGTGGGCGCCGAAGAGGCCGCGCTCACCCTGCGCTTTCTGTAGTCATCGATGGTGGGGGTTCCTGAACATACCCAGGTGTTGCCCGGGGACTTTGGTGACGTTGCCGTGGTGGTCATCCCGAACGGAGCAGGGGGCACCCATGCTGGCGTCATCTACCTGCGCGGCGACTCGACCCACCGATTCCTGCACCTCGCCTTCCACCACACGCTCTGCATCCAGGGCGTGCCGACAAGCGGGCTCTTCGGTAGCCCTCGGGTGCCAGGCCGATTGTTGAGCCACCTGCTGATGCTACTTGATACGCTTGAGCCAGCGAACCGCGGCAGCATCAACTACGCGTTCCGCTACGACGGCACGACCAAGTTCGACGTGGCGACTGGCGTCATCCGCCTGGGCAACGGCTGCATCGGCCTGACCTGCGCGACGTTCGTGCTGGCTGCCTTTGATTCTGTCGGGTTCCCGCTGGTCGACCCGTCGAGCTGGACTGCGCGGACCGGTGACCCCGAGGCGATGGACGCCTTGGTCAAGCTCCTTCGCAAGTACGAAGCGGAGGGCAAGGCAACCCAGGGTTATGCGAACTCCGTGGCTGCTGAAGCGGCCACTTGTTCCAGGTTTCGTCCGGAGGACGTGTTGGCCGCTGCCACCGAACCGGCCACGCCGCCGCACACCATGACGACCATCCAAGAGCGGAGCGCGGCCATCGGCATATGGGTCGTGCCGCCCTCACCTCCGGCAGTCGCACAACTGGCCGAAATTGTTGAGGAAGTATCATCGACCGCCGAGGAATCATCGAAGCCGAGCACTGAAGATGGCTCCGGCCGCCTCGAGCCTTGAGTCCGCCGGCGCGGCTGGCATTCCCATTTGAGCAAAGCGTCCACAGCCGCAAGGCGGATTCGAGACTGACCATGCACGTCAAACCCCTGCTCGACCTTCCCGAGAGCATCTACGGCATCCGCTCCGAGTTCGTGGAGAAGCTGACCGAGGCCGTCGAGCGCCCCAAGCGCACGGCGGAGACCTACGTCGTCACCCCGACGTTGGCGGACGCCTTTGAGAAGGCGCTCAAGATTGTGGGGGCCTCCCTCCGCGATGCCCGCAGCCGGGCGGCATTTCTGCATGGCAGCTTCGGCAGCGGCAAGTCGCACTTCATGGCGCTGCTGTCGCTGATGCTCGACGGCAACGAGGAAGCCTGGCGCATTCCCGAGCTCCACGGGCTGCGCGCCAAGAACGAGTTTGTCGGCACCAAGAAGCTGCTGCAGCTCCATTTTCACGTCACCGGTGCAGCCAGCCTCGAGGGCGCCATCTTCCAGCGCTACGTCGCCTGGGTTCGCGAGAAGCACCCCCAGGCCACGGTGCCCGGCGTCTTCGCCGACGAGCGCTTGTTTGCCGACGGCCGCCGTTTGTTGGACGAGCTGGGCGACGAGGCGTTCTTTGGCAAAATGAACCAGGGCAAGACCAGCGACGACGACTGGGGTGCCTTCGGCGGCGATGGCGCCTGGACCCGCGAACGCTTTGAGGCCTGTGCCGCGTCGACCGAGCTGCCAGAGCGGGAGCAACTGTTCTCGGCCCTCGTGAAGAGCCGCTTTGCCTCGTACGCCGAAGAGAGCCGCCAGTTTGTCGACCTCGACACGGGCCTCGCCGTCATCGGTCGCCATGCCAAGGCCCTCGGCTATGACGCCGTCGTGCTCTTCCTCGACGAGTTGATCCTCTGGCTCGCCACCCGGGCCAGCGACAGCGCCTGGTTTCACACGGAAGTCCAGAAGATGGTGAAGCTGGTGGAATCGCAGGATTCCCATCGCGACATCCCCTTCGTCAGCTTCATCGCCCGCCAGCGAGACCTGGCCGAAATGGTCGGCGAGGATTACGCCGGCTTCGAGAACAAGCTCGTTCGCGACTCGTTGCGCTGGAACGAAGGCCGCTACGAGACCGTCACCCTCGAAGACCGCAACTTGCCGGCCATCGTCGAGAAGCGCGTTTTGAAGCCCAAAGACCCGGCTGCCCGGGCCACCCTCGATGGTGCCTTCGAGAAGCTCAGAAAGTCCGCCGCAGACCCGGCCTGGCGCACCATGGTCGGCTCTCTCGACGCCGGCGAATTCCGCAAGCTCTATCCGTTCAGCCCGGCCTTGGTGGACGCCCTGGTGGCCTTGTCCAACGCCCTGCAGCGCGAGCGCACGGCCATCAAGCTGTTGAACGAGTTGTTGGTCGAGCACATTGAAGACCTCAAGCTCGGTGACGTCGTCGGCGTCGGCGATTTGTGGGACGTGTTGGCTGGTGGCGAAGACACCGCCGACGGCGTGATGAAATCCCGCTTCGAATCCGCCAAGCAGCTCTACACCTATCGGTTCCTGCCCATGCTGCAGGAGAACCACGGCACCAACACCGCGGCCAAATGCCAGCGGTTGCGGCCGGAACATCCGGCCCGTCTGGGCTGCAGCAACTGCCCCGTGACGGCGTGTCGCAACGACAACCGCATCATCAAGACCTTGATCATCGCCGCCCTCGTCCCCGAGGTGTCGTCGCTGAAGGACCTGACGGCGTCCAAGCTGGTGCAGCTCAACCATGGCTCCCTGCGGGTGCCCATCCCCGGTACCGAAGCGAGCATCATCACCAAGAAGCTGCGCGACTGGGCAAGCCAGAGCCAGACCAGCGGCCAGCTCCATGTGGGACTGCAGGCCGACCCCACCGTCAGCCTGCAGTTGGAGGGCGTCGACCTTGCTCCGATTCTGCAGCAGGGCCGGCACCACGACACCCAGGGCGCGCGTCAGCGCGTGTTGCGCGACCTGCTCTTCGAGTCGATGGGCCTCGAAAAGGTCTCCGACTGGGGCAAGGACCACAAGCACAAGGATTGGCGCGGCACCGACCGTCAGGGCCACATCCGCTTTGGCAACGTCCGCAAGATGGGCCCCGATGCCCTGCGCTGCCCCGATGATCAGGATTGGCGCCTCGTCATCGACTACCCGTTCGACGAGCCGGGCTTTGGGCCCCACCACGACGAAGAAGTCCTCGAACAGTTCCGCGACAATCAGGGGGGCAGTTGGACCCTTGTGTGGCTGCCGAGTTTCTTCTCCCACGCCATGAGCCAGATGCTCGGGGAACTCGTCGTCCTCGACCATATCCTCGAGGCCCCCAAGGGCCACGTCGCCCACCTCAGCGTCGAAAACCAGAGCCGGGCCGTCAACGATCTCCGAAACCTCCACACCCAGATGCGTTCACGGGTCGGCCGCGCCTTGGAGCAGGCCTATGGTCTCGCGCAATCCCGCGATGAGGATATCGATGCGACCCTGAGCATCGAGAAACACCTGCAGGTCTTGAAGCCCGGTGCGACGGTGCAGCCGGGTATTGTGGCCAACCTGATGACGGCCCTCGAAGGGCTCATTCCGGCGTTGCTCGAGGCCCGCTTCCCGCGTCATCCCAAGCTGACCCACAAGCTCACCAGCGCCCGGGTCGACAAGCTCGTCGAGAAGTTCGGCGAGATCATCGACAGCGAAGAAAAGCGCATCCCCGCCGACCGGTCCCTCATCGATGAAATGCGCGGGACCCTGGAGCAGTTGGGGCTGGTGCGGGTGACAGAAACGGCCATCCATCTGGTGGAAGACCGCGCCTTGCAGGACATCGAGCGTCGTCGCCAGCAGCAGGCCAGCACCGCCCCCGAAGTCAGCGAACTGCATCGCTTCATCGACGAGACGGGCAAGATGGGCCTGCAGCGTGACGCCATCGACCTCATCGTGCGCTGCTATGCACGGTGGTCGGCGCGCACATTCGTCAGCGGCGGCCAACCCTTCGACCCCACGGGGGCCAAGGGCATTCCCGGCCACGTGGTCCTCGAGAAGCCAGACCTGCCCACCCACGACGTGTGGGACAAGGCACTGCAGGTGGCCGGCACAGCGCTTGGGGTGGCAGCCCCGGGCAAAGCCCTCCACGCCGACAACGTCAAGAAGTTCGAAACCGATGTCGCCAAACGCGTCCGCGAGAAGCTGCCGTCGGTGGCGCGGTTGCCCGGTCTCCTGAAGCAGCGGCTGGCGGAGTTGGACATCGACGGCTCCGATCGGGCCCTGACGTCGTCGTCGGCCCACGAACTCCTGACCACGCTGAGTGGCTTGAGCGGGAGGGCCATGATTGAGGCCCTCGCCGTCTTTGAGCCAGAGACGAGCGCCCGTGCCGTCGGACAGAGCGTGGGCAGCGCCGATGAGCTGAGCAAGGTGATTGAAGACCCCCTGGTCTTCGGCACGTTCACCCAACTGAAGTCCAAGCAGGGCGTCACCGAGGGTGCGGCGGAACTCCTGGACGGTGTCGCCAAGGCTCTCCGCCAGGACGAACTCAACCAGGCACTGGTGCCGAAGTTGCGGGCCCTGGCCACTGACGGCCAGCGCTTGTTGAACCCGCCTCTGCCTCCCGGCCGCGTGCTTGTGCAGGGAAACTTCCACAAGCAGGGCAAGGCCGCCGTCCTCGAAGAACTCCGCCGCTTTGTTGCTGAAGCCGAGCAGGCGTTGGCCACCGAAGGTGGCGAGGTCTCCATCGTGGGCTCCCTCACGATCACCGCCCCGGGCAAGGCCGGGAGTTCTTCTGTTCATCACCTGACGGTGACGGAGTGAGCACAGCCATCCCCGGCGTCCCCCACCTGAGCAGCCATGACCTGCGGGTCGACCTCCAAGAGGCCTATCGGGCAAGGCGGCACCATCACCTCTTTGCCTTCTTCGGCACTGGCGATGAGGCGGTTCTCGCCGTCGACGGTACGGACGTCACGGTGGTGCCCGTTCGCAGCGAGCTCGAGCTGCGAGAGAGGCTGCCGGCGCTCACGACCAATGGCGAGCAGCGCATCGCCTTCCTGGTGCCGTGGACCCACGACATCCCCCTCGACATCGCCGGTCGTTTCGCCCTCAACGGCCGCGTGCGTCGCATCGGCAAAGATGCCCGGCTGCGGGCCATGCTCGGTGTCGCCGAGGTCGACGACGACGCCCGCCGTTCGCCCCTCGCCGACTACCTGCTGCGTCCCGGCAACGGGACCCGATACCCGGTGAGCGAGGCCCGCTTGAGCCTCGACGGCCTCTGGTCGGTGTGGCTGCGGGTGGATTGGGGCGTCGAGACCGAAGGCGGCCTGGCCCTCGATACGCTCCTCGCCTTTGTGGCTTTCGACCCGCGGGGACCGCAATTCGCCGAGGCCATGCGCGACGTCGCTGCCGGCGGCACCCGCGACGCCTTGCTCGCCTGGCTGGGCGACACCCTCGGGGCTGCGGCTCCCGCCGCCTGGCGGATGTGGGAGCAGGGCCAGGGTCGTCGGGTCATGCAGTTGGCACTGTTGTGCGAGCCGCTCGCGCGCAGTCCCCTGGCCGACGTGCGCATGTGGCTCAAGCTGAAGATGCGCGACACCCTCAAGATGGAGCGCGACGCCGACATCGCCGCCGCCATCGACACCCTGGCCCGTGAAGCCCCGGGCGCCATGCGCGTCCTGGAGCGCCGCCAGAAGACCTCCGAGCTGCGGCTGCTGGCCCGGGAGGCCGACGACCTCGTCGTGGAGCCCGAGGTGCGAGCCGAGCTCGTCGAGAGCGCCCGGTTGCCGTCGTCGTGGACGACGCGGCTGGCGCGGCTGGGAGGGGCGTTGAAGGACGGGGCCCTGACCCTGACGGTCAACAGCGCCAACGACGCCACGCGGGCCTTTCTCGCGTTGGAGAGCCACGTCTTTTTCACCGATGACGTCGAGGATGAAGGTAACCCGTTGAGGCGGGCCGAGATGGCGGTTCGCCTGCTGTGCTGGTTGGTGGCCCGGCCCGATAAACGCATTGTCCCCGGCAACACCCCCTACGGCGAGGCCGAAGCGTTCGGGCGCTGGTATGCGCAAGAGGGCGGCTACGTCGATCGCGCGCGCCGGGCTGCTCGAGGATCGGCAGAAGACGCGTTCGGCAAGGGCGTCCAGGCCGTCGTGGCGCTCGCCGACGAGACGCGCACGGTGCTGGACCGCGCCTTCGCCCACAGTCTTTCCGCATGGGTCGACGCCGGGCAGCCATCGACGCAGGTCATGCCCATTCACGACGCCGTGAAGCGGGTGGCCGTGCGCTTTTTGGAGGGCAATGAGCAGCGCCGTCTGCTGGTGTTGCTCCTCGACGGCATGGCCTGGGCCCAGGCTGTGGAATTGCTCGATTCCCTCGGGCGCCGGGCGGCACCGTGGGGGCCCCTCGCCTGGCATTCGGCCAAGGAGAATCGCATTGGTGAGACGAGCATACCGGTGGTGTTTGCCGCCATTCCCACCGTCACCGAGGTCAGCCGCTCCAGCTTCTTTGCGGGCAAGGGCTTTGGCCCGGGGGCCAAGCTGACCACGTCCGACCCCGACCATTGGGCCCACCATGCGGGGGTCAAGAAGCTCGTGCCGCCGACGGATATCCCGCGCCTGCTGCTGCGCGGCGAAGGCCATACCAAGGCTGGCGGCGCATCCCCTGAGGCCCTGTCCCTCGTCGCCGATCCCGAGCGCCGCGTGGTCGCCCTCGTGCTCAACGCCATCGACGACTCCCTGAAGGCAAGCCACGCCGTCCGGCATCGCTGGGGGGTCGGCAACATCGCCTCCCTGCCCGAACTGCTGGAGAAGGCGCGCCAAAGCGGACGCTCGGTGCTGCTCGCCAGCGACCACGGCCACGTGCCAGCGGATCGAATCCACCGCCAGGCCCCAGACACGCCGCAAAATGGCGCCCGCTGGCGGGCCTGGACGTCGCCAACAGCGCCGGTGGCGGACAATGAAGTCGGCTTCAGCGGTCCCCGGGTCTACACCCCGCCAGGTGCCCATGGCGTCGTCTTGCTCGCCGACGATGCCAGCGCCTACGTCGGCAACGCCCACAACGGCGAACACGGTGGGGCCACCCTGGCCGAGGTCGTGGCTCCTTGCCTGCTCATCGGCTGTGCCGACAACCTTGACCCCACCCGCAATGACCCGGCCCTCGAGGTCCAGGCCATTCGCATTCCCCGCTGGTGGCATTTTGACGTCGCGGAGGGCGAAGTCGTCGTAGATACCCCGGCGCCGCCGAAGAAGCCCCTCAAAGCGAGCCCCCAACTCGATTTGCCCACCGTCGCACCGGCGATGGCGGCTGCGCCCCCACCGGTGCCGCCAGAGCCCACGTTGCCGGCATCGGCCTTTGTGACCTCGGCGGTGCTGAAGGCCCGCGTCAAAAACGCTGCCGAGTTGAAGAGCGTCGCCGAAGCCGTTGATCATCTGCTGGCCCGGCAATGCGTGATGTCTGACGGCGCCTTCGCTGCGGCCATGCGCCTGCTGCCGTTCCGAGTCGGTGGCTTTATTTCGAAACTCCAGGAGGCCCTGAACCTCGATGGCTACGAGGTCATCCGCTACGACCCCACGGCCCGGCAGGTCCACCTGGACCGCGACAAACTCGCGCAGCTTTTTGAGGTGACCCTGTGAGCAACGACATCATGGACGCGAGTCCCCTCAAGCGCCGCGAGATCGTCGATGCCCTGCGCATCGGTGCCGTTCCCCGCCGTGGATTGGAGCATTTCGCGGTCGGTCTGGACCGCTTTGCCAAGGCCATTGATGAGGAACTCGATGCGGCCGCGGCTGGCCGAGGCAAATTCAAGGCCGTCCGGGGCGAGTACGGGACCGGCAAGACGTTCTTCTCACGATGGCTGGAGCACCGCGCCCTGCAGAAGGGCTTCGCGACGACGTTGGTCCAGATCTCCGAAACAGAGACGCCCCTGTACCGGATGGAAACGGTCTATCGCCGCGCTGTTGAAGGGCTGCAGACCAAGGAATGGTCTGACGGGGCATTCAGGTCCCTTGTCGACCGCTGGTTCTTCAACCTGGAAGAGGAAGTGCTCACCGTCAGCACCCTCGATACCAACAACGCCGACGCGGTTGCGAAAGCTGTCGGGGAACTGCTGGAGCAGCGGCTTCACGACGTCAGCAAGACCCAGCCGCAGTTCGCGGCGGCACTTCGTGCCTGTCACACCGCACGGGTCAAGGGAGACCACGCCACCGCCGAGGGATTGGTGGCCTGGTTGATGGGGCAGCCCAATGTGGGGGCCGGCATCAAGCGGGCCGCCAACCTCAAGGGCGAGCTCGATCACGACGGTGCCGCCGGTTTCATCCGCGGTCTCCTGGAGCTGCTGAAGCAGACCGGACGCAAGGGCCTTGTTCTCGTTCTTGACGAGGTGGAGACGATTCAGCGGGTCCGCGCGGACAGCCGCGAGAAGAGCCTCAATGCGTTGCGGCAGCTGGTCGATGACCTGGTCGCCGACCGGTATCCGGGCCTCTACGTCCTCATCACGGGCACGCCGCAGTTCTTCGATGGTACCCAGGGCGTGAAGCGCTCGACGCCATTGGCCCAGCGGCTCCACACGGAGTTCGGTGTCGATCCCAAATTCGACAGCGCCCGCGCCCCCCAGATTCGTCTGCAGCCATTTGACGTCGAGCGGATGGTGACCGTCGGGACTCGCATCCGCGACCTCTACCCCAGTGATGCGCCGGACCGCGTGCGCACAACGGTGTCGGACGAGGTCGTGCGTACCCTGGCCAAAGGCGTGGCCGGCCAGCTTGGCGGCAAGGTCGGCATTGCACCGCGCATCTTTCTGAAGCGGCTGGTGGGCTTGATTGATCAGGTGGATGAACACCCGGACTTCGATCCGCAAAAGCATTTCCAGCTGGTCGTCGACGCCAACGACATGACGCCTGAGGAGCGGGCCGCTGCTGGTGTTTCGGCATCCCTCGATTCCATCGATCTCGGCGCACCAAAGAGCCACAAGCGCGACGAGTCCGAAGGGTTGGGCTGATATGGCCTCGGGCTTCGACCGCCTTTCGGGCGCCCTGCAGTACCAGATCGTCAACACCCTCGGCTTCGCGTCGCTGCGGCCCGTGCAGGAGTTGACCATCGACGCCGTCCTCGACGGCGACGACTGCATCGTGTTGGCGCCGACGGCCGGCGGCAAGACCGAGGCGGCGTTTTTTCCGTTGTTGTCGAAGATGACCGACGAGGATTGGCGCCCGACGTCCGTCCTCTATCTGTCGCCCATTCGCGCATTGCTGAACAACCAGGAGGACCGCGTCCAGCGATTCGCCGGCCTTGTGGGGCGGCGTTCCTTCAAATGGCATGGCGACGTCGGTGACGGCGAGCGTCACCGCTTTCTCGACGAGCCCGCCGACATCCTGCTGACCACGCCAGAGTCGCTGGAGGCCATGCTGCTCAGCCCCCGGATTCCGGCCCGACAGGTGTTTGCCGGCCTGCGAGCGGTGGTCATCGACGAGATCCATGCCTTCGCCGACGATGACCGCGGCGCCCACCTGGCCTCGGTGTTGGAGCGGCTGTCCCGCTACGCGGGCCGAGAGCTCCAGCGCATTGGCCTGTCGGCCACGGTGGGCAATCCCGAAGAAATCCTGGCCTGGCTTCGCGGCGGTTCCGCCCGTCGCGGTCGCATCATCGACCCCGGTGGTGAGCGCAAGAAGCCCGACATCGCCCTTGACTACGTGGGCAGCATTGAAAGCGCCGCTACCGTCATCGATGCCCTCCATCGGGGCAAGAAGCGCCTCGTCTTCGTCGATTCCCGACGAGGGGCTGAAGAATTGGGGCGGCACCTCGCTGACCGCGGTGTCCTGACGTTCGTGACCCACGGTTCGTTGTCGGTCACCGTTCGCCAGGACGCCGAGAAGGCGTTCGCCGAAGGCGAGAGCTGCGTCATCGTCGCCACCAGCGCGCTGGAACTCGGCATCGACGTCGGTGACCTCGACCATGTCCTGCAGATTGATGCCCCGGCGACTGTCGCGAGCTTCCTGCAGCGGATGGGCCGTACAGGTCGCCGGTCACATACGACGCCCAACTGCACCTTTTTGGCCACCGACGAACAGCGCCTGCTGCAGGCGGCGTCGCTCGTTCGCCTTTACGACCAAGGCTACGTCGAGCCCGTTCGCCCATCGCGAAGGGCCGCTCACATCTTCGCCCACCAGCTCATGTCCCTGGCGATCCAGATGGGCGGTGTCGGCCGGAATGATTGGTGGGCGTGGCTCGAAGGGGCGGCGCCGTTTGATGGACTGACCGCCGAGGAACGTGAGGAGATTGTCGCCTGGATGCTCCAGAAGGACATCCTCGCCGACCACGAGGGCAAGCTCTGGCTGGGTCCCAAAGGCGAAAAGACCTTTGGCCGCGCCAACTTCCGGCCCCTCTACGCCGTCTTTGAGAGCCCGCGCATGATCACCGTGCGGCACGCCGCCCACGACATCGGCACCATCGACTCGACCTTCCTCGCCTCCATCCAGGAACCCGGTGTCCTTGGCTCCTTCGTCCTCGGCGGTCGGACCTGGCAGGTCCTCGACGTCGACTGGTCGCGGGGCAAATGCACGGTCAAGCCCGCAGAAACCGGTCGCGCCCCCCGTTGGTCGGGCGGGCCACGCCACCTGCGCTACGAGCTGTGCCAGGCCATGCGCGACGTCTTGCTCGATGAAAATGATGACCCCCGCTGGTCCCGGCGCGCCCGGACCGTCATCGGCGGCCTGCGGGCGGACCACGCCTTCCTTCGCGACGGAGAAGCGTTTGTCGAGAAGGGCAAAAGCGAAATCGTCTGGCACAACTTCGCAGGCGGCGCCGCCAACGTCCTGCTGTCCCGCGTTCTCGAACGAGAACTCGGTGGACACGTCATCAGCCGCAACACCTCGCTGTCATTCACCGGCGACGCCGCCCGCAGCCTCGGCGGAGTGCAGGATGCACTCAGGAGTCTGCGCGAGGCCGACCGCCCCGCCTGGCGCGATGCGCTGCGTTTTGCCCCGGACCTCTCTCAAAGCCGGGTCTCCAAGTTCCTGCCGTGCCTGCCCGACGACCTGGGGCGCTCCCTGCTCGTCGACAAGCTTGTCGACCTCGCGACGGCACGGACCCTCATCGGTCTGCCCGCCGAGGCCCCTGACGAACACGACATCCCCGAGCCAACCCAACTGCAAAGGCCCGTGGTGTGGGTCAGGTCTGTCGACGCCCTCCAGGCCTTGTCGTCGGCGCTGACCCGCGAGGCGTTCTTTGCCCTGGACGTCGAGACGACCCTGACCGACCGCCGGCTGTGCTTGATCCAGATTGGCACCCGCGACACCAACTTCGTCGTCGACCCCCTGGTCATCGATGACCTCAGCGCCCTCGGCGAGCCGTTGTCGTCGGAAACCGTCATCAAAGTCATTCACAACGCCTCCTTCGAGAAGAGCGTCCTTGGGACGGTCGGGCTCGTGATTGAGAACATCCACGACACGCTGACGGAGTCTCGCAAGCGACTGGGGCAGCAGGGGGGCGGGCACAGCCTGCTGGCCGTCGCGCGGCGCGAGCTCGACCGAGTCCTCGACAAGCGGAGCCAGACCTCGGACTGGACCCAGCGCCCGCTGACGCCCGAACAGGAGGCCTACGCAGCCATGGACGTCGAGATCCTGGTGGACCTCTACTGCGCGTCGACAGCTGGCTAGCGAAGCGCTGCCGCCTGAGGGGGGGCCTTGATGTCGGCAAAGACCTCGCTGGTTTCGTTGGCTCGATTGTCGGCGTAGCCACCCACGATGAGAACTGTACCGTCGCCAATACCCGTCGCGGTCAAACCGGCCCTGGGCTCTCGCAAGGTACGTGCCGCACCTTCGACGTTGATTGAGAGCATCTGTCGTGAGGCATCGTCAAACAATTGGAGGCTCGAGGTTGCCGTCCAGTCGAGGCTGCTCAGGTCGTCGGGCACATCAAAGCCCCCAACGACGATGGCGGACGCATGGTCAGGCAAGGAGGCCGCGCCCCCGAAGATGCGCCCCACTGACATGGCCATCGGCAGAGAGAGGCTCCCGTTGGCACCCGAATTGCTGTCAAAAACGAACGCGCGAACGGCGAGATTGCTGTTGTCATCGTCAAGAGCGGAGAAGGTACCGTCGGCCCGACGGAAAAGACCGCCTGCTGCGAGGAAGTTGGCATCACTGTACCGGGTGCCCGTGGCGAAAAAGACGTTGCGGGTGGGCTGCATGCCGGCCACCGACAGCAGGCCGAAGGAGGCGGCGCTTTCGGGCAGGTGCTCCATCTGGAAGCCCTCGCCGGCGGTGTCGACGCTGCCCCCCCACACAAACACCCCTTTGGGGTCGATGGTGAACATCATGTGACCGGCGCGGGCGCGGGCCATCGGCGGACCGGCCACACACGAGAGGGAGCCGCCGCTGCACACCGTCGTCGACGACAGGGCGTTGGACATGTTGTTGGGCCCGGCCTGGGCGGGGCCCGGGGTGCCCCCCGTGATGAGGACCTCACCGCTCAAAGTGGTAATCGCGGCGGCGAAAACGCGGGCCCCGGCGGGGTCGGCGCCGGCGGCGCTGAAGCTCTTGGTGGCGGGGTCGTATACCTCGATGGTGTTCAACGGCCGGGTGGGCTCGATGGGGAACGGGAAGCGTGCGGCGTCGATCTCGCGCAGGAAGGCTTCGCCAGTGCCACCAGCGATGACGACGCGGCCATCGGGCAACGCTGCTGCCGTGTGGAACATGCGGGGACCGGTCAGGGAGCCCACCTCGGTGAAGGCCCCGGTCTTTGGATCGTAGATGGTGGCGCTGGCTGTCGCCGTGGCCACAAGGCAGGCGCTCTGGCAAGTCGCGGTGGCATCCCGCACGGAGCCGGCCCCGCCGACGATGAGGATGGTGCCATCCTTCAGCGAAGTAGCAGTATGAAAGACCCGCGATCCGGAAGGACTTCGAGCGCACGACGTCTCGCCAATCGACGCCATGACGACATCGATTGTCGTTGCCCCCTCATCGCCCAGGGTCACGGGCTGTGAGACACCCCGCCATCGAAGGGCCCCATCTGCCACTCCAAAAAGCGCGAACACCCGGTCGCGTCCTGCTGTCAGACCAGAAAGTGTCACTCCCGTTCGTCCACTCCCCTCAATACCGTCGCCGATGCCTGGCCCGGCCACGGTCGCTCGGAACTCGTCCACCTCGTCGTCAAAAGCCCCAGGTGCGGCGACTGACAATTCAGTTGGGCACGGCGACCCAGGGGCCGGGTGGAAAAGCGGCTGTGGTTCCAAAGACACGACGAGCTCCCCGCCCGAGAACTGACAAAAACCATCGGCCCCGCAGACAGGCTGCTGGGTAGGGCAGTTTTCGCTCGTAACGCATTGGGGCGGCTTGCACCCAGCGCTCGCCAACACCAACGACATGAGTAAGCCGACACTCGTCAAGACTCTGAGACTCATTGCCCACCCCTCACGACCATGTGCCCACCGCGACTGCGGAACTCATAAAGCTCTCGGGTAGTACCAGAACTGAGGCGATCGCGATCCTCATGCGGTGCGATAGCGCGCAATGGAGACATCACCACGAAGGCGACCACCAAACTGGCATGTCGGAGTAGGCTGCGTCCTATGATTGGTTTGGGGGTTCTTCTTGCACTGGTCGTGCCTCTTGCATCACCCGATGCGCCGCCGGCTTGGCCATCGATTGATGACGAGGTTCCCGCTGTCGGTGGTGGAGAGAGGGACGCGGCCGTCATCATCGGGATCGACGATTACACCTACCTGCCGGCAGTTCCAGGGGCAGCCCAGAACGCGACTGCGTGGCAGCAGTGGCTTCTCCGCGTCCGAAAAACCCCGACCCAACGGGTCGTGACACTGCGGGACAGCGATGCCACCCGAGAGCGAATCCTTCGAGGGCTGAAAAGTGCCCGTGACTCCGTCGCCAAGGGTGGCTCGTTGTGGGTGGTTTTCATTGGCCATGGCGCCCCGGCGCCAGCGCAGGGCGACGGCCTTGTATTGGGCGTCGACACACAACCTGACGCTGACAGTCTGATGGCGCGAGGTATCCTCCAAGGCGACATTGCCGCAGCAGTCGCGGGTGGTGCTCAAGCAGAGACCATCATTGTCTTCGACGCGTGCTTTTCTGGACGCACAAGTGATGGCGGAGCCCCGCTGGTTGAGGGCCTTCAGGCGACCCTGCCGGTTCGCGCCAGGGCAACGTCCAAAGCGACCGTGCTTGCAAGCAGTGACACGTTTGCGGGCCCCCTTCCCGGCGTGAAGCGACCGGCCTTCAGCTACCTCCTGCTGGGTTCGCTTCGGGGTTGGGGCGATGACGACGGGGATGGCGTGGTCACGGTCGAGGATGCGGTGGCCTTCACGACCTCGACGATGCAGGCCGCGCTTCGGAGCGATG
>Ga0247837_1005664_pt1 | contig 18487 bp, 14 predicted proteins | sample LaCtaG_2_FD_187115 | JGI IMG/M metagenome (GOLD analysis project Ga0247837, IMG submission 187115) | Freshwater microbial communities from meromictic Lake La Cruz, Castile-La Mancha, Spain - LaCruzMarch2015_14.5m | ecosystem: Environmental > Aquatic > Freshwater > Lake | place: Spain: Castile-La...
GACACATGTGCGAGACTTGTTTGAGGCTGAAAAGTTTGTAGAGATTTCTCAAATGGAGAAAATATGTTTCACTTGCAATTCTTTGAGACCCCAGCGGTCTAAACACAGTCGCTTTTCAGCCTCCTGCATTCCCAAGTTCGACCACTACTGCAGCCAACTCGGTCTCTGTGTGGGTGCCAACAACCGCAAGCACTTCGTGCTGACTCTCACAGTGCACACTGCAGTCTTCAGCTGCTACCTCCTCCTAGAGCTGCTCAGTTACTGTGCACGAGTGCCAGACTCCTACTTCACCAAGAAGTTCGTACTGGTGTTCTACACTGTCTGTGAGGACTCTCCTGCACACTTGGCGGTGCTGTTTTGTTGCTTGATGGTTTGGTGGTACTCCATATGGTACTGCTTCCTGGAACTGTGGAGTGTTAGTCAGGGACTCACAGTCAATGAAGGGCTGAATCGACATCGATACCGCTACCTTTTTTCCCCGTGTTGTGGTCTGGACGAGCAGCCCAAGCTCCGCTACAACAACCCCTTCCACCAGGGCTTTCTGCAGAACTGGGTGGAGTTCCTTGCTAATAACGATTAGCTAGACAGGGAGTATGGACAAAAATAGGGCGAATGACACCTGTACGGCGAGCAGTGTGGGTGTGGCTGTTCCTAGGCGTGATGCTGCTGCTTGTGTTCTTCGAATATAAGCAACTCATCAGGAGTACGTTCTGGGCTAATAAGTTCAACAAGAAGACTGGGTGGTTCGTAGCGACTACTGCTTATTCCCGCTCAGACGAGGACTCGGAAAGCTCTGAAGTTGTCGCCAACTCGTCGTTCCCAAGTGAATTGGACCGTTTGGACATCGAAGACACTGAATATGTGTCCGCTCTGCGACACACTCAAGTCTGCGTGCCTACCAATTTCGGCTACAGCACTACCGCCGGAGAAGCAGTTTTTCCTCCCTACACGTACCCACCCTGTTCCTCTTCCGTCACAGAAAAGCCTCCGCAGATCACTATAAACACCAACACAGGTAACTTCTCCATGGAATGTCCAAGACTGATGCACAAGTCGTATGTGAAAAACCCCAAAGGTCTGCTGCACGATGGACATTACATGTACACAGACCTTGCAGAGAAGTGGAAGGTGCAGAAAGGCAGTGAGGGGGAAATGGACTTGGGCGATAGTGAGTTTGTTTATGGCAGTTGTGGGGATACTTTCACGGAAGCTGTGCATTTGCCAAGATACAATGCATCTGTTTATGTGAAAGTGAAGGAAGTGATGGAGCAGCGGGGGCACAAAGGCAAGCCGCTGAGCATTATTCTCCTAACAATTGACAGTTTTTCCCGGAAGCACTTCTACCGCAAGCTGAATGAGACGGTGGAGTTGCTGAACGCTGTGAAGAGGGAAGGGAAGTACTCAGTCTTCGACTTTAAACTCAACAATGTAATGGGAGGAAATTCCATGGATAACATGGGCCCAATATTCGGGAATTTCACACTAAAGCCACTCGATGACCCGCCCTATGAAGACCGTTTAGGTCCCAGTTCTCTATGGAATATATTCAGAGAAAACGGCTACGCGACCATGCTCGGCTTCGAGAACTGCGACTTCCGCTTCCCCGCCAGTCTCGGGCGTATCCTCTCCGTGGACCACATCGTGCGCAATTTCTACTGCGCCTACAGCAAGCTCTTTAAACGCACTATGGAGAAAGACCAAACAGAGCAGCGCTGCATCGGCTCTCGCATGTCTCACTACTACGTGCTTAACTACACTTTAGCCTTCATGAAGGCTTATCAAGGCGTTAACCAGTTCATATCGCTGCACATTGATACAGCGCATGAGGCTACTGGGCAGCACGCTGTCACTTTGGACCCGGATTTGAAAAAGTTTCTGCGGGCGTATTTGACCTGGGGAGAGGAAAGAGGCCAAAATGTGGTTATTTTCCTGCAGGGAGACCACGGTATGAGGTATGGACGGTGGTTTAGGGACGTCGAGGCTTCACAGGAACTCAAACTCCCTGTTTTCTTTCTACTCGCGCCCAAAGCCTTGTTGAAGCAAATTCCAGGGGCTGAGGAGCACTTGTGGACAAACACATTCAGACTCACGTCCAAAATTGACCTGAGAGCCGCTCTTTTGAGTCTTTCGCAGTTGCCGTATGGAGTTAATTACCCAGTGCACGAAGATGTCTACTTGAATAATGCGATTGACCTGTTTCGCGAAGACTCCCCGACTAACCGCACCTGTGAAGATGCAAGTGTTCCTCCCTGGTACTGTTCCTGCATGCTGTTCGAGCCTATTGATATGTCTGCAGTTACCCCTGCGTCAGACAATCTGAATAGTCTGGTGTATGAGGTGGCTAATCAGGCCCTTCGTATCATCAATCGAGAAACTAAGACAAGTCCGAGTTTGCCAGAGGGACTTCTCTGTGAAAAATTAGAGTTGGATACTATAGGCAAGGCAAACGGCTTGAATCTCGGGCCTTCCTTGGAACTCCTCAAAGTGGAGTTCTATGTGAAGCAGCACAAATCCGTGAAGTTCGAAATCCTTGCGGTAGTAGGCGCTGAGCTGTTTGCGGACTTACTGCAAATGGATCGGGATCGGTACGAACTCACCCCCGCCATTTACAATGGATACCAGGTGAAATTACGTATACTAGGTGTGGAGCGTAAGGATTCATATGCAGGCGAGTGTGAAATGGTGGCTCGCACTAACAATGTTCGGGCGGAGTTCTGTGTTTGTAAGGACTTGCAGGCGCTCAAGACAGAGGCTCCGGGACTTTGGGCCGCTAGAAGTGAGTAATAGGTCTTTTGCACTTGTGGTATGGACAACGGAACGTCAGGCACTGCAACTTCCCGCGGACGTCCTCGAGCAAATAGCCAACCACAGCCAAGCATGGAGAACGACTCCGGCACCACCTCCGAACTGCGCAACTTCGTGACAGAGGCTCAAGAGCGGCAGCCCACCACTGTGACTGCCCGAAACGTGCATCCCTTCCTCTTCCCCTCCCACGTAGTTCACCCCACAGTGTTCAAAGACGTGTCAAAATCCCCTACTATGCCCACCAGTTGGACCAGCGACCCCCAACTAGTAACCTGTCCGAAGTGCAACCGCACAGACCTGTCTACTACTGAAAGTCGTATATCAGGAACTAACTTCTTCTACAGTGGACTCTGCTTCATGACTGCGGGTCTCTGTCTCCTCAGTGTGTGCTGTCCTTGCTGTATGGACACTGCACATATCTGCAGACACTGTGAGACTGAGGTCGGCTATCGTAGTGCTGTATAGCTAGTCCTCTTATAAATGACTTCGCTCACCAGTGATGGTGGAGTGACGAAGGAAGTGCTAGTGCCAGGCAGCGGAAACACACCAGCAGCAGGCGAAGAGGTGGAAGTGCACTACGTAGGCACTCTGGACTCCGGGAGTGTTTTCGATAGTTCTAGAGCCAGAGGCACTCCCTTCCGCTTCGAACTGGGCCGAGGTCAGGTCATCCGCGGGTGGGATTTGGGCATAGCGACTATGCAGATTGGGGAAAAGGCACGCTTAATCTGCAGTCCTGAGTACGCCTACGGGGAAAAGGGCTCCCCACCAAGAGTTCCTGCCAATGCGAAACTTACCTTCGAGGTGGAAGTGCTGGCTGCGAGACAGAGAGACAAGCCCAAGTGGGAAATGGAATACGACGAACGCATAGAGAAGGCGACTCAGCTGAAAGACCAAGGCACTGCCCTGTTCCGAGAAAACCAGTTCAAGGAAGCCATTGCCACTGGGTACCAGGAAGCGCTGGCTTACGTGGAAGACGATCCGGTCGAGGAGGAGCATGTAGAGGAAAGTCTACGCGAGTTGAAAGCCCTCAAAATCGCTCTTTACTCCAATGTCGCTCTATGCGCCTTGAAGATCAGTGATTGGAGCGTAGTCATTGAAAACTCCTCAAAGGCTTTGAAGCTGGATCCTACCAATGTGAAGGTCCTGTATAGAAGGGCTACTGGGTACCTCAATTCGGGAATGCTGACTGAGGCTCGGAAAGACGCGAATGCTGCGCTGAACATGTCGCCTGGGAGTTCCGAACTCGTTCAACTGCTGAAGCTAATCAAAAAGCAGGAAAAAGTCGAAGATGAACGCGACAAAAAGCGATACAGTAACATGTTCGAAAGAATGCACAAAGGTGAAGAACAGCCCACTTTGCCTGAATTCACCCCCCCACAGGAGCCCAATCCGAGCAACCCTCAGGTCTATTTGGACTTACAAATCGGCGAAAATGCGCCTCAAAGAGTGACTATCGAGCTTTTTAACGACGTGGTTCCGAAGACTGCGGAGAACTTTAGAGCCCTGTGCACTGGGGAAAAGGGCCTAGGAGCAGGCGGCAAGGCTCTGAGTTACCAAGGTAGCACTTTCCACCGCGTGATCAAAGGCTTCATGATGCAGGGCGGAGACTTCACAGCCGGGGACGGCACAGGCGGCGAAAGCATTTACGGGGCCAAGTTCGCAGATGAGAACTTCAGAATTCTGCACAAATCAGCAGGACTTTTGTCCATGGCGAATGCGGGTGCAGGGACCAACGGATCTCAGTTCTTCATTACCTTCGCACCTGCTGCGTACCTGGACAACAAGCATGTTGTGTTCGGCCGAGTACTGAGTGGACTGGAAGTTGTGAGAGAAGTCGAGCAGCTGCCGACAGAGAGCAACGACAGACCAGCTGTCAGTGTCAGAGTGGCTGCTTGCGGAGTAGTAGGCAGAGAGTAATAGTTAGTTTCTTACCAGTACTACAGCACTTCTATTGTCAGAACAACTGTTACCTATTTGACTCTGGGGACGAGGCTTCAGTCCCTGGAGTCTTCCGGGCGGTGTCGGGAATGAAGGCTTTGAGACTCAGCGCTTCTTCCTTAGTGACGGCGACTTGCACGTCCAGCAGACTGTCGCAGTTCTCCAAACGCCTATAAAATCTGCGTAGTCTTTACGAGTTTTCCACGTTTTCTACGAAAGCTGGGCATTGCCGCAGGAAGGCTCGGTCAGGCACAGAGGGAGACCGCTTGGGCTTTGGGGCAGTTATGTGTGACTGCAGGTTTTCCTTTCCTTCTTGGAAGGAGACTCTCTTCACTGACCGACTTGACTTGACAGTCGGACTATGTGAGCCTTCCGCTGACTTCCCCCTGGCTACTCTGACTTTGCCCAATACAGCCCGCCCCCTAATCACTTTCGCAGTGTCAGGCTTCGCTCCCACCTGACACAGTTTTCCATCCTTCATACAGAACTTCTTGTTCTGGAGTCGAAGAGCGGGAAGAGAGCCGTGGACTTGGGAGGAGCGGCCTGCACTGTGACTGCGAGGCTGGGGGACTGCTTGGGGGCGGAAAGAGGCGAGGTGAGAGGGGTGCAGTTCGGAAGTGCGGGGCGCAGGCACTCCTTTGGCTGAGAGTTTGAAAGACATTTTCGTTATTCAAGCGGTCGAATTGGCAATTGGCGAGGTAGAACATAGGAGGTAGACTGCTTTGCTGGGAATTAGTCCTTTCAGTAGCTAGGAGTCGCTGGGACTCGTGAGCGTGTTCTAACCTAAAGCCAACATTTCTTCTCTAATCTAGCGGTTCCTTTCTCGGTATCAAGCCTAGAACTGGAAAGGAGTCGTAGCCACTCTACATGCCTTTGTAGCAAGCAGTGCTTCCCTTCTCCATCACTAAGCCATTATGGAGTCCAGGTCAGGTGAGTCTCTAGTGGGAAAGCGTCGTCCTCCTCCCTGGGTGCGACTCTGCCAAACGAGTATAGGCCTGGTGAAGACCTGTCTCGGTCTCGGCGTCCTGGGCTACTTGGCCGGACAGGTGCGGAAGTGTGCCTACTCCTGGGAGTCCTGGTACATTATGGCCACAGTCGTGCTGGTGCTAGACGGACTGGAGATGGTCCTGGGACGCTACCTGGGCGGCAAGCAAAGGTCTCGGTGGAAAGCCTGTGTGGGGTGCATAGTGCTGTGGACTGGCTGGCTGCTGTCTCTCTGTTACCCCGGCTTGCTCATATGGGGATCGATACTGCTGGCAGGCGGGTCGCCCGGGTGCGAAGCAGGAGTGTGGGGAGTCACACTGGTGCTTTGCATTCTCTTCGGCATCCACAGTGCCTTTACCTTTATATTTTCCTGCAAGCCACTTTGCCTCATGTGTCTGCCTCTCTTAGGCACCATAGACACGAACAAGCAACCTGCGACTTCTTAGTATCGGACTCCCCTGAGTCTCTCTCCCTAATACCTTAGTGTATAGCCAGCAAGACGGTTCTGGCTTCTACCCTGTTCCATGTCTATTTTGGTTTGACATTCTTGTGGCTGTTTTCTAGGTCCCTATAGCTTCCGAGAAACTGAGAGAACTCGGCAAAGTCCAATTCCGCGCACACCCCCAATGCATTTCCTTCCCAAATTAGGTGGTTGCGAGGTCAGAGTAACTCTCAACAGTTAAGCATTGATCTGGGTCTGCTGTTAAATCTGAAACAATTTGGAGTACTTCTCGGCAGCCATAGTGTCCCAGCGATATGGGCCGGACCTGGTGAAGAAATAAAAATAATGGTGAAGACCTTGGTTCTTCTCGCTCTCCCAGCTCTGCTGCTGGCTGGCCCTGCTCTGCGTCTCCAGGACGAGATGCCCGTGGTGTCCAAGGAGATGGTGGACCACGTGAACTCTCAGAGCTCATGGACCGCCTCCCTCGAGTGGGTCGGCAACATGTCTGTGGGCCAGGCCCGCAGAATGTTGGGAGCCCTGCCCTCCACCGAAAAGGCCCCTGCTGCCAAGTTCGGCGCTCTTGACCAGTACCTCTCCGTCCCCGCTTCCTTCGACTCCCGCACCCAGTGGCCCAAGTGCATTGGCGCCATCCGCAACCAGGCTGACTGCGGGTCCTGCTGGGCCTTCTCCGCCTCCGAAGTGCTGGCTGACCGTATCTGCATCGACTCCAACGCTGCTACCACCGTGGTGCTCTCGCCCCAGTGGCTGGTATCCTGCGACTCCACCAACTACGGATGTGGCGGTGGCATGCTGCCCGCTGCATGGAAGTACATGCAGACTCACGGAATCCCTCTCGATTCCTGCGATCCTTACACCTCTGGAGACAATGACGAGTCTGGGTCGTGCGCTGCCAACTGCTCGACCTTCTACAAGTCCACCGCGGCCACTTCCTACAGCACTCCCTCCGCCATCCAGGCCGGCATCCTCGCAGGCGGCCCTGTCCAGACTGCCTTCACCGTCTACCAGGATTTCATGAGCTACAAGAGCGGTGTTTATGTCCACAAGACTGGCTCAGAACTCGGCGGCCACGCCGTCAAGATCATCGGCTGGGGCGTCAGCGGCAGCCAGAACTACTGGATCGTCGCCAACTCCTGGGGAACTGACTGGGGCCTCAACGGCTTCTTCTGGATCCAATGGGGCCAGTGCGGCATCGATAGCGACGCTATTGCCGGAAACTATGCCCACTAAGCTTAGCAGTTAGCAGACTCTCTAGCACAGGAGCATTGCTGGTCTATCACTAAAGACTCGGCACTATTACTTCTTCTTAGGCGCCCCAGCGGAAGCCGCGGCCCTGGCAGCCTTTTTCTTGGCCCTTTCCTTGTCATCGACCAGGTCTTTCTCTTCGTCAGGTAACAACTTAGATATGACCCCTGCCGCCACAGTTTTGTGTCCGTCTCTCAGTGCGAAGCGGCAGCCCTCATACACCTGCACAGGCAGCTTCAGCTTCAACTTGGCTGTCAGGTGGTCCCCGCCGACCACCATTTTTTTGTCTGCCGGCAGAGTCAAAGTCGAAGCCACGTCTGCAGTGCGAACGAAGCAGATGGGCTGGAAGCCTGAGAAGAACGGCTTCTTGCGACCTCCTTCCTCCTCAGTCAGTACATACAACTGAGCCTCGAAGTTGAAGTAGGTGTCGTAGGCCCCGGGCTTGATCAGTGCCTGGCCTCTGGAAATGTCCTCTTTCTTGACTCCTTTGAGCAAGATGCCAACATTATCTCCAGCCTCACCCAGGTCCAAGGTCTTCTTGAAGGTCTCTACACTCATAGCGGTCGTCTTGATGGGAGTTTTCTGCATGCCCACCAGTTCACACTCCGTCCCCGGCTTCACCACTCCGTTCTCAATAGTGCCAGTCACTACACAGCCTCTGCCTGGTATATTGAAGGAGTTTTCCAGACTCATAAGGAAGGGTTTATCCAAAGCTCGCACAGGTACTCCGAGAGCTGAGTCCATTGTGCTCATTAGCTGCTCGATTTCCTTCATTGAGTAGGTAGTGTCAGCGGGGCCTTGGCCGAGAGCGCAGGTCGCAGAGCCGCGCACGAACTTGGCGTTGGCTCCGTCGTATTCGTACTTCGTGAGGATTTCCCTCACTTCCATCTCCACGATTTCTTGCAGCTCTGGGTCCGGGAGCAGGTCACATTTGTTGATGAAGCACACGATTTGCTTGACGCCAGTTTGGCGGCAAAGCAGCACGTGCTCCCTAGTCTGCGGCATCACTCCGTCAGGCGCGGAAACGACGAGTATGGCTCCATCCATCCTAGCCGCTCCTGTGATCATGTTCTTCACGTAGTCCGCATGTCCAGGACAGTCCATGTGTGAGTAATGGCGGGCCTTCGTCTGGTACTCCAGTGTGGCAGTGTTTATGGTAATACCGCGGGCCTTTTCCTCAGGTGCGCTGTCGATTTGTTCGTAGCTGCGGTACTGTGCCATGCCCATGCCTGATAGACACTTGGTAATGGCGGCTGTGAGGGTCGTTTTGCCGTGGTCTATGTGCCCCACAGTGCCTACGTTGAGGTGGGGCTTGTCTCGCACGAACTTAGCGAAGCTTCGGACGACCCCCCTCAGCATTTTATTACGGCCATAGCCTAGTGTTTGCGTTCTCTTAGGACTTCATGCACTACGCGACCCAGATGCATGCCGCTCGTATAGGGGTCTGTAGCGCTCCTGAAACCCTTGAACTCACGCTCCATCAAGTTGCCAGTCTTCCACCAGTTCAGCACAATGCGAGAAAGCAGCACCTCAGGCTGCCGCACCACTTCCAAGTACGTGTTGCTGAGGGTGTCCAGTGGCAGCGTGAGCACCATGGTGCACTCGTAAAAGGCCTGTGAGAGGTGGTTCAGGCCCACGCCAAGAAGTTGCAGAGCGTAGAACAAGTTGAAATCGGAGCTATGGGCTGAGTAGTATTGGACGGCTTCCCGGATGTTCATAGCCGCGCTGTAGCCCCAGTAGCCGCAGGCTCCCGCAGCTCGCACAGAAGTGGACAATCCCGCTCCGTCTGAAAAGCCCAGCAGGAGTTGAGACCAGTATTCAGTCGGGGAAGTCTGCAGGACTGCCATGTCCGTGCCACTGCTAGAAGTCTCGTGCGACTCGAAAGGAACCGCTGCATCCAGGTGGTTTTTGCAGCGCTTGTGCACCGTGTCGCAGATGGGATAGCCGGCGGGACAGCAGTGGCCTTCACTGTCTCCGCAGCAGACTGCATTGGCCATTGGACAGCACGCGTAGTCCCCAGACGAACGGCCGCAGCACGTCCCTCCAATCTCACATGCACTGTAGTTGTCCGGACAGTAAAACAACTGCTTGGCAGCTGCTAGTGTGAGGAGCCAACTCAGCCGAACCATTTTAGCAACAGCCTAGGCAGACACAGCCGACTCCTCCGAACTGCTGTCACTGCTGCTCTCACTGCTCTGGTGCCTCGCAAACAGAGAGTCCGCCCTCGCTCTCGTCCCAGCTTGCTGCGACTGGTGGTACAGTTCCAAGAGCTGCTGGTTGAACTCAGGCCGGTGCACTTCTTCGCCGTCAGTGTCGGGCGGCTCAGGGGTGGATTTGATGAAAATCGACCATCTCGGTCTGGCAGCCTTCATCGCAGCAGGAGGCATAGAGGGATCAAGTGTAATGGAGACTCTGGGCCGCTGGGAGCGAGGGTCAGTGGTCTGCACGAACTTGCGGATTTTGGGACATAGAGAGGGTCGGCCAGGGAAGAGCTCCTCAGCCTCTCGGGGCATGCCCACGACACTACTGAATATGTGTCCGCGGTGGCGGCGCACTTTGTGCTTGAGCCGGCGGAAGTTTGGCTTGTCGGAAAGGCGGACCATGTGGCTAGTTCCTTGTTTGCTTTTCAGCCACTTGAGCCTGATGTCGTCCTTGTAGACGTTCAAATAGAGCCGGTTGCAGTTGAGCGCTACATGCCCTGCTCCTCTGCAGAGGTAGCAGACCACTTTGAGGATCGAGTAGTCGCCTTCCTTGCATTTTTCCTGTATGCGGTCGAAAACCTCCTTCGGCTCAGGCATTTTCGCTAGCAAAAGGTCTACATTGTCTCGGTTTATGCTCAAAACGCTAGCGAAGTCGATGCATCTGGCTGAGGCCTTGCGAGGCTGTCTTGTGAAAAAGGCGATTTCTCCCAAGTATTTGCGCTTTCCTAGCAGCATCAAACTGGAGTTGGTGCTTTTGTGGTACACTTCCACAGTGCCTTGCAGGATAAAGAAGAGAACCGCCCTCGTTTCCCTCTCTTCGCATATCACATCCCCAGGAGCAAACATCTCAGGCGCGAGGATTTTCCCCAAATGCGATACAAACTGCACAGGAAAGCTATCGAATAGGGAAAAAGACCTCAAAACCGGGCCCCTAGTATGCACATAGATTTCCTCTCTCAATGGTTCTGAAAGCAGTTTCAGGATATCGTCTTCTTCTATCTTGGACTTGGCCTGGTTCTCCCAGGCGTAGTCGAGGTAGCGTCTGACTCGGAAGCGCAGGTCTCCTGGTAGCTTCATAGCCCGCATGTAGGCGTTTAGCTGCACTGCTTTATCCTTATGCTCTGCTTCTAACTCTGTGGATTTCGACACCATGCCGCTGATGTTCCCGACAATAAGGGAGAAAACCATCGAACTAATCACCAAAGCCACAATCGCGCATATTTTTTCATTCATTGAATAAGCACGAATGTCCCCATAGCCAATTGTGTTCATAGTGGTAAAGGCCCAGTACAAAGAGGCAATGTAGGCATCCAGCCCTGAAGCTCCATTGGTAGTCAGCAGTCCGTACTCCTTCACCCAAGTCGATGGCTGTTCGTACGAGTCGAGAAGCGACACCAAGTACCAACAGCATGCATTCCAATGCGCGATTAGAAAGGCAGCCAGGAGCAGTCTTGTAAGGCTGAAAATAGTAGCGAGGGTTTGACTGGAAAGGAAGTCTTCGATGTCGATGAGGATACGCTTGAGCCGCACTAGACGGAGAAGTTTGAGGAGACGGATGAAGTTGACGAGTTTGACAGTGCGCATGGTCATGATGGAGGTGTAGGGGATGAGGGTGTCGGGGTCGAGGGCGATGGCTGTTTGAGCGCCTAGCACGACCCATTCGTAGGGGAAAGAAGCCACTAGGTCCACCCAGAGCATTCCCTTCAAATAGTGGATTGCGATAAGGCGCCTCTGACACACCAGTTTCCCCTTGTCATAGTAAGCCGTGTTGAAGTGCAGCACCAAGTCCATCATAAAGAAAGCCTGCGCCACCACATCCACCCACTGCAAGCTCACCATGCTTTCCTGCATGAACGCAATTTGGTAGGGCACTATCGCTGCCAAGTAGGCAATAAACAACAGAGCCAGGCAGTCCCAAGCCATCTTCACCTTGTTTTCAGGGAACAGCAGCAGCATTGGCCTGTCGTTTTCGTCCACTAGCGCTCCAGGGAAGAAGTCCTCTCGGGATATGGTCTTGGTAGGGGCTAAGGTCTTGTTTCGGTCCTGGCCTGGGTCGGCGGCGGGAGTCTGGGCGATGGACTTGGCGAGGTGGATGAGGGAAGTGCTGGAGTACCTGTGTTGCATGCGTCCTGCCATTAGTATAACTGGGAGGGATTGGCTGTATCTCTACTTCTATGTACACTAATTCTATTCTTAACAGGGGCAAAGGGCACGTAGTTCTTTATTCACATAGGAAATAAGTCTATTCGCCGTTGTTTGAAATAGAAAAGAGCCGATATCTCCTATAAGTCAATGTAAATACGAGGATTTCTCTAGTGCCAGTCCGCCACCTCCACTGACCCTGCCTTTTCTCTCCCTAATTTGCCAATATAGGCATGTCCTATCGCCCACTGAGTGTCTGCTGCTGCGCTGCATTCACTCCCCACCCCTCCCACTCTGACCACTGTTTGGTCTGCTGCCACAGCATACGCGACCATCCGCCCCGCGCCCTCGCCCACCCTTCCCATCACTGCGGCGCCTGTAGACTTCCTTCGAAGGACGTGTCGACCCACACCTATGTCCGCAACTCCGATTCCTTATCCCGATTTGAGAGGTTACTGCAGGGAGTGAAGGAGTTCACACGGAAATTGCCGCTGACCCATGCTGAGGATTTGCTGGAGTTGAAGCAGTCAGCAGTGTGGTCGCACAGGACGAGGTCTACGGCTTGTGAAAGCTCGCCTGGAGCTTCGCTCAGTAGCCAGAGCTTCTCGAGTCCTGTGCCTGCGTGCTCTAGTCGCAGACTGCCTACTACACAAAGGAAACCCAGAGATGCACTATTTTCGCCGGAAGCAGGGCGACGTAGTCCGGTTTCTGAGGCTGGGAAACTGAGTGTGCGGTCCAAGTCAGCGAGGCTGATTCGGATGCCAGTGCACTCTGCACAGTCGAAAAGCGCAGACTGCATGCCGTCCCTTCCACTGGGCCACTTACGAACCCACATCAAAGAAGTCGTGTCTGAGTATTTCCCCGGTCGAAGCGTCTCTCGCCCATCCACTCCCAGACTAATTACCTATGAGGACGAAATGCTGAGGCTGCAGGCCTTGGGAACGGGACACCGAGGAGGGGTAAATGACGTGGAAATGATCGAGGGCGTCATATGGTCTGCGGGAGCTGACTACTGTCTCTGCAAGTGGGAGCTATGCAGAGAGTCTAACGACCCTTATTCGGCTCGGTCTCAGGTCGTGGGGAGAGTGATGGGGCCTAGTGATCGGTTTAGAGCGCATAAAGGGGCGATTAACTGCATCAAGGCTATAGACTCAGGGCGGTTTTGTACTGCTGGATGTGATGGGTTGATCAAAGTATGGCACGGAAGCACACAAGTACAGGCCATTAAATCGCCCTCAGAAATCGTTCAGTCCATTGCAATTTCCACTTTCCTGCTTGCAGGGTCTCGCAGTGGCCGAATTCTAAAGTGGGATTTAGCCACTTGGCAGGCTAGTTCGCCTGCTATGGTGCATGAACACAGGAGAGGAATTAGGGCGGTGGCAGCCTTCAATCCGCCTACCTTTCTCTCAGCGTCTGAGGACCGATGTGTGAAATTGTGGGATTTGAGGGCACAGCGCAGCATCGCTTCCTTTTCAGGCCACCCTGACTCTGTCTCAAGTGTCCTGCCCTACCTCGACATCGGCTTTTTCTGTTCCTGTGCCTGCCAGGTCTGGAAGTGGGACATCCGTGTAAACAAAGTGGTCGAGGCCTGGACTTTGCCCAGTCCAGTGCAGTCCTTATCCTTGCTGAAAGGCCGCTTGACAGCAGGTGGCGCCTGCATCACGATATGGCAGCGTGACAACACCCCTTACCAAAGTCGCTTCCACCAAGGCACCGTCCAGAGTCTCCGCTGCTTTCCAGACCTACTGGTGTCGGGTTCCCGGGATGAGAGTGTGGGGATCTGGAAGGTTAGGAACTAGTAGTAGCGCTGTCTTTCCACTTCGTACCTGTTTCGGTCCTTCGTGGCGAGTTCGATGAAGGGCTTTTTCGCCTCTTCGGTGAGCCGCTCCCACTCTTCGCCGAGAAGGCGGCTGAGGTCGAGGGCGGTCAGACTGGGCTGTTCTGCGCGCAGGGAGGGACTGCGGTCGCTGGAGAAAAAGAGAAAGGCAGAGTGCGGCTTCTTGGGTCCACGGCTCTTCCTGTGCCACGAGCACTTTTTCCTGTAGTTGTCCGACCGCCGCATTCCTATTACAGCCCTGGCAACAGCCTATAGGGATGGCCTGCAATGCTCTATAAAGATGCAGAGCTATCCACATTTGTCCATATATGGAGAAAGCCCAGGCTGCCAGCTAGCCACTGTCTGCTTGAGTGGGAGAACGAAGGAAAAGCTGAAGTGCAATGACAGACTTGAGCAATGCGAAGGACCTATAGGACAATTTTAGACTCTGATAAATTGGGTAAAATGAGCGAATTTAACTTGACCTGATTTGGTCAATAGCAGAAAAGCGGAATCTGAAAAACAATAAGTGACTTTCACTGCTCAAATACTTTAATTGAGAAAAGCTCTCTGCAATCTGATATTTCCAATCTCCGCGGAAGTGAAAACCCCAGCAGACAGACACCTAAGAAATCTGTGGTGATTGCTGAGAGAAAGGCATATCCAACATGCGTTGCTGCCCAGTTTCCTATCCTTCCCTCGATACAAGTGGATCAGCACAGCCTATCCAACACACTACTGTTACACTCGCAAGCACCGTGGCATCGGAAAGGCGTCCAGAAGCAGGTTCTTGGCAATAGCCCGCCGATTGATGAAGAACTTGTCGACTTCAGGCTTCGGAGGACTTCTGCGGGGCTGCACCTGGGCCCCACTCTGCACTTCGTGCGAGGCTTTGACGACTCTGGGAGCTCGGAACTCGTATCTGCCGGGGAAGACTTGGAGAGATCGGCGGACCTCGGAGAGAGGGGAGGTGGAGCGAGGCCGACTACCTGAGAGAGACCGGTGTCTCTGCACAGGGAAACTGCTGCGTCGGTGTGGGTTGCGCTCCAGGAAGTTCGGCGAGGAGAGGAAAAGCGGCTTCGAGGACTGAATGGCGGTTCGCACGGCTTTCATTATTATATCTGATACTGAGACAGTCAGACAGGGGGCAGGACTGAGGCGGCCTCTTCTTCTTGAGATTTGTCCAGAGGACTGATGGAGTAAAGGGTCGTATCGTCGAGTTTGGCGCTGTGGTCTTCGGTGGGCAGGAGTTTCACTTGGCTTTTCTCCACTTCTCGGTAGCTCTGGGGTCTGCGCCGCTGCCGCCGGATGTCCTGCTCCAAGCCTCTGCTTTTGTCTTCGAATTCCTCCTTGAGCTGAGAAACCAGAGATGTCAGACAGCAACTTAGGTAGGTTGGACGACGGTAGTCAAAGTGACAGTCACAGGCACACTGCAACTCACAAGAATTAAGACACCGTTCGCACTCTGTAGTCTGACTGCTCCACATTTAGACTACTAAAGGCCCATTAAGACCTGATTGAATACCCGCAATTCTTGCACCTGGGGGTCTGGTGTGCCTCTAACGTCCGGCACAATTACGTAGGCGAGAATGCCGTTGTCAATATCGTCGATAGTTTCTTGGATAAATGTCTGGGCCAGTTGTGGGAAATGGATATGCATAATCATATTGCGGCGAGTTTTTAGTTTCAATCGCTTGATTAGCAGGTCTCTGTAGCTCTGCAGGAAGGGGTGTCTGAGGGCTTCCGAAATAGTTGGGCGGCTACTCTCTATTTGGAGCGTGCTGTTAATGAAGTAATCAAGTGAAGTTTGCGGGTGATCAATTGGAATTCGGGGGTCGATCACACGATATTTCAGAATTTTTGCCTCTTCCTTCGGTTCATAGGCCAAAAAGCGCACCAATACTCCAAAGGTGTATACATCGAATTTGCAGTTATAGCATCCTGTCTCCGATTCCGGTGGGGCGAAGAGTCCCCCTATTTTAGATTTTTTTCCTGGGCTCTCAGTGGCTCTGCGATAGAGGTCACTTGTCCAAAGTCACAGATTTTGACGAGTGCACGGTTGAGATTAGTACAAGTGAGGAGGATGTTGTCCGCTTTGATGTTTCGGTGCATAATCTCTTTGCTGTGCATGTGGAAAAGTGCACTGGCCACTTGATATGCGATTCGCTGAATACACTCATAGCGCAAAGGCAGGATGTCGGACTCGGACAAGCACTTGGAAAGATTGTCGCCTTCACAGCCCTCCAACGGTATGTAGAGACTTTCATCCGCTCCAACTAGTTCACGGTAAGGCTCGGTCACTAGCTTTACTATTCCAGGGTGCTGCAGTTCTTTTGGAATGCTGACTTCATCGCGGTGCGTGTTGACTAAGTTCACCGAATGAAGTTTGACCTTCTTGAGCGCTACACACTTCTTAGTTTCCTTGTGTTCGTACTTGTCCACACTGCCGTTGCCGCCTACTCCGTAGGTTCCCACCTGCGTGTAATCCGCTTGGAACTTTAGCCATTTAACTAGCAGGGCATGGAGCTGCAAAGGCAGTCTCCAGTTCGTGCGCTCTAGTAATTTTTAATGGCTGGGTATCGGAACAGCGTGCCTACGCTCAGTCGCTCGCCGCTCTATGTGCCTTTGCCCGAATATCCCTGTGTCCGCCCTCGTTCTGTGCCGGTTTCACTTAGTCCTCAGTACTACACTCGTCTGGACCTGGTTCGCATGGGGTTCGACTTCTACGCGATTGAAGCACTTATGACTTACAGCGGAATTTTGAAGTTGGAAGAAGCGCTGGACATCTTGGTGAAGACGGACACAGGGTGGAAACATGAGTTCGTGCCGCAGACGTCGGATGTGGCCAAGTGTGGAATTTGTCAGGAGGAGTACGAGTCGCATCATCCAGAACTACCGGTCAGGAAAAGCTGCCCCAGGCCCATTTCCCAGGGAGCCAGGGCTGTGCGAGAATTCTTCCAGGTGAAGTGTTGTGGGATATGTCTAGAAAGAGTGGATGAAAGGGACTTTTACAGTCTAGGGTGTGGGCACAGCTTCTGCTACGAGTGTGTGCAGGATTACTTGCGTCTGGAGATTACAGAAGGCAGGGTCGACCTACTCGTCTGTCCAGAGTTGAATTGTAAACATGTGTTTACCGAGTCCACACTTCATCCTCCTCTACTCACAGCTGATTTACTCGCCAAGTACCGCCGCTTCCGCAGAAATAGGAAAGTCAGCACGAACTCACGTGCCTTGTGGTGTGTTACTCCAAACTGTGACAACGTACTGTATACCTCCGAATCAACCATGCGAATTAACTGCAATGTGTGCAATGCTCAGTTCTGTGCTAAGTGCCGTGTCGCCTGGCACGAAGAGCAAACCTGTCAAGAGTACTTTGATGCCTCTTATGAAGAGTGGAGCAAGGGGAGAAGTGTGCAGGACTGTCCTAAGTGTCGCCAGACTATAGAGAAGGAATCTGGCTGCGATCATATCACTTGCATACTCTGCAAACATGAGTGGTGTTGGCTATGTCGCCAGCCATATTCCGAACTGCACTCTTTGTCTTTCAATCCGTTCGGCTGTCCAGGAAGTCGCAAGCCCTGGTACAAGCTTTGGGCGCGGAGGCTGTTTCTCCTCATCTTCCTGCCAATCAGTAAGTATTACTCAGTTTTGCCTGTGATGTTCGGATGTTTGCTATCTAGTTCAGCGAATAAGCAGCTGGGGTGGCGAGGATGGGGCCGGGCACCACTGTCTATCCTAATGGTGCTAGTGTTTGTGCTGGGATGCGGGCTAGGCGTACTGCTCATGGTAGTCTGCGCCCTGCCTGCTCTCGGGCTGTTCTCATATAAACTCGCCAAGAGTATGTGCTGCAGACGTAGAGGCCTCCTAGCGAGATTCTAGTAGTAATACATGGACAACTCATATGGGAAGAAGTTGTTTCTAGGCGGCTTGGCTCCTCATTCCACGCAAGAAAGCATCCGCGCCTACTTCTCAAACTACGGTGTTGTCCAGGAGTGCATCCTAATGGTGGACCGCCTCACCAACCGTTCCCGCTGTTTCGGCTTCATCACGATGCGAGACAAAGAAGACATTGACCGAATTTTGGCAAGCGAACAGATAGTAGACGGTAAACGCGTAGAATCAAACTCGCAGTTCCTCGAGAAGCAAGCGTAGTGCCTCCGGCTGCTCCTAAAATCCAGCCTGTGCTCAGAACAAAGAAGATGTTCGTCGGAGGACTTCTGATGTGTCAAAGTGTGGAATATGTAAAGAGGAGTATGAGTCGCATCCTCCAGAACAACCGGGCAGGACTAGCGTATCCTGTTTTATATCCCTGGGAGTCAGGGCTGTAAGAGAACTCTTTCAAAGAGTGCTGTGGGATTGGTCTTGGAAGTGTGGACTAAAGGGATTGTACAGTCTTGTGAACACAGTTTCCGCTAAGAATGGATGTTCTGCTCCAAGCCTCTGCTTTTGTCTTCGAATTCCTCCTTGAGCTGAGAAACCAGAGATGTCAGGCAGCAACTTAGGTAGGTTGGACGACGGTAGTCAAAGTGACAGTCACAGGCACACTGCAACTCACAAGAATTGAGACACCGTTCGCACTCTGTAGTCTGACTGCTCCACATTTAGACTACTAAAGGCCCATTAAGACCTGATTGAATACCCGTAATTCTTGCACCTGGGGGTCTGGTGTGCCTCTAACGTCCGGCACAATTACGTAGGCGAGAATGCCGTTGTCAATATCGTCGATAGTTTCTTGGATAAATGTCTGGGCCAGTTGTGGGAAATGGATCTGCATAATCATATTGCGGCGAGTTTTTAGTTTCAATCGCTTGATTAGCAGGTCTCTGTAGCTCTGCAGGAAGGGGTGTCTGAGGGCTTCCGAAATAGTTGGGCGGCTACTCTCTATTTGGAGCGTGC
>Ga0247837_1005666_pt1 | contig 18480 bp, 20 predicted proteins | sample LaCtaG_2_FD_187115 | JGI IMG/M metagenome (GOLD analysis project Ga0247837, IMG submission 187115) | Freshwater microbial communities from meromictic Lake La Cruz, Castile-La Mancha, Spain - LaCruzMarch2015_14.5m | ecosystem: Environmental > Aquatic > Freshwater > Lake | place: Spain: Castile-La...
AACGCACGGCTCACGGCAACCTCCTCCAGCATTGCTTTGGTCGCATCATCAAGGATCACCACGTGATCACTGTCCCAGCGAACTCCCCGGCTTACGTGGAGCAGGAGGTGCGGAACAAAGAGAAGCACGGCAGAAATTTTGTCGGCGATGGATTCGGTGGGATGGAAATGTCCGGCATCCAGGCAAAGTCCGATCTGACGTTTCACTGCGTAGCCGAGGTAAAATTCGTGGGACCCGACCGTATAGCTTTCGACGCCGATGCCGAAGAGTTTGCTCTCAACGGCATCGATGTTCCATTTCGCGTCCGCCTCTGCCGAGTAGATGGTGTCGAGCGATTCGAGCAGACGTTCCCGGGGAGCAGTGCGGTCGGCGGGGGTATCTTTCGTTCCATCCGGAATCCAAAGATTCGTGACTGCCGGAGAGCCCAGAGCGCGTCCAATGGCGGCACCGATCCGGCGGCTGGCGATGCAATGGTTGATCCAGAATGCCCGCACCGAGGGATCCCGATGAGAAAGAGTGAGCCCGTCGGCGGCCAGCGGGTGAGCGAAGCAGGAAGGGTTGAAATCCATCCCCCAGCCTTTTTCCCGGGCCCATTGGATCCAGGAAGTGAAGGCCTCCGGGGTGAGCGCGTCACGGCCGGCATTGCCAGAGTTGTCGCTCGGGTAGATTGCGTGGAGATTGAGGCGCAGGGCTCCCGGAACCAACCGGCCAACCAGTTCAAGGTCGGAGGTCAGCTCGGAAAAATTGCGGGCCTTGCCCGGGTAGTTGCCGGTGGCGACCAAACCGCCCCCCAGACCTTGTTCGCCGGATTCAAAACCGGCGACATCGTCCCCCTGCCAGCAGTGCACGGAGACAGGAAGCTTTTCGAGCTCGCCGAGAGCCGCTTCGGCATTGATTCCGAAATCAGCATATTCTTCGAGGGCTAATGCGTATTCCGGGCTGCTCATTTGGTCCTCAGTATCTAAACCAGAGGCACAAGGCAAGTCAGCGCAGCTCCATGGAATGTCTGGAGAGCGGCTTAAGTAGAAAATTTAGCCGCGCTGGTGAGAGCGTGGAGGGAGAGACGCGACCCAATGGCGGAGGCCACCGTCTCACGACGGCGGCTACGCAAAAAGCGGCTACCCGCCCCACCGCGACCCGCGGCTGAGGGCGGGAACCCAGCCACGAAGATGGCCGTAGGCGTAGTCGGTTTTTCCGATGGCCCCGATCATCCTCTTGCCGGTGGCGGATTTCCACTTCTTGCTCATGGATTCCCCCGTGTGACAACCCCAGCTCTTGACGAAGGCATCCCTGGTGAAGAGACCTCGTCGAATCCGCCCCAGCTCGTTCTCGTGGAGCCAGACTTTCGAGGCACTGTCGATCTCGTTGCTGTAGTCGAACATGAAACACGCGCGGTTGGAATGCCCGTAAAATTCGAAGTTGGCAATCTTGATGCGGCTGCGGTCGCGGCCCGCGTTGAGGTAGTTGATGAGCTGATCAGTGCGGTCGAACCAGACGAGGTTGACATTATATTTGTCCCGCACGCTTTGAATGTTGCCGATGAGGTCGGCTTGGTCCTGCCTTTGTGCGCGGCGTTCGTAACCGGGACGATAAACGAGCCATGTGATGAGGGCATCCGGGCCGTGCTTTTCGCGGAGTTCCTGGATACGGACACGGGCGGCACGGATGAAGTTGCCCCACCACTGGTCATGGGGATCTGCTTTGAACTTCTCCCACTCAATGAGGGAGGGCCCCCCGCTGACAAGCACGTATTCCCGGGCGGGTTCCGCACGGGCAAGCGTGCAGGCAAAAAGCAAGGCGGCGGCGGCAAAAACCGGTTTCATGATTTATGACATCCCGCAAGGTCTCCGTGGTTTCAATCCAAATCTGATGGACTTTCGCAACGAAAAGTCTTCAGCGAGGCACTGGCGATTCTCATTTCATGCCGCAAAATTATTTCATCCGGCGGGTCGGAGCGTGAAGACTACGCTCCGGCATTTGGCAGTCCATCAGAACGAGCGCATAAGGATGATGCGAGAGGGCCACCAAAGCCTCCCTTCCATTCGGCGCGACATCCGCCTCAAAACCGAGTTGCTTGAGTTGGAGGATGGCAAGGCGCTGGTTAATGGGGTTGTCCTCGACCACAAGCAACCGTCGTTGATCGACTTTCGAAGGAAGCTCCGCCGTTTGTGGACTTGTGACAGGAAAAGTCGCCGAGAGGGAAGGCGCGACGCCCGCCACAAAGTGGGCCGTGAACCAGAAGCGCGCTCCGTTACCGGCTCTGTTTTCGACTCCAATTTGCCCTCCCATCAATTCCGCCAGTTGCTTGGAGATCGATAGTCCGAGCCCGGACCCTTCCCACTTCCGCGTTGCCTCACCCCCTGATTGTGCAAATGGCTGGAAAAGCCCTTTCATTTGCCCGGGAGGGACCCCCGGACCGCCATCGAGCACTTCACAGAGAAGGGTCACTCCCGACGGGGCGGTATTTTCAATCCGGCACCGCACCTCAACCAGCCCCGCGGGGCTGAATTTGATCGCGTTGTCCACAAGGTTGTTGAGGATTTGTCGGAACCGCCCGTCGTCGCCCCGAAGCCATGGCGGAACGTCGGGTGTGGTTTCGAATGTCAGGGTGATATTTTTTTGTGCTGCCCGCGGAGCCAATAGCCCGCGTGTCTCCGCGAGAACTGCCCGCGGACTGAAATCCCGATCCTCAAGAACAAGCTTTCCTGCTTCGATGCGTGAGAGATCAAGGATCTCATTGATCAGGTGCAGAAGGGCCTCGCCACTGCTGGTAACAACACGGGCATATTCACGCTGCTCTTCGTTGAGAGGTGAATGGAGAAGCAACTCGGCCATCCCGATAACGCCGTTCATAGGAGTGCGGATTTCGTGGCTCATCTTGGCGAGAAAGGCGCTTTTCGCCTCGTTGGCCGCAATCGCCTCAGTCGCGGCGCAGTCTGCGCTCAAAAGGGCATCCTGAAGTTGGTCGTTCGCCTGCCTGAGCTGTTCTTTGGACTCGACGAGGCCTTGCTCCACCCGGGACCTGCCGATTTCAATGGCCGTGATCATGAGGCTCAGAACGGTCGCAAAGGCAAGATAGGCCCAAAGAAGGAAAACCCCCTCGTAAATGCCCGGCTGAAGGAACGGCCCGCGGGCCGCAGCAGTGCCCGAGGAGGCCAATACGGCAAGAAGCAGCACGCCGAATGAGGTGCCCGTCGCATCGAACCGGAGCGCGGCCCAAACAGTCAGAACCAGAGGTACAAAAATCAGGGGGATGATTCTTACACCGGGAGTTGCCTCCATAAAAAAAATCCCTGCCATCACGGCGACCGAAATCAACCCCCACACCAGGAACTCCCTGCGGCGTGCTGCAATCCTGCCCCATCCCTCGGGTCCGAGAGAGAGGAACAAAGGGGCAGCCACGAGAACTCCCATGAAGTCCCCAAGCCACCAGTTCAGCCACGATGAGCCGAATGCACCCGGCGCTATTACTCCCGCTGTGAATAGCGAAGTCACCCCGAAAGTGGGAGGGATCAACATTCCTACAAGGGCGCAAGCGGTGAAAATTCCAATATCGCGCCGGCGGCTGAAAGCGTAATGCAGCCCGAAACTTCGCAACATCCAGGTGGTGACAACAGGTCCGAGCGTCTGCCCGGCCACAATGCACCCGGCCAACGGCCATTTCACCCCGAACGAAATTTCCTGGAGGATGACCGCAGCGAGCATAATCGCGGGCCAGAAATGAAGGCCCCAGCGGTAGAGCACGGCAACTGCAATGCCCGTCGGAAGCCAAATCAGGCTGATGGCAAGTTCGGGCGGAGCCAGCAGCAACCCCAAACGCGCAGCCCCGAAGTAAGCAATAGCCGTGAGCGTGAACTTGAGAATCCCAAGCCCCACCTTCCGGCCCCGGGGAGAAATCTCAGCAAAGTTTTCAACCATTGAGATCAGGGTGAAGTCCCCTGCTGCCTGATTCCAGCGCAATTTGAACAACTTCCATTGAAGACCGGTCTTCAATGATGGGAAACGACGACGCGTTTCCCTCCATTTTGCGCAGCAAAATTTTCTAATCCGGCGGCCGCGGAGGTTATTTCTCGCTGGAGCCCCTTGCCCTCGCCCCCACCCCTGGCACCGGCTCCCGCCGGATTAGGAGAGAGCGCTTGAGGCGGAGCAGACGGTGGTTTACACCGGGTTATGGACATCCGCACACGCTTCGCACCTTCTCCCACCGGCTACCTTCATGTGGGCGGAGCCCGCACCGCCCTATTCAACTGGCTCTTCGCCCGCAAACTCGGAGGCAAGCTCGTGCTTCGCATCGAGGATACCGACGAGAAGCGCAACACTCCCGAGGCCCGCGCCGCCATAACCGAGGGCCTCACCTGGCTGGGCCTTGACTGGGACGAAGGCCCGGACATGGGAGGTCCTTATGGTCCCTACAGCCAGAGCGAGCGGGGGGACATTTATGAGAAGCACCTGCAGAAGTTGCAGGACGCAGGGCACATCTACGAGGATGCCGGCACCCTTCGCTTTCGCTCGCCGCGGCAGACGGTCGTTGTTGAAGATCTTGTCTGCGGGAAGATCCCCTTCGATATGTCGAATCCCGCCACCCATCCCGACATGACCATCCGCAGGCCGGACGGATCCTGGATCTTCCATTTCGTCAATGTCGTCGACGACATCGAGATGCGAATGACTCACGTCATCCGGGGAGAGGATCACCTTTCCAACACTCCGAAGCACATCGAACTTTACCAGGCGCTCGGAGCCACCCCTCCACAGTTCGCCCACATTCCCCTCATCCTGAACAAGGAGGGAAAAAAACTCAGCAAGCGCGATGGCGGATCGAGCCTCGCGTATTTTATCGAGGAGGGATACGCGCCCGAGGCGGTCACCAACTACCTGTGTCTGCTGGGCTGGTCGCCCAAGGACGACCGGGAAGTCCTGCCGCTCGAAACAATCCGGGAACTCTTCGACCTCGGCGGAGTCAACCGCCGCAATGCGATCTTCGACCTCGACAAATGTTTTTGGATCAACGGCCAGCACATCCTTCACATGACGCCTTCTCGCTTCATGGATCTCACGTTGCCATTTATCGAAAAAGCGGGCATTGCCTACGGTGACGTCTCGCGGCTGGCACCTGCCCTGGCCATTGTACAACCCAAGGTAAAACATCTCAGTGATGTTCCCGAATGGATCGCATTCCTCTTCACCGAGGACTTTCCAATCGATCCCGAAGCCTCACAAAAAGTTCTCGGCAAAGCCGGCGCAAAGAATCGTCTCGAGGCCCTTGCAGCCGCACTCGGTGCCCTGAGTGAGTGGAATCATACGGCCATCGAGGCCGCCCTCAAAGCATGCGCTTCGCAGCTCGGAGTAAAAGTCGGCGAGCTCGTGCATCCTGCGCGGGTTGCTGCGACCGGACGCCAGGTCGGGCCGGGTCTCTACGAGCTCCTTGAGGTTCTCGGCAAGGACCGTGCCTGCGCGCGGCTCATGACGGCGGCAGCCTCCGCTGCCTGATCTAATCCCGCGGGAGCCGGAGCCAATTCCCGGATGGGTGGACTGCGCGAGAGACCAATGGCAAAGGACCTTGAGGAAGCCCGCAGGATTGTTGAGGTGGTTTCTTCCTCAGGCATTCCTTTCTGCCTGGGTCACAACCGGCGCTGCTCACCGGCGATGGTGGATGCCCAACGGATCTTTGCGCGGCACATGCAGGCACCGGCTCCATGCCTCTGGAGATATGCGAGGGAACCCCGGGTGCCTCTCGATCACGTATCGGGTCAGGCGGCCCTCTCGATCCGGATCAATGACGATTGGTGGAGCTGGAAAGGCGTGCACCTTCAGGGGCAAAACTCCGAGATCGGATTGCTCATCTCGGAGAACACCCACTTTGCCGACATTGCCCCGCATGCTGGGTGAGTTTCTCCGCGAGATCCGCGGGGAACGCCCTCCAGTGAGTCCTGCGGAAGATGCTCTTCTGGCTCTCGAAATCTGCGTCGCCTCGGCCATCTCGAAGCGCGAGGGCCGCACAGTATCAATGGCCGGGGTTTGACTCCCGCCCCGAATCCCTGCTTCCCGCCACTGACTCCATGGGTGGAGGGTTCCGCATCGTCAGAACCGTGAATCCTGGGAAACGCCCACGCTTTCCCCTTTATATTGCGCAGCAAAATTTTTCTAATCCGGCGGCGACGGCACCCTTTTCTCACCGGCTCCCGCCGGATTAGGAATTCTCAACAAGCCGGAACCCGGCCTGTTCGGCATTGCCGCAGCTCAACCCACCCTCACCATTGCGCAACGCACCCAGCGAAAGGTGCTTCTTCCGCAGCACTGACATCAGATCCGGACCTCCATCACCCCCGGTGGATTCCAAACGCAGGCTGCCAGCTATTAAAATCCGCAGCCTGTAAAACGGCAGGTAATGATCCGCCTCCAGCCTGCACCGGCATTTAAGAAAGATGTTCAACGCCCGTTCCCAATCTTCTCCACTCAAGAGCAGACTCCTCAAATCCAAAAGTCCATCCCAGCTGTCCCTCGGGCACTCCTCAAAAAGCTGCTCCACGATCTGTGCTGCGGCCCGACGCCAGCCGGGCGTGTTCCCTCGGGACGAGAATGGACTTCGGTTCATGACCCTTCGAATATCGTGAATTGAGACTGATTCGCAAGTAGCGATTCGGGTTTTGTTCAAAAAACTTTAAAAAAATTGCTTGATGCCTTTGCGAGACGGGGATAGTTCTTACGTCGCCATGAAAAAGCATGCCTTAATCGCAGCCATAACGGCCCTCTCCGCGATCGCGCTTCCAAGCGCTTTTGCCGGTTCAGGGAAAACCTTCAAAGAACAAGTTCCAGTTGAGACCACAGAGCTCTTCCGGGATACGGAATTCCAAGTTGATGCCTTCTATCATCAATTCTTCGGAAAATCCGGTCACCACATCATCAACACCGGTGCCGGTGGTGGTTTCGGATTCAACTACATCTTTGCCCGCTACTTCGGTATCGGCATTGAGAACTTCTGGACCGCGAACAACCCGGCGACCTACCACCTCGGTGGCGTTGGTATCCTTCGCTATCCGATTGATGCCCTTCACATCGCTCCTTACGCCCTCATCGGCGGTGGCGCGGGTCTTGGGAACACATCCTACGGATACTTCAACCTTGGTGGCGGCCTTGAAGTTCGCTTCACCCCCAACATCGGCACCTTCGTGGACAGCCGCTGGTATGTTGGTGATCCGACTCGTGGAGCCGACCTTCGTGCCGGCCTTCGCTTGAGCTTCTAACCCACAACCAATTCAACCGGAAAAGGCGGCAGGCAACTGCCGCCTTTTTTGTTGCCCTAATCCGGCGGGGGACGGTGCCAGGGGTGGGTGAGTGGGCAAAAAGTTATTTGGAGAAATCGCTGCCAGCGCCGCCGGATTAGTAAATATTTTGTTTCGCAAAATGAGCCACAATAAATGGGGAGCGCCTGCCTCCAGTGCGGCAGCGGGAAATTCCCTCTCTCACCGGGTGAGCTCACCACCCGCGGCCCCGCCTACGCCGGATTCGAGAGAATGAGGTTTGCTGCCGCGGCAGCATCGGGCACGATATGATCCGGGTGTGAGTCCCGATGGTCTTCGCCGTAGCCGGTGAGAACGAGAATTGTGCGGCATCCGGCTGCCTTGCCGCAGGCGATGTCCGAGGTCTTATCCCCAACGAACCAGGAGATCGCCGGGTCGATTCCAAGGTCCCGACTGGCCTCCTCGATCATTCCGGTTCCTGGTTTCCGGCGGCGGGTCTTCTTCTCGGGTGTATCGGGGCAGAAATAGGCAGCCTCGGTGCGAAAGCCGAGCTGGCGGAAAAGTTCCTCGTTGACGGCTTCGTAATCGATCTCGGAAAAATAACCGCGGCCGATGCCGCTTTGGTTGGTGATGATGACGTTCAACCATCCGGCTTCCGCAAGTATTTTGAGAGCGGGGCCCGTATGAGGGATGGCACTCACGCGTGACGCCGAGCCGCAATAATCCACCTCTTCCATGAGCGTGCCGTCCCTGTCCCAAAAAACTGCCCGTTTGGCGGGGGTGCCACACGGGCTCGGTGCCTTGATAGGTGAGAGTCGGTGCGTTTGAGTCAAATTTTCGCTTTCCGCCTTATCTCATCTTCCTCAAGGAATCCAAAGGACTTTTCGCAGCGAAAAGTCTTCAGCGAGGCACCGGGAATTGGAGTTGCAAACAGTGGAGGCCAAAAGGTTGTGAGCACGTCTTGCTTGGTTGGGGGCAGTGCCTCGCTGGGTCTTGGCGGCATTTTCAGTTCGCTGAGTCCGAGCCTGCCCCGCGTTCCATGGCAGCGAGAAGTTCGGCAGGGGAGAGAGTTGCGGTACCGAGCTTTCCGACGACGACTCCGGCAGCGTGGTTGGAAACCTCTGCCGCTTCGGCGAGCGAAGCTCCTGCGCAAAGTGCGAGAGTAAACAGGGCTATGGCCGTGTCTCCCGCACCGGAGACGTCGAAGACCTCCCGCGCACGGGTCGGAGTGTGGTAAGGAACCGCTCCGCGCTCCACCAGAAGCATGCCATGCTCGCCCAGGGTGATAAGCACGGCTCCGACACCCTGGGCTTCGATGAGGCGGCGGGCGGTCTCGAGCAACGGCTCATCTTCCAATGGCGATTCCACAGCGCCGGGGTCCGGCAGGCCAGCCATGGCGAAAGCCTCGCCGCGGTTTGGCTTCAAAACACTCACGCCTTTCCAGATGAGGGGATTGTTGGGGTTTGGGTCGGCTGTGACAATTTTCCGGTCCTTCCGGGCGAGTCCGGAAACAAATTCCACGAAGTCCTGATCGAGGAGGCCCTTTCCGTAATCCTCGAAAATAATGCCGTCCACCTCGTGGATCAGGGATGCGATCCTTTGGCGGGCTGCGGTTTTGGCGGCGGTGGCAGCGGGTCCCCGGCGCTCGCGGTCCACCCGTACGACCTGTTGGTGGCGGGCAACAATCCGGGTCTTCACGGTGGTTGGGTGGCCGGCATCGGCGACGAGCCCCCTGGTCGCAATATTTTCTGCCTCAAGGAGCTGGATGAGTGCTGTTGCGGCAGGATCCGCGCCGGTCAGCCCGCAAAGGTCCACAGCGGAGCAAAACGGGCGCAGGTTGCGGGCGACGTTGGCAGCACCTCCGGGGTAGCGGGACTCCCCTTGAACCTCAACAACCGGCACGGGCGCCTCCGGTGAAATGCGGGAAACCCGTCCCCACACAAACTCATCGAGCATGACATCGCCCACAACCAGCAGGCGGAGGTTGGCAGCCTTTTCAAGAAGTTGTTGAAATCGGGAGGCATTCATCGCAGGATGAGGAGTCTTTTACAGGGGGAGTCCTCCCCCGCGAAGTCCAAAATGCTTATGCTCCAACGTCTGCTGACGCCCGTCTTCGCCCTTTTTGTGGTGGCCACTGCCTTGGGGCAGGCTGCGCCCACGCAAATTGACCTCTCGAAATTTCCCGCCGCGGCGGTGGATGATGTCGTGGTGCCTGTGCCGAGTGAGATCTTTATCGTTCTCGACAAGCTGGGATCGCCCAACTGGCTTGCCGAGCTGCCCGAGGCCACCGGGAAGAGTTCTGGCAACCGCGCTCAGGTTGCACTCCTGCTGGGGACGGTGATTGCCGATGGCTTCATCGCGGTCCAAGCCCAGGCACCCGGCCGGGTCAAAGATATCGGTCAGCAGGTCCTCACGCTCGCGGACGCAATCAATGTCCGCAAAGCCGTTATCGCCCGCAGCAAGAGCATCACCGAAAAGGCTGACGCCAAAGACTGGCCCGGGGTGCGGAAAGAATTTGACGGGGCATTGCAGGATGTCCGCGGAGCCATGGAGGAACTCGGCGACGGTGATCTTGCGCAGCTTGTGAGCGTGGGGGGGTGGGTGCGTGGCACGCAGGTATTGACCTCGGTGGTATCGAAAAACTATTCGCCCGAGGGTGCGGAGCTTCTGAATCAGCCGAAGTTGCTGGATTATTTCACCTCGCACATGGACGGGCTCGGCAATCCCCGGCTCAAAAAAGAACCGCTCGTCTCCAAGGTCCGGAAGCTTCTCAAAGATCTCCGACCGATCATCAGCAAGGCAGAAGACTCACCGGTATCCGCCGACAACGTCAAAAAAATCAACCGCCTGACCGCCGAGACGGTGGAGGCCATCACTTCGGGAGAGGGCTGACCCATGAAACTCCGAGCCCACATTTTTGCGGCAGCCGTTGCCGTGGTGATCCTTGTGCCAAGCGCCGGGGCGACGGTCGATGATGCCCTCTCCTTCGCCTACGAGGCCGCCACCCCTTATGTGAAGCAGGGCTTCGTGGTTCGCGAAGATGCATGGGGCGGGGATCTGGGTCTCAAGGATCAAAAAGCGGTGACTGCCCAGCTTTTCAAGGGCAACGAGTACTGGTTTCTAACCGGCACGGACGTGCGCGGTGCCGAGGTGACGGTGAGTGTCTACGATTCCTCGGGCAAGCTGGCGCAGGCCGAAGCCTGGCAGCGTGGCCGTTTCTCCGGCGCCCGGGTCGTTCCGGTGCGGAGCGGCACGTATTACGCAATCATCACGGTCCACAAGTCGCCGAAGGAACGCACCCCTTGGGCGCTTGTCTACGGGTATCGCTGAGCAGGAGGCCAAACGGTTAATCCATGGAATCCGTCACTCTGGAATTCGACAACGCTCGCGCGGCCACTGCGCTTTATGGGGGGGATCAGAAGCTCCTTCAGGAACTGGAGGCCCGGTTCGACGTGCGGGTCACCTCGCGTGACGGCTGGCTCAAGATCGAGGGCGAGCCCGATGGGCTGCGTCAGGCCAAGCGGGTTTTCGAGCAACTTGAAGAGGCCGGCAAAAAGGGGGTCTCCATCCGGAGGCATGAATTCCGGTATGCGATGGATGCGGCCGCGGGTGACGGCAAGGGAGACCTTTCCCACCTGCTCGAGCAACGCATTCAGGTCTCGGCGAGGAAGCCGGCCATCATTCCAAAGACTGCGGGTCAGAATGCCTACATCCGAGCCATCAATACGCATGACATCACCTTTGGCATCGGGCCTGCGGGAACCGGCAAAACCTACCTTGCCGTCGCGATGGCCGTCGCCGCATTCAAGGCCGAGAAAGTTTCCCGCATTGTTTTGACCCGACCGGCGGTCGAGGCGGGGGAAGCGCTCGGGTTCCTGCCGGGGGACCTTCAGGAAAAAATTCTCCCGTATCTTCGTCCTCTCTACGACGCCCTTTACGACATGGTGGATGTCGAGGAGATCCAGAAGTTGATGGACCGCGGGGTGATCGAGATCGCGCCCCTGGCATACATGCGGGGGAGGACCCTCGGGCAATCGTTCGTCATTCTCGACGAGGCGCAGAATACGACCACCGAGCAGATGTTCATGTTTCTCACCCGCCTCGGGCCCGACTCCAAGTGCGTGGTCACAGGGGACCGCACCCAAATCGACCTGCCTCGCAACAAACGAAGCGGCCTCATCGAAGCCGCCGAAGCCCTTCGCGATGTAAAGGGAATTGCCTTTCAAATTTTTGACGAATCCGACGTCGTGCGACACCCGCTTGTTCAGGCGATTATCACCGCCTATCGGGATCATCGCGGGTTGCAGGAGTCGAGAATCTAGATTCCATGTGGAGTTTTTTTCATAGACGGCGGCTTGTCGGCAAGGGGATGGCGTGTGGCAAAGTGCGCCGGACGGTAAACGAGCATCCGATCACCGAGGCACTGCGTGCGGGGTGGGTTGTGCGCATTGCTATCATTGCTCTCTTCGTACTGGGACTCGCGTTGTTGGTGTTCACCGGCCAGCAAGCCGAGCCCGCCAAAAAATTTCTCCTTTGTCTGCTGATCTTTGTGACGGCCCTTGCAACACTCTGGGCGAACCACCCGGTGACTTTTGCCTGCAATGCGCGGCTGTGTCTTGTGCTGGGAGTCCTGATGGCCCAGCTTGCGGCGATCAAGCTCGTACTGGCGCAGGCCGCAGGGGGAGGTATCGACCTGCAACTGGCACCCCTCCTGGTGCCCTATGCCTTCGCGCCTTTGGTGCTCTCCGTCCTCCTCGGCAAGCACCAGGCTCTGTTCGCGGCGGTGTTTGCGAGCCTCTGGGGTTCTCTCCTCGTAGGCCGCATCGATCCCGTCTTCCTTGTCATTTCGCTGATCACCGGTTTCGTGGCCGTCTTTCTCACTCAACAGGTCCGCCGCCGGAGCCGCCTGATCCGTGCGGGAATCTATATCGGCGTTGTCACGTGGGTTCTGGCTGCCGCATTTGGTCAAATTGGGCCTGTCATCTGGGAAGCCCCCCACCTGACCGACTGGCGGATGATCGGCTTCCAGAGTCTTGCCGCAATCGGAGTCGGCTTCGGCACGGCCATCATCGCTAGTGGCATCCTGCCTGCGCTGGAAAGCCTCTTTGGAATCACAACCGACATTTCCTGGCTTGAGATGTCGGACCTCAACCATCCCCTGCTCAAACGCCTGACCTTGGAGGCTCCGGGCACTTTTCATCACAGCCTGGCAGTTGCCAATCTTGCGGAGGCCGCGGCCGAGGCGGTGGGTGCCAACCCGACGATTGTCCGGGTTTGTGCCTATTTTCACGATATCGGAAAGCTGGTGAAGCCCGAGTATTTCACCGAGAACATGCGTCCCGGCGATCACCCCCACGATGATCTGACCCCCACCATGAGCGCCCTCATCATCCTCGCACACGTGAAAGAAGGGGTCGACCTCGCGCTCAAGCATAGACTCAATCCGTTGATTGTGGATGTGATCCAGCAGCATCACGGCACCTCGTTGGTTTCGTTTTTCCACCAACGGGCTCTTCAACAGCAGGAAGACGCGCGCGTCGGAGGCAAGATCATGAACATGCGGCCGGGCGATGTTCCCGAGGTGCATGAAGAAAGCTTCCGGTATCCGGGGCCGAAACCTTCGAGCAAGGAGGCTGCCATCATCTGTCTCGCGGATGCCGCGGAAAGCGCCTCGAGATCGATTGACCGCCCGACTCCCCAGCGAATCGATGATCTGGTCGATTCCCTGATCAATGAACGCTTCTCAGACAACCAGCTCGATGAGTCGCCTCTCACGCTGGCGGAGATCAAGCGGCTTGGTGAAACTCTCAAGTCCACATTGGTCAACATGCTTCACGCACGCGTCGCCTATCCCAAGCGCGAGGAGAGAGAGGCGCCGGTCGAAGGGAGTCGGGCTGCGCGGCCGGCTGCGTGAACCCGGCGATTCCCCGGATCGAACTCCTCAACCGCCAGCGGGGCATTCCGCTCGACTTCGATTTGATTCGATCGGTTACGCGGGCAGCGGCCGGTGCCTGCCTTGAAGCCGCCAAACCCGGAAGCCCGTTGACCGGGCTTGCGGCCGTCGAGATCAGCTTCCTTTCCGATGCTGCGATCACCAGGGTACACGGCCGCTTCTTCGGGGACCCGACCCCGACCGATGTGATCACTTTTCCTTACGGAGAAATCCTCATCGGGGCGGGTACGGTCGCCGCCCACGCACCGCGGTTTTTCCATTCGGCTTCCATGGAAGCCTCGCTTTGCGCAATTCACGGCCTGCTTCACCTGGGCGGACACGACGACCTGACAAAACAGGATGCGGCGGCAATGGCCCGCCTGCAGGAACGGCTTTTGAAAGCCGCCCTGAAGATGGTAGCCTGATTGTGATGAATGAAGTCCACGGCATCAGTACCTGTGTTTCCGGCATTGCCGGCATGATCACCGAACTGCCGGAAATCCGGGAGGAGGAAGCGATCGATCTGCCTTGGAATGTCGTGGTTCACAACGACCCGGTGAATCTCATGAGTTATGTGACCCATGTTTTTCGCAAAGTCTTCGGGTATGCCAAAGACCGCGCCGTGAAGCATATGCTCGAGGTCCATCGCAAGGGCCGCTCGATTGTGTGGACGGGTCCGAGGGAACGTGCCGAGTTTTACGTCGAGCAACTGCACGGACACCTCCTCCTCGCGACGGTCGAACGGCCCGGCAAATGAAATCGATAAACCCATGATTCTTTGCCGCCCAGCACCGGGAGTCCTCGGCTTCCACGAAATTCCTTCGCCGCTCGCGGAGATCCTGCGGAAAGTGCCTCGTCTGAATGAATCGCTTTCCGAGCGGGCGGAGGCGCGGTTTTTTCCCGAGCCATCCGATGAAGATCAACTCTCAAGGGATTGGAAGGCCCACGTGCAACCCGGGCTCCAGGAACTTTTCCTCGATGCCCGCGGGACGGTCTCGGCCGATCTGAAGGCAATGAAAGAAATCGAAGGGGAATGGTCTCTGGACTTTCCCGAACGCCACATCCCGGCTTGGCTGAATGCCCTCAACCAAGCCCGGCTGGCCCTCGCCGAAACACACGGCTTTTCAGAGAAAGAACTCTCTTCCCGGCGCCCCCCCCCGCTCGATTCCCCTCGCGACCATGCACGGCTGGAAATCGATTTTCTTGCGGCGATTCAGGAGTGGTTGGTCTCGATTATAGAGGAGGAGTGAACGTCGGAAGCCCGGTCTCGCGGCCTGCGTTGTCTGCATTAAATGCAAGGGCAGGCAGCGGAGTGCCGGCCCTACCTTGGGGGACGACCTATTCGGCTGCGGGCTCCGGAGCAGCGTCTTCCGCCTTCGTCTTGCGACGGGTGGCAGGCTTTTTTCCAGACTTGTCGGCCTTCTTTGCCGTCTTGTCCCGGCGTTTGATCTCGACCTCATCTGTCACGACGATACGGATATGGCTCGTGCGTTTGCGGATCGGGCCGGCGCTTCCGCGGGCCTTGGGAACGAAGCGCTTGAAGGTGGGACCTTCGCCCACGACCGCCTCGCGCACGGTGAGCAGGGTGGGACTGACGTTGTTGTTGTTCTCCGCGTTGGCGACGGCGCTGGCAAGCGTCTTGCGCACGAGGCCCGCCGCTTTCTTTGGAACGAAGCGGAGGAGTTCGAGAGCGTCAGTGGCGGGAAGGCCCTGGATTTCACGCGTGACCTCCCGCGCTTTGAAGGCGGAGATACGGGCGTTGCGATATGTGGATTCGACCTGCATTTTTTGTCTTTCGTTTATTTCTTGGCGTCCACCCTGAGGCGGTCACCGGTTTTTATCGGATTCTTTTCGTTTTCGAGACTCTGGATTATCGCACCGCAAATACTTTCACGCACATCGACCGCCCGCACTTCCCCGATGCGGCTGCTGCCACGCCAAACTTGGAAAGGCATCCCAAGCCGGACTCCATTCTTCGAGCCGACATTGGCGACAACCAGCGAAATTTCCTGTTTGAGGTCGATGACCATTGCATCAGTGAGTCCAGCTTCGACGGCGAGGGGTTCGGCAACGATCGCAGCCCCCAAAACTTCGTTGGTCTTGCGGATCTCGGCTTCCACGCCGGCCCGGAGCTCGGCATCCATTTCGGCATTGGAGGCAACAACGAGCTGAACGACTTCTGAAAGTCGCACGAGCTGTGCCTTGGTGGCGTCGAGGCGGTCTTGGGTCAAACGGAGATCGCGGACGGCTGCGATGAGGCGACCTTCGAGCTTGCTTTCGCCTCCTTCGAGGCCGGGGACTCCCAAAGCCTCCAGGCGGAGGGACATTTCCTCGGCCTGACGTTTGAAAACCTCCGCCTCGCCATTGGCAAGAGCAAGAGCCTCGGTAAGCGCCTTGACCGAGGAACGCAGCAGGAGAACCTGCTCGCGCGCCTTGGTATCGGGCGGTTTTTCGAGGTGCGGTACGGGGATAAAAGGCAACTGCGCGAGCAGTGTCCTTCCTCCTGAGTCTGTCAAAGATCTGTCGCCTGTGGACTCGGGCGTGGCCGTCGCCAAGGCGGATGCGGCTATGATGGTCGCCGCGAGGTTCATTGTTATCGTGCGGGTTCTTACTTGGTCACTTTGGCCGTGTGGGAACCGTGCTTCTTGAAAATTCGTGTCGGCGAAAATTCGCCAAGCTTGTGGCCCACCATGTTCTCGGTCACGAACACGGGAATGAAGGTCTTCCCGTTGTGAACGTTGAATGTGTGGCCGACAAAATCCGGGGTCACCGTGCTTCGGCGCGACCAGGTTTTGATGGGTTTGTTGACACCGGATTCATTCATCCGGTCGATTTTATCGAGGAGCTTCCACTCGACGAAGGGTCCTTTTTTAAGCGAGCGTGCCATAAGAAATTAGGATTTGGACGTTTTGCCTTTGCGGCGCTGAACGATGAAGTTGTCTGAGGACTTGTGCTTGCGCCGGGTTTTGAAGCCCTTGGCGAGCTGGCCCCATGGGCTGACCGGATGGTGGCGTCCGCCGCCACCCTTGCTCTTGCCCTGGCCACCACCCATCGGGTGATCCACAGGGTTCATGACCATGCCGCGCACGTGCGGACGGCGTCCGAGCCAGCGGGTGCGCCCCGCCTTGCCGCTCGAGACGTTGATATGATCGGAGTTTCCGACCTGGCCGATGGTCGCATAGCACTCTTCGTGAATCTTGCGGATTTCTCCGGACGCGAGTTTGACGAGCGCGTATCCGGCCTCGCGGTTGGCAAGGGTCGCAAGGGAGCCTGCACTGCGCACCATCTGGGCACCGCGGCCGGGAGTGAGTTCGAGATTATGAATCTGCGTGCCGAGCGGGATCAGGCGGAGCGGCATCGCATTGCCCACAGACGGGTCGGACTTCTCGCCCGCAGAAACCTTGGCACCAACAAGAAGTCCCGCAGGGGCCAGAATGTAAGTTTTCTCACCGTCGGGATATTGGAGAAGAGCGATTCGGGCCGAGCGGTTCGGATCATATTCGATGGCAATAACGTCCGCGACAACGTCGCGGCGTTTGCGACGAAAGTCGATGATCCGGAACTTGCGTTTGTGTCCCCCGCCGCGATGGCGGCAGGTGATCCGCCCGTTGTTATTCCGGCCTCCGGATTTTTTGAGGCTTTCAGTGAGGCTTTTTTCGGGCTTCGACTTGGTGATTTCCGCGAAGTCAGGATGGGCCTTGAACCGTGCGGCGGGTGTAAGAGGTCGGAAAGTCTTGAGTGGCATGGGTGCGTGGTGGCTGGTGCTTCAGCAAAGAACGGAGACGACCGCTGGCAACCCTGCAAGGGAAGCGCGGCTGTCCGGCTGACAGAAGCTGAGATGCTGTGACATTGTTGTTTGGACGATCCGCTGCAGGCACCGGGAACGCGGGAAACGCATTTCCGGATCTGGCCCAAGCGGGTTGGTAATCTTGCTGTTCTGTCCCGTTTCATCAAGAAGAAATTGAGAATATTTAGCACGCCGGCTCCGGGGGTGCCCGGGAGGCTGTTCTTTCGGAATTCCGGGCGTGGTTAAAAGTGGGTGAGGAAAGGGAGGGCTGCCGGCAGGATGCCAGCGGTCCCAGGCTGAGCAACCTCACCTGCATTTGATCACATCCGAGAATTCTCGGTCAAGCGAGGCTCTGCCTCAGACCCTGCAAGGCATGTTCGGAATCCTCAGCCTTCCCTGTTCTATGACCTCATCCCCCAGTGCCTCGCCAACAAACTTTTCGCAGCGAAAAGTTCTTTAGATTCCTTGAGGCAGAAGACGAAAAAAGAGGGGACGAAAAAATTGACTCAAATGCACTGGATTCAAAGACTCAAGGAATCTAGAGAACTGGCATAGCGCCGGGGAGCGGTATAGCTTGCAGAACTCGCATGCCGGGCCTCTCTCGAACCAAACGCCGTACCTTCCTAAAAACCCTGCTGGCAGCGGGTGTCGCTCCCTTTTTCTCCCGGAGGTCACCCGCGTCGGAGGCTGAGGCTGTCCGCATTTCCATCCTCCACACGACCGATCTTCACGGCCACATTCTGCCGACAAGCACTTATGAGGGAGTTGGCGATGTCGGTGGCCTCGCGCGCTGTGCTTCTCAGATCCGCCAGTGGAAAGCGGAAAACCCGAACTGGTTGCTGCTTGATGCCGGAGACATTTTTCAGGGTACGGAAGTTGGCTTCCGCACCCGCGGAAAGGTCATCGCCGACTGCTTCAATGCGCTCGACTACGATGCGTGGACCATCGGAAACCACGAGTTTGACTGGGGGATCGAACCATTGGCAGGTGTGCTCGAAACGACCCGCATGCCTGCGTTGAGTGCCAACGGAAAATTTGAAGGGCGCAAAGCCGGGGCGATAGATTCCAGATCTCCATTCTCCCGACTTCAACCGGGCCTTATCAAAAAATTCGGCGGCATCCGAATTGGTGTTGTTGGTCTCACCACCCCCGGTCTCCCTTACTGGCTGCACCCGAGCCTGACAGGTGACTTTGCTGCGGGACCGCCCGCCGAAGCGGCTCGTGAAGCGTCCGCAGCGTTGCGGGCTCAAGGAGCCGATGCCATCGTCCTGCTGACACACATGGGCTCCCGTCCGGAAGGGGATGATTTTGCGAACCAGCTTGATGAGGTTGCCGCGGCCGTGCCCGACGCGGCTGTCATCATCGCAGGCCACACGCACCGGGATATCCCCTCCGCAACTCTCGGCGGGCTGCCCTACACCCAGGCCAATTATTACGGAATCAATGTCGGCCGCACCGAACTTTTCTTTGATCCATCCACGAACAAGCTTATTCGCACGGAAGTTTCCACCCTCCGGATG
>Ga0247837_1005668_pt1 | contig 18474 bp, 17 predicted proteins | sample LaCtaG_2_FD_187115 | JGI IMG/M metagenome (GOLD analysis project Ga0247837, IMG submission 187115) | Freshwater microbial communities from meromictic Lake La Cruz, Castile-La Mancha, Spain - LaCruzMarch2015_14.5m | ecosystem: Environmental > Aquatic > Freshwater > Lake | place: Spain: Castile-La...
TGGAACCAAAAATATAACACACCAATTTCGGGTATGAACAGCAAAAATGCTGTTCATGCCCAACTTTTTTTCGAATTTAAACAATTCTCAAAAAACGACATGCGACTTTCCGGACAGGCTTTATCTAAGGTAGGAGACCCACTTCCCCGCGATTTGAAATTCCTCCTGGGGCTTTTGAGCCGCTGGCTGCCTCTGAACTCAGGGACTGGGGATTGGCATGACCTTGCTTCTGGATACATGCGCGTTCATCTGGCTGGCCAGCGCACCTATCAACTCGGAGATAAGGCAGCCAAGGTCTTGGATGAGCCAACCAATGAGAGAGTTTTAAGTCTTGCCTCGGTTTGGGAAATCACGCTCAAGCATCATACAGGAAAATTACTTTTGCCTTCGCCGCCGAAGATCTGGATTGAGCAACAGCTTCGGCTACAAGATATCAGCGTGCTCCCGCTTCAGCGGGATGTGCTCTATCTCTCTGGGAACCTGCCGCGAGTCCACAAGGATCCTTTCGACCGCGTCATTGCCGCAGATGCTTTGTATCGCGATTTGCAACTGCTCTCTCCCGACGAGACTTTCGAGCAGTATGGGTGTGCGATCACATGGTGATGGATGTGGGTAAGTGTCAGCCTACATGAAAGCTTGATCCTACTTGTATCTGCGGGCGCCAAAAGAGTCGGTCTCACACATTAACATATTTGTTGCAGAAGTCCTTTTAGAAACTGCTATTGATGGGATTCCATATTGATTTAAAATCGGGTAGCTTGAGAGTGTGGGCGTCTTTTTGGCTTTGAAAGAGAGAAATGCTGCGAAAGGCGGCGGCAATTCGAGTGGAGCCCTCTCCGCTCACCACTCGCATGTCTTTGCACCTTGTGACGAGGCCTGAGCTTTGAATGTGCTGCTGGAAACGCGGCGCCTCGGGTTTCAAGGCTACACGATCAGACCGCCGTTGTTTGCTCGACCCAGCGTCCGTGTTCGCGGATGAGGTCTACGAGGCGATCGACGGCCTCGGTTTGGGGGATGTTGAATTTTACGGGTGTCTTGCCGACATAGAGGTTGACCTTGCCAGGGGCGCCGCCGACATAGCCGAAGTCGGCGTCGGCCATTTCGCCGGGGCCGTTTACGATGCAGCCCATGATGGCGATTTTCACGCCTTTGAGGTGGCTGGTGGCTGCTTTGATTCGCGCGGTGGTTGCCTGGAGGTTGAAAAGGGTGCGGCCGCAGCTTGGGCAGGCGACATAGTCGGTTTTGAAAATGCGGACACCAGCGGCTTGGAGGGTGTTGTAGGCTATGCGGAGCGATTGGCCGGGAGCGGCGTCGCCTTGCACGAGCACGGCATCGCCGATGCCGTCGCAGAGAAGCGAGCCGATATTGGTGGCGGCATTTAGGAGGTTGTGGACGAAATCGGTGGCGGCGTTGGGTGTAAAGGTGTCTTTGAGCAGGATGGGATGCCGCGCCTCGATGAGGGAGGCCAGAAGCCTGTAGGCGCCGACGACCGGCAGATCGCACGAGTCCGGGATCGTCACAAAAAGAGGAAAGGGGGATGCGTTGACCCGGGCGACAGCGGCCGCATCGCACGGGTCGATTTCAACGAGTCCGCAATTCTCAATGATTAATTCGGGTTTGTAGTCGCCGAGGCCCGCGATTTTGTGGGCGACCTTGTCGTAGGCGGCCTGAGCCACTGCAACACGCACGATTTCTGTGCCGCCGATTTGATATTCCCCGACTTGCAAGACCGAGCTTGCGCGGCGGGCGTAGGAAAAAGGATCGAAGGGCCAGGCCGGAAGGGTCGGCATGGGTTTGCGATCGGCGGCGATTTTTTCCAAGGCCTGCGCCACGGGAATTTCGTGTTCGGAATCCTCCGTGAGAGAAACGCGGATCGTGTCGCCGATGCCATCGGCGAGCAGGCTGCCAATGCCAATAGCGCTTTTGATGCGGCCGTCCTCACCATCCCCCGCTTCGGTGACGCCGAGGTGGATCGGGTAGTTCCAGCCCCCGCCTTCGTCATGCTCGAGTTTGTCGAGGCGGGCGACAAGCAAGCGGTAGGCTTGAATCATGACCTTGGGATTTGACGCCTTCATTGAGAAAACGAAATCGTGGTAGTCGAGTTCGCGGGCTATGCGTGCGAACTCCAGCGCGCTTTCGACCATGCCGAGCGGTGTGTCGCCGAAGCGGTTCATGATGCGGTCGCTCAGGCTGCCGTGGTTCGTGCCGATCCGCATCGAGATGCCGCGATCTTTGCAGAGGGCCACCAATGGGGCGAAGCGCTCGCGGATGCGCGAGATTTCGGCTGCGTATTCGGTATCCGTGTATTCACGAACATTAAATTTTTTCGAGTCGGCGAAATTGCCGGGATTGATGCGAACCTTGTCCACCCACTTGGCAGCCTCGAGGGCGGCGTCTGGCTTGAAATGAATATCCGCAACCAGCGGCACATCGCAGCCTGCTGCGTGGAGCGTGTCGCGGATGGCTTCGAGGTTGCGCGCATCTTTCACGGTCGGAGCGGTGAGACGGACGATCTCGCAACCGGCTTGCGCCAGGCCGAGTGTTTCCCTCACGCAAGCGGCAGTATCCATCGTATCACTCGTCAGCATCGACTGGACGCGGACGGGATTTTCACCCCCGATGGCGGTGCGGCCGGTTTTGACCTCCCGGCTGGGACGGCGGCCTGGATGGCTTCGGAAAACCGGCGACATTTTTACTTCGTCTGTTCGGCGACCGGAGCCTTAGAAGCTACGATGTCGCCCACATCGTAAAACGTAAGATAAAGCATGAAGCCAATGAGGAGCATGGCGCAGCCTGTCTGGACGACTTCAAGAACTCGGATGCTGATTGGCTTCCTGCGGATGGCTTCGATGATCGCGAGAGTGATGTGCCCGCCATCAAGAACAGGAAATGGAAGAAGGTTCATGAGGGCGAGGTTCACATTGATAAGAACGCTGAAAGCCAGCGCGATGCGCCATCCGTTCTCCGATTCGAAAATCTGGTAGTAAAGACGCATGATCCCCACCGGGCCGCTGAAGTGGGCGGCTTTGACATCCGAGGCTGGAGAGAGCAGCGCACCGACCATGCGGAAGATGCTCGTGGCGGCATCCTTCACCTGCACGAGCGGCGAGGGATGCACCAAGACAGAACGGCCCCACTCGATGCCGAAATCCACGGGAGTGGCGTCCGGTGTGGCGTCGGGAAGTTTCATGCTGAGTTTTAAATCCTCTCCGCCACGCTCCACCCCAAAGGTGACCTCCTTGCCGCGATTCGCGTCGATGACTGGTCCCATCTCACTCAAATTGAAAATGGGAACGCCGTTGATATTGGTAACCAAGTCCCCGGCTTGGAATCCCGATTTCTGGGCAAGGCTGCCTTTCACAACAAACCCTACGCCGGGCATGATGCGTGGTCCGATCTGAACCTCGCGCAGCGCGGGTCTGCGCCAGCTGGAGGTTTCGGGTTTTGACCACTTGGAATCGATTGTGATTTCCTGCCCCTCGCGCAGGACTGTGAAAGGAATCGTCTCTCCTTCGCTGCGGACGATGCGCCATTTCACGCTATCTGTGCCGCTCAGGAAGTGCTTCACCGGTTTGCCATCCACCGCGATGATCTGATCTCCGGAGCGCAGGCCAGCCACGGCTGCGGGGCCGCCATCCTTGACAAATCCGACGACCGTTGTGTCGAATTCGCTCTGGGGTTTTCCGACCACCCACACGATGCAGGCCATGGCAAAGGCCAGGCCAAAACTGAAAAGCGGACCTGCTGCGGCGACGATGATTTTATCCAGCGGCTTGACCGGCGGCAGCTTGTCGCGGCCGTTTTCAGATTCGCCCTCGAGGGCCTCCATGGGCGCGAGTTGAGGGATGGCCACAAAGCCTCCTGCGGGGATCGAGCCCAGTCGGTATTCCACACCGCCAATCGTTTTACTCCAGATCGGCTTTCCAAACCAGATGGCAAATTTTTCCACTACAAGGCCGCGCCAGCGCGCTGCCAGAAAATGTCCCAGTTCGTGAACAACGATCAGGAGATTGAAAATCAGGAGAACTTCGATGCAGATGAATAGGAATTTCAGTCCGTCTAAAAACATAATAGGCCATCACCATCTTCCGATCTTTGAAAAAATCAATCCAGCACTGCGGAATCGCATGGCGAAGACGGCCACGCGGAGGATTTGAATTCTTTTCCGTTTCCTTTATCGCTTCCGGCGTATTCCCGACCACTGCACTCCGCTTGAGATATGACGACCTCAATAGGCCTTCAATAAAAACTCATAAATAATTTGTTAAATGCGTTATATTGCTTTAGTAGACTATATATGATTTTCAGTGAGCTCCTGCTTGAAACGCCCGCCGAGCAACTTCAGGCGATTGCGAGGCGCTTCAAGGAATTGCGTTTGGCAACGAATGTGCGGCAGGCGGACTTGGCCAAGCGCTCGGGCGTGGGGATCGCGACGATTCGCCGCTTCGAAGCCGGCGGGAATATTTCCGTGCTGAATCTCGCGCGATTGCTGACCTATCTCGGGCATCCCGTGGATGCGGCCGGGGTGGTGCCGGAATTTCAAGCGACGACGATGAGGGAGTTTGTTCAACCTTCCAGGAGGCGGGCACGATGAAGCGGATCGATTTGGTGGAGGTTTGGCACACGGACCCTAAAGGGCATCGACAGCATATGGGACAGCTCGCCAGAAATTCCCGGAGGGCGATAGGTTTCAGGATGGATACCGGATTTTTGGAAGCCGGCTGGAGGTTGTCGCCGTTTTTTCTGCCGCAGGGCGAAGGGCCTTTTCTGCCTCGCTTTGAAGCAGGCCAAGAGCGTGTCTTTCACGGTTTGTTCGGTCTTTTTGCGGATAGTTTGCCGGATGCCTTTGGAATGGCAGTGGCTCGACGAAGCGTGGCGCAGGCCGCCTACGAAACGGGAGCATTGGAGTTGTTATCCTACATCGGCGAGGGAGGGCGTGGCTGCCTGAGCTACAAACCAAGCCTCCCGGAAGGCGATGCGGAAGTGGAGGGCTTGGAGGCGATGTTCCATGAGGCTCGCAGTGTGGCGGAGGGTCTCGAAATCGATTGGGCAAATCCTTTGGCCCATGCGATGGGCACGGCCGGAGGAACCCGACCCAAGGTTCACTGCGAGCGGTTTCCGGATGGCACATTTCGCGTGCGACGCTCCCCGGCAAAAGCAGGCAAAAGCGTGGCATGTGTTGTGAAATTTGACTTCACAGGCGAATTCGCTGGCCGCATCGACCATGAAACGAAAATCGAGGCGAGCTATTTGGAGATGGCAAGAGACTGCGGTTTGTGGGTGTCGGAGTTTGAATTGGTCTCGCGCGAGGGGAGGGATCATCTGGTTTTGAAACGCTTCGACCGGACTCTGGAGGGTGCCATGCACATGCATTCGTTGTGGGGTCTTGCGCATGCGAGCGCTGGCAGCCGGATGCATGACTACGAATTCCTGCATAGGGCGGTGCTGCGGCTCACAGGCAATGCCCGGGAAATGGCCGAGTGTTTTGGACGCATGGCTTTCAATATTCTGGCCTGCAACCAGGACGACCACTCCAAGCAGCATGCTTTTCTTTTTGACGGCACAAAGTGGAACCTCGCGCCGGCTTTCGACCTCACATTTTCGCCAAACCCCACATTGGGACACGCCATGCCCTTGTTAGGAAATCCTTCTCCCGCCCATAAGGATTTGCTCGCCTTTGCTCGAAAGATGGATGTTCCAAACGGCGGGGAGATTTTGGAGCGAATTCAAACTGTGCTCTCCTCAGCAAAAAGTTATCTGGGTAAGAATCAGGTGCCGGACTGCATCGCAGAGCGAGTGGTGGAGGGCATTTCCCGAAAGAGAAATGAACTGTGCGGCAATACCTGAGTGCCCTTTTCAGGCCGCGCAGATGCCCGCGCACCATTTGCCGCGCTTGAGGAGGCGCGGGGTGCCGAGGCCGCATCTCTCCAAGGCGGCGCTGACTTCGGCGGCTTGGCTCACGAGGACTCCGGAGAAGATGAAATGCCCACCGAGCTTGAGTTTTTTTGCGAGGCCGGGAGCGGAGGCGATGAGGAGTTCGCTATACAGATTCGCAAGGATGACATCGGCTTTCTGAAATGCGCCGACGCGTTGGGAATCGGCAACGGTGAAGGCGATTTTCCGGCAGCGGTTGGCCTTCGCATTTTCCTTCGAAACCCGGATGCACACGGGGTCGAAGTCGAAGGCCTCCACGGCGGAGGCACCGAGTTTTTCCGCCGCGATGCCCAGAATGCCAGTGCCAGTGCCGGCATCGAGCGCCCGCCAGCCTGAGGAGAGATGGGGAACGATATCACACAGAAGTCGAAGGCAGGTCGCCGTCGTCGCGTGGTCACCGGTTCCAAAAGCCATGCCGGCTGGAATGAAAATGTCGCGCCCGGTGTTTTCCGAAGCGCGGAAGGTGGCGTCATCCGAGTGGATTCGCAAACGCCCCCGAATGGAAAACGGCGGTCGGGCCTGACTTTCAATCCACGACTCTGGAGCGAGCAGCGTCAGTTTCCCTCCAAAGTCGCGGACCAGTTGCTCGACGGTTTTCTTGTCGCCGAAAACTTGGATTTTCAGCGCGCTGGATTCGGCTTGCGTGAGCATGACCAGATGCTCGGGATCGATGTGCGAGAGCCGCACATACCAATCCTCTTCCAGCCGTTGTGTGCTCAAGCGGTTCCATCGATGCATTGCCATGGGGAGGATTAAAGTCATGCCTGGCACTCCATGTCATCTCCCTTCTTTTGCTTGCTTCAGGAGGGGCATTCTTCGATAAGTTATCGCCTTGTAAAGACCCCGTGCTGGGGATTTTTCCAGTGGACTTTCAAACATGAACGAAACGGCAACACCAGTGACGATGGTCAATGTGCAGATTGATGGGGAATGGAAACAATTCTCCAAAGGCACGCGCGTGATCGAGGCCTGCATGCAGAGCGGCAAATTTATTCCGCACTACTGCTACCACCCCAAACTCAGCTCGCCGGGCAACTGCCGCATGTGTCTCGTGGAGACCGGCCGCCCGAAGATGACTCCCGACCGCCAGCCCGTGCTGGACGCCAATGGCAAGCCCGAGATCGGCTGGGGACCGAAGCCTGAGATTTGCTGCGCGATGGAAGTCGCCGAGGGCATGGGCGTTCGCACCTCCTCGCCGCTCGTTGAAGAATGTCGCAAGGGCGTGATGGAATTTTTGCTCATCAACCACCCGCTCGACTGTCCGATTTGCGATCAAGCGGGCGAGTGCCGGTTGCAGGAATTTTCCGTCGAGTTCGGCAAGGGAGAGTCCCGTTTCATCGAAGAGAAGGTGAAAAAGCCCAAGCGCGTTGACCTCGGCGAGCGCATCGTGCTCGACGACGAACGCTGCATCATGTGCTCGCGCTGCATCCGCTTCATGAAGGAAATAGCCCACGACGATGTGCTGGGCTTCCTGAATCGCGGCAGCCACACGACGCTTTCGGTCTATCCTGGTAAGAAACTCGACAACAACTACTCGCTGAACACGGTGGATATCTGCCCCGTGGGCGCTCTCACAAGCAAGGACTTCCGCTTCAAGATGCGTGTCTGGTTTTTGAAGGAAACCAAAAGCATCGATGTGAATTGCGGCATGGGCTCAAATATCCTGATCTCCAGCCGCGAGAACACCGTTCACCGCATCACTCCCCGTGAGAACGATTTTGTGAACTCCTGCTGGATGCCGGACAGCCACCGACTGAATTTCCATTACCTGAACAGCGACTCCCGTCTTACCGCTCCCGTGGTGAAAGGCGAGGAAGCGCCTGCCCATTGGACTCGCGCCCTCGCAGTGGCCGCCGAGCAGCTCAAGGGCCGTGATCCAGCCAAAACCGCCCTTATCGCCTCGGCCCGCATGACGAACGAGGAGCTTTTCCTCGCACGCCGCCTCGCTGCCGGCCTGAAAATCGAGAATTTCGATGTATTGCCCCGCCCGCAGAAGGGCGACGGATTCCTCATCTCGGAGGATGGAAATCCCAACACCATCGGCGCGAAGCTCCTCGGCTTGGCCACGGGAAAACTCCCCGCCATTGCAGCAGGTGTCGCATCCGGCCAAATCACAGGACTCATCGTGCTGGGAGAGGATGCCGTGGATTGCGGCATTTCCGAAGAGCACCTCAAAAATCTCGAAGCGCTCGTGGTCACCGGTATTCTTGCAAACCCCACCACACGCCGTTCGACCGTCGTTCTCCCGACCAGTGGTTGGGCCGAGAAGCGCGGCAGCATGATTAATATCAAAGGCCGCATCCAACGCCTCAATCAAGCCATTCAGCCTCCGGGCGAGGCCCGCGACGACTGGGAAGTTTTGCGTGATCTTGTGCAGGCCACAGGCGGATCAAATGGAGTCTACACGATCGAGGAGGTCTTCAAAATGATGGCATCCGAGGTTCCCGCCCTTCAGGGCCTGACCCTCAGCCGCATCGGAGATCTCGGCACGCAACTCGCACTCAACGCCTGAGCATGCGCCGCCTTGCACTCCTGGCAGCGGCCGCACTGGCTCTTGCCGGATGCGGAACACCGGAAACACCCACCCAACCATCGGTTCGTCGCGAGACACAGATCGAGTGGTTGGGCAACCAGTGCTACCGCTTCACCTCGTCCATCGGCACCACCATTCTGGCAAATCCCTACGTCGCGAAAACCGGGGGCCGCACACTCCCCGCTCCGCTTAAAGGCGATGCCGTTCTCATCACCGCCGAGCGTCCCGATTTTAACAATATCAACGCCATTGACGACCAACCCTCCGTTCTTCGCGGAGGCGTGGGCATGGGAGTCAACAATGTCACCGGAATCAAAATCCTCGGCGTCCCGAATTACAGAAATCCAGAAATGCCGGCATCCGATGGTATGAACCTCTTTTTCACTTGGACGATGGATGGCATCCGCTTTTGCTTTGCCGGAGTCCCGACCCGCCCGCTGGATGCCGAGCAAATCTCACAGATCGGAACGGTCGATGTCCTGCTCTTTAATCCCGAGGCCCTCTCGCCTGAGGCCCGCAGCCAAGTTGTGGCCCAACTCCGGCCGCGTTTGGTCATTCCCACCGGATCGCGCGGATGGACTATCGGAGAGGTGCGCTCCTCGCAGGGCCCGAAATTTGGCTTCACGCGCGAAATGCTGCCGCAGCAGACGACAACCCTGCTTCTCAATCCGTGACCAAACGAGTCCTCATCACTGGTTCCGGGGGCCGCGAACACGCACTGGCTTGGAAACTCAGCCAATCGCCCTGCGTTGAAAAAATCTTCATTACTCCCGGCAATGCAGGCACAGCAAAGATCGGCGAGAATGTCCCCATCCGTGCGGAGGATGTTTCCAGCCTTCTTGCCTTCGCCAAAGCCAACGCCATCGACTTCACAGTCGTCGGACCAGACGATGCGCTGGCTGCCGGAGTCGTCGATGTCTTTGAGGATGCAGGTATGAATATTTTCGGCCCCCGCGCGGCGGCCGCCCGCCTCGAGTCATCGAAGGCGTTTGCGAAGGATTTCATGATCCGCCATGGAATCCCCACAGCGGACTACCGCGAATTCACCGACAGCACGGTGGCCAGAGTTTATTGCCGCACCGCAAAATATCCGCTCGTGGTGAAGGCCGATGGCCTCGCCCTCGGCAAGGGCGTGATCATTGCTGCGAATTTTGCCGAGGCGGATGCCGCCCTGCGCCTCTGCATGGAAGACCGTGCATTTGGTGACGCCGGAAACCGAGTCGTAGTTGAGGAATTTCTCCAAGGCGTCGAATGCTCGCTTCATGCGCTTGTGGATGGCTCCACCTATCTTCTTTTTCCTGATTGCCGAGACCACAAGAAAGCCCGCGACGGCGACCAGGGGCCGAATACCGGGGGCATGGGGACGATCAGCCCAAGCGGATCGCTGGATGATACCCTACGCGCCCGCATCTGCAGCGAAATCCTGGATCGTTTCATTGCTGGCATCCAGAAAGACAAGCTCGACTTCCGCGGTATGCTCTTCCCCGGCCTCATGCTCACCGCATCAGGCCCAAAGGTTCTGGAATTCAACTGCCGCTGGGGCGATCCCGAAACACAAGTGCTGGTTCGGCGTCTCGAGTCCGACCTTCTGCCTCTTCTCGAATCCACCGCAGCAGGTTCACTGGGCAGCCAATCCCCGTCATGGGATCCGAAAGCGGCCGTCTGCGTGATCCTTGCCTCCGGCGGGTATCCGGGCTCCTACGAAAAAGGCAAAATCATCAGCGGCTTCTCCGATGCCGCCCTCCTCGATGAAGTGGAGGTTTTTCATGCCGGAACTAAGGCCGTGAATGGCGAAATTGCTACCAACGGCGGCCGTGTGCTCGGTGTCACCGCGAAGGCGGAAACCCTTGAAGCCGCTTGCAGTCTCGCTTATCAGTCGGCCGACAAAATTTCCTTTGAAGGTGTTCAGCGAAGGAACGACATCGGAGCCACGCCCAATCACCCATGAAACTTTTCCTCCTGGTTCTCTTCGCCTGCATCGCAGTGACAGCTTGGGCGGAAGAAACGCCAACCCCCACGCCAACTCCCACGCCACTTCCTACTTTGAGAGAGGCCGTCGATGCCTTGGATGAGTCGCAAATTCAAAAGGCCATCGACGCCTTGAGCGCCAATTACCTTTCCCCGGAGTCGCTCGATGAAGCTTCCCGCCAGCGCGCTCTTTTGGAGGGCCTCCTCCTTCGCCTCGGAGCCGGGGCGGATTTGAATCAACAAGGCCATGCCACTTCGCAGGCCATTCCCTTTCTGGCCGAGATTCTTGACGGTCGCATCGGTTATGTTCGGCCAGGAGCGATGGATGCCGCGGCACTCGAGCAGACAGATTCGGCCCTCGGCAACTTTGCTGAGAAATCCATTCCTGCAGTGATTCTTGACCTCCGAGGCATACCGGGCGGAGCGGAATTCGATATCGCAGCGGATTTCGCCCGTCGATTTTGCCCTAAAGGAATCATCCTTTTCACCATCGAAAAGCCCAATGCCAAACAGGAACGCATCCTGACCGCCGACCGCGATGCCGTTTTCCATGGTATCCTTGTGGTGCTGGCGGATGCCAACACATCGGGAGCGGCCGAGGCTCTTGCTGCCACGCTGCGCGCAAATGCAAACGGAATGATCGTGGGAACCAAGACCGCCGGCGGTGCGGTGGAATCCTCGGAGTTTCCCATTGGCGGAGGCAAAACGATCCGACTGGCCGTCTCCCGCCTCTCGCTTCCCGGGTCAGGATCAATATTTCCGATTGGAGTGAAGCCGGACATCGAAATCAGCCTTCCCACCGAGACACAGAAGAAAATTTTTGAGCTGACCAAGGAAAAAGGAGTGAGCCAGTTTGTTTTCGACACCGAACGCCCCCGAATGAACGAGGCTGCGTTGGTTGCCAACACAAACCCAGAAATCTCAGCAGCCCCGGAGGCCGATGAGGCAACTGAGCCCCTGCGCGACACCGTCCTGCAACGAGCCGTCGATCTGGTGACGGCAATCTCCTTCTACAAAAAATAGGCCGCCTGCCTGCGCTTGGGCGCACTCAGGCCTCCTCCACATTGCCAGCGTGTTGCTCGCGAATACGCTGCAGTTGTCTTTCTGCGGCCCGTCGCACGGATGATTCGGGAATGCGACCAATCCAAGCTTTCACTTCCCTCCACTTGAGACCGCGCAGGTCGGTCTCCGGCAAATTCCCGCTGATCCGGCTTCGATTCATCGCTGATAGATAGGCCAGATCAAAGATCGCTTTTTCTGCCGATGCCACAAAACCGTCCACTCGGCTGTCATGGGTGTAGCCCCCGAACAACTCGGGCATGATACAGTGAAAGGACAGCTTCGCCCCGGCCATCTTGATTTCGCCAGGCCGTCCCAGTGTCATCGCAAAATGCTTCTGCGGAATTTGCTGGATTCGATCATGAACGCGCAACGCCGACCAACCCGAGAGGTAGGCGTGATAAGGATCGGCAGCCGCTGCTACGAGTACTCCAGGTTTCAATGCCGAGCTCCCGACCAGCCAGTGTCCCCTCTTGAGAGGAGTGGCAAGCCCTTCAGTGGATAGCCTTCTCAGAGCCATCGAGGCGGCTGGAATGCTGAGGCCCGTGAGCTGCGCCGCTTCGCGGGTGGTGACTCGGTTGCGGCCAAGCAATTTCCTGTAAAAGGCGCTGGCGTTCATTTTGATTCAGGCACGGGAAAGGTCGTTGCCAACACGATCAACCATGGTCTTCCAAGCCTCGGGAGTCCCGTAATGCTCAGCCAAATCATTCGGTAGATACGGAACCACCTGTTCCCTGAACATCTCAAATGTAATCAGCCCCAACTGCTCCACCGCTCGGGCAGCGAGCCCGGATGGAACTCCTCTGGCGGCTTCGGCAAATGAAGAGAGGTGATTTAAATCGAAGACATCCCTCGCCTGCACTTGGGTGCGGGTCGCAAGGGCATTGATCTTCTGCCTGTAGGCTGCCTCAGCAGTGTAATGGTTGAATACAAAAGGCACCACCCGCCGCTCGGCCAGAAGCGAGGCCGCTGGCGGCTCAACCGCGCACCCCGCAAACTCCTCGTCCCCCCGGCGGGAAAACTCCAAACGGGTCGCAATGGGAGTTTCCTGATAAATGATATGGAATTTCCAGCGTTGGACGGTTGGGGTCTGCTTGGAGGGTTTGATCTCGCTCAACGCAATACCGGCCGCCGCAAGTTCGGTCAGGAGTGGTTTGGCTGCCAAAACCTTGTTCACATTCTTTTTCAGAATTTCCACGCCCACTTTCCTTGCGTCGAAATCCATATCCTCGGAGAGGCGGGCTGAATTGTGATAGAGCCTTAAGTTAACCCCACCCTTTAAGCAGACCGTTCCTAGGCTCACAGTCGCCGCAAAATACCGTAGGAAGACAAGATGAAATTTCTCCACCGCCAAACAATTGTTCATTGTGAATAGTTAACGAATACGTTGACAATTCACAATAAGTTTCGGTGTGCAAAGTGCGAAACGCTCGTTTTCACCAACTTGCAGGCGTGACCGAAAAAAAACATCTCTGGCGAGGCAACTCCTCATTTCTGTGCAAAACAGGGATGATGTGGTTTCCTTGTGATGCGGAAACGAATGAGTAGAAATTAGGTTGTTTGAGTCGGGGAATTTCAGGGGGGGAACTCACAAACGCTCTCCGAGTGGGAGTATTCTGTCGCGTTATCATAGTGGCACAAGCGGTTGGGCGGTTGGTCTATTTCCGCTCTCGCAAAAAGCGAGGTCAGTTTGTCTTTCCTCACCTCGATCGGGCAGCCCTCATGGGGCGCTTCCGACAACTCTCCCGTCACAGTATGAAAATCAGCACCTTGGATATCATGCATGTGGCCTGCGCCTGTGAAATCCAGGCGCATACATTTCTTTCCTTCGACGAGCGGCAATGTGCCTTGACTCAACTTGTCTGGCTAAAAGTGCTCAAGCCGATTGCCGACTGAGAAAGCAATTCCTCTTCCGGCGCCGGCTCACTTGCGTTTTTTTGCCGTGTGCGTTGCGGTAACTGTCAAAGCCAAGCCACCGCGTGCGGCGAATGCGCCGCACACCGTCATGCTCTCTGGTGCACAGACAGCGACGAGGTCATCCAGGATTCGGTTCACAATTTGTTCGTTGAACGAAGGCGTGTTTCGGAATGAGGCGAGGTAGTATTTGAGGGACTTGGTTTCTACGCAGCGCGCGGCGGGCACATACTCGATGACGATCTCGGCGTAATCCGGTTGCCCGGTTACAGGACAGAGTGAGGAAAAATCTTCCGTGTCCAACCGCACGACATAGCCGCGGGCGGGATGGCTGTTTGGAAAGGTCTCCAATATTTCCACAGATGGCACTTGCGGAAGTGAGGAGGCGCTGCCGAGAAGGCGAAGGGACTTTGAGGGTTTTTCTTTGGCTGCTTTGTTGCTCATCCTTCCACCTTGGCAGACGAACAAAGCCGATTCCAAACAGAATCAATCCCCCATGCAGGCAAGGGCCGGAACTTTTGCTTCAAGAAGCCGCCCGAAATCTCCACTATTAAATGGCACTCTCCAGGTCCAGCAGGACCCCAAAAAAATGAAATTAATCGTTCAACCAGACAACGGCGAGACTCCCGTCATCGAGTTTATCCGCTCGGCACGGACGAGTCTCATTCTTAAACAATTCACCTTTACGCATCCCGAAATTCTCGAAGCCATTCTGGAGTCAAAGCGCTCGGGGGTGGCTGTGAGGGTCATGTTGAACGCCAAGAGGTCTGGCGGCGACCGGGCGAATGATGAAACATTCGCCGCCTTGGAAAAGGCCGGCGTTGCCGTGCGTTGGTCGAATCCGGATTTCTATGTGACACACGAAAAATCCATGGTCGCCGATGGATCGCGGGCCATGGTTGCCACCTACAATCTTTGCGAAAAGTATTTTACGCGCACGAGGGACTACGGACTGGTTTTCGAGAACGCCAACCAAGCCGCGCAAATCACCGAGTGCTTTGATGCCGATTGGAACAGAACCGCATGGTCACCTTCAGCGGATACCGGCCTCGTCTGGAGCAACAAAGGCTCCCGCCTGGCCGTGGCCAGATTCATCGACTCCGCCAAGGAATCCCTCCTCGTGCAGCACCCGAAATTTGTCGATGCGGCTGTGTTGGACCGTATCGTGGACGCCGCCTCACGCGGGGTCAAAGTGCACATTCTCTGCGGGGGGCGCCACGGCATCAGTGATTGCGACATCCTCGACACATTCGCCTCGCTGCGCGTTATGCGCCGCGCTGGGGCAAAGATTCACAAACAGAAAAAACTCCGTGTCCATGCCAAGCTCCTCATAGCCGACGGCAAGCGCGCCCTTCTGGGATCGATGAACCTCGACCGCTCCGCCTTTGACCTTCGCCGTGAACTCGGAGTCACCCTCGACCAACAGGATGTCGTCGCCGGTTTGATCGATGTCTTCCACTCCGACTGGGAGGAGTCGCACCACTACGACGCGCCGGATCCGCTGGACCCCTCGCAGCATCACGAGGACGACTTCCCCCATGACCCTGAGCTGCGCCATGAGTGAGGTTGCGTCGGCAAAACCCTCTCTCGCGGAGCTGGCGATCACTTTCAACCACATCTCGCTGGCATCCTTCGGCGGCGGCCTCTCCGCTTGGTCGCGCGAGGTCGTGGTGGTGGAAAAGAAGTGGATGAGTGATCAGGAATTCTTGAGCATTCTCACCATGTGCCGGATTCTGCCTGGGGCGAATCAGGTGAATGTCGCCATTTTTGTCGGGGCGAAATTTCTTGGCCTGCCGGGTGCCGTTGCAGCCGTCTTTGGCCTCACCTTTCTGCCGGCCGTTCTCATCCTTCTTCTTGGGGCCGCTTATTTCCAATACAGCCATGTTCCTGCTCTCCAGGACGCGCTTAAAGGCGCAGCAGCCGGAGCGATCGCACTGACCCTCTCGATGGCTTTCAAAACGGGAAGCAAGTGCCTTCTGGGCGCTATTCCTTGGATTCTCTTTGCTGCCACCTTTTTTCTTAACGGCGTTCTCCGCTGGCCACTTTTCGGTGTGCTGTCACTCACTGCTCCGCTGGCTCTCCTCTGGGCTTGGCCAAAGACCAAAGCCAAATGAAAGACGAAGGCACGAACCTTTTCCATGTCCTGATCCTCTTCAGTTCGCTGTCGCTTCTTTCCATCGGCGGTGGCAATACCGTCATCCCCGAGATGCACCGCAAGGCGGTGGAGAGCTATTCTTGGATGAACGGAAATCAATTTGCCGACCTCTTTGCCATCTCACAGGCCGCGCCAGGGCCCAGCATCCTGCTGGTCACTCTCATTGGCTACAAGGCTGCTGGCATCACCGGAGCCGTGCTCGCAACCGTGGCCATGATTCTGCCGGCGGGCATCCTCGTCTATCTTGTGAGCCGCCTCTGGAGCCGATCGGCGGATTCGCCCCTGCGCTCCGCCATCGAACGCGGTTTTGCCCCGCTCACTGTGGGCCTCGTTCTTGCCAGCGGCTGGGTCATGAGCAAAGCCGCCGACCACGACTGGCGCGCCTGGATTCTCACCGGCGCCTGCACCCTCCTCTGCACCACCACAAAAACCAACCCCATCCTTATCGTTGGCGGCGCCGCCCTGGTCGGCTGGCTCGGGTGGATTTGAAGCTGCCCTTGGAGATTCCAATGATCCAAGAATTACAAATGTGTGAACCGGCATTGCAGCCCGATGAATTCCCCCTTTCCCGGGAACGCCGTTTTAAGGCACCCTTCGCGGCATGCTGAATTATATCTGGCTGGGCCTTGTTTTGCTGGCAGTGCTACTCGGAGGCTTTGAGGGCAAGCTGCAGGAAGTCACTGGCGCGGCTTTTGAAGCATGTAAAACGGCGGTGATGACGATTGCGCTGCCGCTTGCGGGCGTGATGGCGCTTTGGTTGGGGCTTATGAAAATCGCGGAGAAGTCGGGCCTTGTTAACATTCTGGCTCGAGCGCTGCGGCCGCTTCTGCGCTGGCTTTTTCCCGATGTGCCGGCAAGCCACCCGGCAATGGGGTCGATGGTTATGAACATGGCGGCCAACATGCTTGGTCTCAGCAATGCCGCGACTCCGCTTGGCCTGCGCGCCATGCAGGACCTTGAAAAGCTGAACCCACGCCCAGGCACTGCCACTAATGCCATGTGCACGTTTCTGGCGATCAACACGAGCTCGATTCAGCTCATCCCCGCAACAACTGTGGCGATCCTCGCGGCGGCGGGTTCAAAAAATCCCACAGCCATTATCGGAACGGCATTTTTCGCCACCTGCTGCTCGACCATTGCAGGAATTCTCGCCGTCAAAACCTTCGAGCGACTGCCGATGTATGCCCTGCCCAAGGTGGAAAACTCGAATATTCCAATGGAGCAGGTTGCCGAGGAAAATCCGGAGTCCTTCGAGAAGCCAAAGTGGTGGGGCACACTCATCCTGCTGGCATTCGCCGCATGCTTCCTGATCTTTGGCTGGCAATTCATGCAGGCTCAAAACGTGGCGCGTAGCACTCTGGTGAATCTCGTGGAAGCCGTCTCCTACCTGGCCATTCCCTTCCTGATGGCCTTCTTTCCTCTCTACGGCGCACTCAGCCGCGTGAAGGTCTATGAGGAATTTGTCGAAGGAGCCAAAGAGGGATTCCAAGTTTCCATCCGCATTATCCCCTACCTCGTAGCTATCATTGCCTCGGTGGCGATGTTCCGAGCCGCGGGAGGCATCGACATCATCACCCGCTTTCTTGGTTCCGCACTCGACGCGCTCCATTTTCCGTCAGAACTCCTTCCCCTTGTGCTCATGCGCCCACTGAGCGGAAGCGGCGCAAACGGCCTATTTGCTGAGCTTGTGCAAGCTCACGGGCCGGACAGCCTCATTGCACGCATGGGAGCCTCCGTGATGGGAAGCACCGAGACCACATTTTATGTCATCGCCGTTTACTTCGGCTCTGTCGCCATCCGCCGCACAAGACACGCCGTCCCAGCCGGCCTCATTGCAGATCTCGCTGGCGTCACGGCCTCTGTTATTATTTGCCGTTTGGTCTTCGGGGCTTGAGATGATCCGCCCCATGGCAGATCCGTTTGCTCGAAGCCCCTCTTGCCTTGTAGACTGCCCACCGGCGCGTGGGGCCTTTATTCCTAAAGCAAGACACCAGCGCTACACTTCAGGGGCCCCGAAATTCAGTTCCCTTAGCGAGCGGGAGCCCAGACTTTGAGTGGCATGCCTCCCACGCTGGGCAATGAAACCTCCACATTATCGCCTGTCGCTCTGGCCTCAAGGTAGGCGTAGCCCAACAAATCACGAACCGCCCCAGGGCTGTTGTATTGATAGTGAACGACGCGGTTTTGATAGAGCGCGTATTGGCGGTGGGAGGTCGGCAACGGATTGGGATGAGGCGCTGTGGGACACAGCTCATAGGGGTCGAGCGTTGCAAAAATTCTACCCGTGCGTGTGTCCTCCATGGCGAAGACCGGCACCGTTCCGGGGATGGGTTGCGCGTAGAGATAGAAATCCGCCGCTCCTTCTCCCGTGCTGGACGGGGTTCCCGCCGTTGTCCAGACCGGAGTGACCACAGAGGCGTCTATTTGCGGCATCCATAGTCCCGCATGGCGTGCCAAGTCGGATGCTTTGATTCTCGTTTGCCCGAAAGGCCCGACCACCAGGTGCCAGCGACAGGCAAGGGATTGGCTGGCTTGGAGCCTGATATTGTTTTGAATCGATGATACCGCGTAATCGCGGCCGACATGGGTCAACCCATAGGTCAGGACGGTCCGGAAACTCATCCACTCCTCACCGGATACAGCTGGCAGGGGTCGATTTCCAAAAACAACAGCCAGCGAGTCGCTTTGCTCTTGAGTGGAATTTTTCACCCACGCCTGCCAGCCACCCGTGTCTCGAGCAAAGATGGGCGAGTTTGAACCATATGATCCCTGCGCGGCTACTTGCCAGGTGCCTGCCCAGAGGGACAAAATGGTTTCTGGAAAAGTCGACGGTCGAGCGCCACCCCAAGGTGTGTTGATGAATGTAAGGTCTTGGTCGCCGAAATTGGTGACAAAATTGGTCACCTCGATC
>Ga0247837_1005670_pt1 | contig 18471 bp, 13 predicted proteins | sample LaCtaG_2_FD_187115 | JGI IMG/M metagenome (GOLD analysis project Ga0247837, IMG submission 187115) | Freshwater microbial communities from meromictic Lake La Cruz, Castile-La Mancha, Spain - LaCruzMarch2015_14.5m | ecosystem: Environmental > Aquatic > Freshwater > Lake | place: Spain: Castile-La...
ATTCCGGCCTGAAGGGCCGGGATTGGGGATTTCGCTCCGCATCGCGGCCCTTCAGGCCGCAAACGGTTTTCCACCGAGCCCACCCAGCCCGTTGGGCTGGGCTAAAGAACATTCCGCCGTTGGCGGAAGGGGGCGGTGTGGTGGGATGTTGCAAATTCTCCGTTTAACTCAGGCTTTCCCGTGCGTAACTCATCTCGACCCGACACCCGCCCCGGGCTGCCGATTCTTCTGCCGCGAGGCACACGAGGTGCGTTCTCCACGCATCGCGAACGTCCTGAATCGGCGGTTCCCCCGTGGCACACCGACGCAGAAAATCCAGCCGCATCGTGTGGATGCAGTGAAAGAAATCCAGGCCCTCGCCGGAAACATCCGCGCAAGAATCAAACACAACCCGCGTTCCCTCCGCACCCGGTGGATAGACCTCGTACCGATTAACCAAAACAGCCCCCCGCAGGGCATCGACAGCCAAAGAGCCCTCTGTTCCCGTGAAAATCCACCGCATCTCGTGCCCGAAAGTGAGCCACTCTGCCTGACTCTTGGCGACCGCAGAATGCGTGTGGCTGCTCAGGAGAACACACGTCACGCCGTTCTCAAAGAAGAGGTGCGTGCAGGCGTTGTCTGGAAACCGGTAGTTCTTGAGAACATTCGGTCCTGCAATACACTGAACCGACTCCACCTCGCCGGCGATCATGCGGAAAAAATCAATGGCGTGGATCGGTTCCATCAAGAAGAGTCCACCGCTTTGCTCCGGGCGGGTGCGCCAAATGCCGTTCCCCTCTTCAAGCCACCCCCCACGATGGTGAACCAACTCCATACGCCGCAATTCCCCAATGCGACCCGACTCCAGCACTCCCTGCACGTGCTTCGCAAAGGAGGAAATCCGCATTTCGAAGTCCACCGCAAACCTCGCCGAACTCCGTTCCGCGGCGTCCAGCATGCGATCCAGTTCGCTCCGGTTAATTCCCATCGGTTTCTCCACAAACACATGAATCCCCGCCTCAAGAAACTCACAGGCCATGTCGCAATGAAGCCAATTCGGGGTCGCAATCACCACAGCGTCGATGCCGGAATGCTGCAGCATCTCCCGATAGTCCGTGAAGGCGGCGAGACCTGGATGCCTCTCGCAAGCCAAAGACAGCCGCTCCGGATTCGCGTCGCACCAAGCCACCGACTCCGCAAACTCGGTCTGATCGTTGGCAAGCCAGCCAATGTGTCCCACACGCAGCCTCTTCACGACCAAAGTCCCCGATGGCCGGACAGAGCAGAATCTCTCAAAAAACGCTTATCCATTCCCCACCATAAAGCGGGAAACGCCATGCGTTTGTCAATCATGTGGTTTATCACTTTTAATGCTCTTATTAGCTTCTATAGATGGATCGCGGAAGCGAGTGCTTTCCAAAGTGAAAATCATTTCCGCCCTGATTCCCCGCGCCGCGCCAGTTCGCTACTATCGGGCGTCATAAACATGCTCTTTTGTGTTGATCCCCTCCGTTCCCGGAAACAAGATGGCGTTTTAATGGCAAGAAGCCGTAGTGAAATCGCGTCCGATGGCATAGAGACGATGAAGTTGCGTCCCAGCGAGCGCGTCCGGGAGTACATCATTCGGGAGGTTGACCGTGCGGATTTGAAAAATGGCACGCGTTTACCGAGCAACCGGGAATTGGCTAGGCGGCTCGAAGTGAGCGTTCCCACGGTTCAAAGTGTGATCCGAAGCTTGGCGAAGGAGGGTCGGGTGGAGGCTCGCCATGGGAGCGGCACTTATCTCGTGACGAACTCGCCTGAGAAGACACGGCGCATTGTGGTGGCAGCTGAATTGCAAGGCGAGCGGATGCAAGGGGATTCATGGATGAGTGCGGTGATCTCCGGGTTGATGCAGGCCACCATTCATGGCCCGCCGACGACGTTTTCTGGAATTGCGCCTGACAAGTTCGGCAGGGACGAGTGCGTTCCCGCTTTGCTGGACGAGATTCCCACCGCAGACGGCTTGATCATTCTTCCTTACGCGCTCATGCCGGAGCAGCGGGATCGAATTGCAAACGCATACGAGGCTCAAAAGAAGCCGGTGGTGAATCTCGAACTGCCACACGTCACGACCACGGCAAATTTTGTGTCGAATGACTACTTTGGCCCGGCCGAGCGATTGGCCCGGGCGTGGGCGGCAACCGGTCGGAGACGAATTGCACTCGTCACAATCGGAGTGAAGTACGAGTTTTCCATGTCCACCAGACTGCGCTTGATGGGCCTGGCTTCCGGCCTGCGTGACACGCTGGGTCGGACCACAACGCTCGATACCCTGAATCTCCGCGCGGACGATGGCGACACCGCATACGAAGGCGTGAGGGAACATTTGAGCAAATGCGCTGAGCCCTTCGATGCCATCCTCATGCCGCGCGCATCGTCCCTCGCGGGGGTCTTACGGGCTCTTAAGGAACACAATCTGCGGGTTCCGGGAGACGTCAGCTTGGCGACAACCGAAATGTTCCGGGAACCCCGAACAACGGGAGCGGGCGGACATCCTACCTTAGTTTATGAGCCCGCCATGTCGCTCGGAGGATTGTTGATCAAGATGCTCTTTGCGCGCATTGAGTCGAAAGCAGTCGCCGTCCCCGGCTTCTTCCAATCCACGCGCATCATCCCCGGAAACACAACCCGCCCGAGGGAGAACGAGCTTCTTGCGGCGGGATTCGTCAATTAAGTGCTCGCACCCTCCGATTCCGTGAACTCCCGAGCGCTGTGATGCGCCTGCAGCGTGGAGATGCGGGGGTCCGCCGAAGCGACCAGGTTGGCGTGCATGGAATGGCCATAACAAAGATTCGCGACGTCGCCTGATGGCGGTATCGGCGTTCTTACCACCTCGATGGACACCCATCCCGCATGACCCGTTACCTCCGCCCGTCCCGATCCAGACTTCAGGAACACGGAAAGTCCGGTCTTGGAGCGACTCTCCTGAAGTTCGGTCGGGTCCTCCGCACCTAGAACAAAGCCGCCTTCCACCCACTCAAAGGTCGCGGCAGAGGTCGGTGCATTGTCTTGTGAATACACGATGGCATGACACGTCTCGTAGCCCTCGGGGAGGATGGTAAGTGTGGTTTCGACAGATGCGAACCATTCGTTGCCCGCCCTATACGCGGTGCGAAACTTCAGCGTGTTTTCCTCGCAGGCGAGCAATTCCTTTGCAGACGGCGCGATGAGACAACCGTCCCCCTTGCGCAAGGTCAACTGATTGTCAGAAAGGGTGATCGTTTCATCCCAGGCACATCCGGAATCGAACAAACAGTTGCAGGGAAAAGCACTGCTATAGACGAACTTTTGATAAAGCGCGTTTCGCGGATGATCGAGATTAGCCGACTGATACAGACGCACCTCGTCGCCTTCATCCACGCTTTGCAGTATTAGTCCGATCTCCGGTCGGCAAACAATCTCCGGCAGCCCGGGATCTTGCGAAACCGCCGCATTCCAGAAGGCGTGATCTCCCGAAAGTCCGAGACAAAGAAACGCCTGCATGCACCAGTAAGGATGACCACAATTGATGTAATCCGACAGCACTCCATGTCCCCCGTGGGCAGTGAGAGTTCCCCGGAGAACGCCGCGCTCGTCAATGGCTCCCACCGATGACCAGAAATCGAGTTGGGCCTCCAGTAGGGTTCGAACCACTGCCGGATCGATCGCAGTGGAATCATAAAATTGACCAGCTACCGCGCCACCGAGGATTGCCCAGCGATACGCCAGTGAACGTCCAAAAAGGATGTTTCGTCCCTTGCGATCGATCAATCGAGGTAGATCGGTTAAGCGCATCTCCAAGGCCTCGATCCCCGCGACGCTCTCGCTGGGCGCTCGCTCGCCAAGAATCGCCCGAACAAGCGCGTGATGGGAACCGTTCGTCCAGAAGTTGTAGTAATCCATCCCGCCGCCCTCGTAGTCCCACATCCAGCCGTCGCTTGAAATGAACCGGTTTGAGAAACGGAGGCGCTTGGTGAGATCTTCAAAACTCCCGTGCATCCCATGATCGGATAATGCGAGACAGCACGCGTGCGTGAGCGCACTAAACATCGCGCGATTGTTGTAAAACCGGTCGAACACGTTGGCTGCCGCAAGCCACTCTGAAGCATTCTTCCTGGTCCGATCGCCACAGGCTTCAAAGAACCAATCGCGCGCCAGCCAGAGGGTGAGCGCCACGTTGGAAGCCTCAATCTGTCTTTGATCAAGGTTTGAAGCAGAGGCCCATCCCCAAAAATCACGATGCTCGGGGTTTGTTCCGGCGGTAACCGCGCGGAGGATAATTTCCCGCGGATCGATGTCTTGACCTCCCTCAACAAGCACCGTTGAGGGATTGTCTTTACCTGCTGTCCAGGCAGCCAATGCCGGCAGCATTCGGGTGACTCCGTCGCATGCAAGACCGCTGGCGCTGAGAAAGTTATCGGTCTTGCGCCCAGTCTCCGTTTCCCACACCGCACAAGAATCCGATGTGTCCCGCAGGACGCCCACCCATCCGCGGAGCAGGATCGAAAAATGAGACTGGATCTTGCCGTTGTTCAAGAACGTCCTAACGCTTGGGCCTCGATATCGAGATCTCACTGATCACTCCGTTAAACCAGTAGCGATCGCCATTGCCGGAACCGATGCTAAAGGTCTGATCGAAAGGCAGAGGGACGATATCCGACATGCACTCAAATTCGCCGTCAAGCAGCAGGGTGGTGTGCGACCCATCGAATAGAATGTCCGCCGTGTAGACCTTTCCCTCCTCAAGTGACGTCGGACCCAGCGCACGGTGCGCCTTTTCCCCATCGTTGATTCGCATGAGAATGCGCATGGTCTCCTTTTCGAGCAACAGATTCACTCCCGTCCTCATGTAGTGCCCAATGTCCAACAAGACCCCGTAGTTTCCGACCGGTGGGCCGAGCACCACAAAAACAACCTTCGCAGAAAACGGTTGGTTACCCGCAAAGAATCCCTCCTCGAGTCCGGGAATCCCCACCGTCTTTCCCAGCAGCACTTGACCCTCGCCGAAACGCAATCCGACCACCCCGGCCGCCTCCTCGACGGCGGGTACGGGTCGCTTCTGGCCATCCTCGCGCAATCCCTGGCTGATGAATAATTTTGCGCCGCTCACTTCATCCTCGACCCCATTATCGACGAAGGAGGCCAGCTTCCAGTTGGCGATGACCTCGCCTTCGGCAGGGTTGGCCCGAACCGTACCTGCCTGATCCGCAAACACGGTGAGGCCGAACCCGATCGCAATGAGCAGCGGAGAAGAAATGAGACGTCGTACTTTCATGGTTAGATATTGAGTGAATGCGCGAAGGATTCTCCGTCAAAGGCGCCAGGCCGGAGATACCGGCAACTGTTTCCAAAGAAGGTCCAACCGTCACCGCTTTGCATCCCTTCAACCTGATTCATCGCACAACAATGTTCAATCCGATTATTGACTACGACAAAAAAGAGATCTAAAAGAGATTTTCCTTCACCCCTCAAGCACCTATCCTACTTGCAGCATGCCAAGAATTGTTATCATCGGAGCCGGGTCGGCGGTATTCAGCAAAAACATTATTTCGGACACGCTGCGGCACGCGGCCTTGGATGAGTCGGAGATCGTTCTGGTGGACACCGATCCGGCCCGACTGGATCTTGCCCTGCGCATGGGGCGCTCGATCAACGAAACGCTCGGCACACGCGGCAGTTTGTCTGCGACCGGAAGAGTGCAGGATGCGCTGGACGGGGCGGATTTCGTCATTTGCACGATTGGTGTCGGGGGACAGGACGCCACGCGCAAGGATCTCGAGATTCCGCTGAAGTTTGGGCTGAGGCAAGTCATTGGAGACACCCTCGGTGTGGGCGGAATCTTTCGTGCTGCACGGTCGATCCCGGTTGTGCTCGAAATTTGCCAGCTGATGGCGGAGAAGTGTCCTCGGGCTCTCCTGCTGAATTATGCAAACCCGATGGCCATGCATATGCTGGCGATCCATCGAGCGACGTCGGTACGTGCCGTAGGATTGTGCCATGGGGTGGTGAATACTGCCGCTACGATGCGGATGTTGGTGGCCATGAAACATGTGGCTGAGGAAGAAATCGTGACACACTTTGAGAGACCCTGGAATGATCCCGAGCGTGTGTTGGAATGGAAGCGATGGCTTGAACTGGGGCGGGATGAACACCTGAGCTATACCTGCGCGGGAATCAACCATATGGCAGCATTCCTAAGATTCGAGTCCGACGGCCGGGATCTTTACCCCGATTTGTGGGAGATTCAGGAGCGACCCTGCTTTGAACGTTTCGATCCCGTGCGGTTTGAGATGATGCGTTGGCTGGGGTTTTTCATGACGGAAACCAGCGGACATTGCTCGGAGTATTTGCCGGTCTATCTTAAGAGCGAAACCGAGATTGCCCGGTGTGCACTACGGGTGGCCGGGTACCTGGATGATGTGGCTAACTTGAATGCTGCCACGGACGCACTCGATCGCAGGCTGTCGGAAGGGCTTCCGGTGGTTTCCCCGGATGATCCGCTCAGCGTGGAGTACGCGAGCCGCATTATGAACGCTGTGGCAACCGACCGCCCCTTCGTTTTCAACGGCAACGTGCACAACAGCGGTGGTGCTCTCATTGCAAACCTTCCCGGGGATTCGTGCGTTGAGGTGCCCTGCGTGGCGGACCGGGCAGGGGTCACTCCCACGGTCATCGGAGACCTTCCGCCGCAGGTTGCCGCGCTGATCCGAACAAACATCAATGTGCAGGATCTTGCCGTGCGGGGTATCCTTCACAATGACAAGGAGTTTCTTTACCAGGCCGCCATGCTGGACCCCAACACGTCCGCCTCGCTGACACTGGGAGGGATTCGGGAACTCATGGATGCGATGTTCGAGGCGCACCGGGATGTTCTTTCACCATGGCTTCGCTCTCGTCGCCTGGGGTGGACGGCGGCGCGACACGAAAGCGCGAACCCTTAGGAAATCCCCGCCATGACGCATCGTCTCTCCACCGCGACACCCCACTAATCAATGCCTGAGTTTTCCCTGCCGGACTTTCTCTCGTGGGAGGGACCAAGGCCCACTTCTATTGTCTCCACCGGGGATGGTTGGTGGAAAGTGCATTGGAACTTGAACCCCGGGGAGTCCTTTGCGGTCGGGTGCGAGTTGGAATTGCCTCCAAGTGCCGACCCCTTCTGGTGCATCCCGGGGCTGTTTTGGGGAGACAATCTCCTCGACTCGTGCCCTCAGTATTATCCCCGATTCGATGCGTTGCTTGAGGAACCTTCCAGGTTTCGGAGCTCGTACTGGGAGTTCGACGTTTGGCGAGCTTCTCAGCCGCTTGTCGCCGTCCATGACGGTTCGGGCTGGGTAATTTTGGAAGTGGCCCCTGCGGGCCATGCGGGATCGGCATCTCTTAAGTCCGGGGTGGGATTTGCTTATCGAGACGGGATTCCTCGCCTGCGTGCCTCTCTTCCTGCAAACGAGAGGCCGTATCGTCCGGTCGGCCACGATTACACCGGGCCAATCAAAGGGACGCACTTCCCTGCGGCGGCGGAAATCTGCCATTGGTCGCTGCGGGTCCTGCGAATCCCGGGGGAGCGCCGGGAACTCCTCTCGTTTCTGGAGGAGCAGTATCATATCGCTACGGCGCTCGAGTTCCCTGCGAATCCAACCGTGCACGCATCGGTGACGCGGGATGCCCTGATGAAGTGGCATCACGATCCCGCGCGCAATTCGTTCCGCTACACGGCTGCATTCGATCGCATCGGTCAACAAATTGCCGAGGCGGGAGGCACGTCGCTGGACCGGCAGGAAATGGGGGTCGGATGGGTGAGTGGGTGGGTCGTCTTCGAGGCCCTTATCGAATGGGCGGCCAGGCACAACGACGCAGCGGCCATCGAAGCTGTATCCTACTGCTGGAGCCATTTAATCTCGGTAGGGCTTGTCTCTCCCTCCGGATTTTGGTGGACGCGCCATGTGCCGCCCGACGCCCTTTCCGCAAGTATCTTCGCTGGTCGCTTGGCGGGTGGATTCGACGGAAACTGGATGCCTGATCCTCACCATCTGCATCTCCGCACCCTTGGCGATGCCGTGTGGCGCGCATCGCGAACTCTTCGTCATCACCGGGCAATTCTCCCGTTCGCCAAAGATCTCCACCCCCAACTGCAGGTTCAGGCGCAGAAGGTTGCGGATCTCGCCGTGGAAGGGTGGCCGCTGCCTATGAGTGTGGACGCACGAACCGGACGACCTGCGGGCCTCCAGGGAACTGCGGCGATGATCTGGATATCGGTTTGGTGCGAACTGACTCGCCTCGGTTCCGGAGAGTTTCTGGAACTCATCCACTCCGGACTGGATCACTATCGGTCAGCTGTCGAAGAGGGACTTCTTTTCGGCGCCCCAGAGGATGTGGGGGAATCCCTCACGTCCGAGGACACCTATATTGCGTTGAACACTTATGCGGATGCGTTCCGCTTGCTGCAACGCCCGGAGGATCTTGAAACCTGCGTGAAAGCGGCTCAACAACTTTACCTTTGGAGGAAATCGTTCCATCACGACTTCGACCCCCGCACACTGATCGGAGTCTACGGGCTGAGCAGCCGGGGTGGAGATATCGCCTCCTTTAAAAACAACCATCTTCACATCTACGGGTTGGATGCCGATGCGAGTCTCCGAGATCTCGCGAAGTGGACCGGAAACGATCGCTGGACCCGTCTCGCGGATGATCATTGGGCATTTGCGTCGCAGTTGACCCCTCTGGTGGACGGGCAGTTCAACGCGTATGCGGGCATGGTCACCGAGCAGTTTTACTTCATTGATTGGTCCGGACTTGGGAACTCCGTGATCCATCTTGAAAAGGATGACCATCGTGCGGGTTACGATGTCGGTCCCTTCTATAGCAACCACGGAAACCTCGCCGGTTTCTCCCATGCGTGGTGCACCGCGATGGTTCTGCGCGTGGCTCTGGAGCGCGAGGGCGCGAACGGATTCGAATCCCCCTGCTCCCCGACATGAATCGCACGATCCTCTTTGCCCTTGTTTGCTCCGTAACCAGCCTTGTTGGTCAGGGTGAACCGAGCGTCGTCCTCGGCACGCCGGGCGTACCTCTGCGAGTGGTGTTCCAGAATTTGCCCCCTGCCTCTGCCGATGCGTTGAAGGTCGACTTCCTCCCGCTCCTCGAACGCCTGTCCGGAAGTTCCGCCGAGGTCACTGCTTTGGCTGGCGACGGCGAACCTCCCGCCGGAACCTTGGTGTTCCGACAGATCGATGACCCGCACGCTCCCGAGGACGCGTTTCGAATCCGAACAATCGCGGGACGTGTGGAGATTTCAGCAACCGCGCCGATTGGCCTCCGATTCGGCTTTTACGAGTTCATGGAACGCCTTGGCTGTCGGTTCTGGGCATGGGACGCCGAAGACATTCCCTCTTCCCCAAACCTGAAAATCGAGGCAATCGATTACGCTTGGAACCCGCCCTTCCGACTTCACGACCAGATGAACCGGGAGGCAATGACACGCAAGAATGACTTTGTTCATAAGATCCGGGCAGTGAGTCCGATCCAGTTCACCGGCGGCCACAATATCCAGCCGCTTCTTCGGAGTTTTGCCGAAGCGAATTCCAAGGAGGTCTTTCCGCTGGTTAAACTCCGGGACCCGCAGACTAAGGAGGTCACGAAGGAAATCCGCGGATTCAACAACCTTCACTACTGCTACACCGCGAATGGCATCGCGGAAGCCCTTGCCGCAGAACTTGAGAAGGAAGTGGTCAAGCGTGGAGGAGACTTAAAACACTTCATCTACTTTGCCGGGATGGGAGACTGGTACAACGGCATGTGCGAGTGCGAACGTTGCGAGAAGATTTATGCCGAGGAGGCGTGGACCAACCCGGATGGCAGGGTGCTGCCAGGCTATTCGGCCACGCTGCTTCGTATGATTAACAAAACTGCGGAGATTCTGGACGCCAAGTATCCCGGCATTCAGGTGGGCACGTTTGCTTATATGAGCCTTGAGGCTCCGCCCGCCATCACCGTCCCGCGCGAGAACGTATCGATTTACGTTCCCAGATTACGGCACAGCGCCAACACCGCAGCCAATGACCCGTCATCGGAGAATCGTGCATTCTGGCTGAATCTCACGCGCTGGTGCGAGGTCGCGAAAAATCGCGTTTATGTCTGGGAATACGGCGCGAGCTTTCACAACTTTGTTCATCCGTACCCGGTAATCCCCTTCCTCGCGAGGTCCATCAAGGCGTATCATGATCTCGGGATTCGCGGCTTAATGATTCAGGGAAACTACTCCAGCATGGGGGGCGATGCGGTGGTAATGAAGAATTGGGTGTTCAGCAAGCTCATGAGCGACCCCTCACTTGATCCGCAGAAGTTGATTCTGGAGTTCACCGATGGGTACTACGGTCCGGCTGGTCCCGCAGTGCGCGAGTACCTCAAAACGCTGGATGCGGCGGCTAAGTTTCCCGAAACGGCAAACTACCACGAGTTCAGCGATCCCCTTGCCACGTACCTTAAACCAGAAGTGATCACGGCGTTGTCGGCGTCAATCGCTGCCGCCGAGGCCGCCGTCTCGGATCCGGCGCACGCCGAGTTCCTCACCCGAGTACAAGACCTCCGCTTTGGCGTTGAAGCCGCCCGACTCTGGAAGACCGGACCCCTTAAAGAAAAGGAGGGCCGATACATTCGCACCGATTTTGGGACTGATACCTTCCCGGACGCGCTCCGACTGGTCAGCAGCAACCGTCGGGGAACGGGCATTAGCGAATACTCCACCGGGCGGGCCAAATGGATGGACTTCCTTGCCCGACACGGCGGTCCGGTGGCAACGCTCACGGATGGAGACCTAAAGGTAAGGGTCTGGCCGGCAGACAAGGGAGCGATTGGCTTGGTACTAGTGGGCCACATTCCTGTGATTCAAAGAACCTGGGATGATGCGCTTCGCTTTACCGAGTTTGAAGGCGAGCCGGATACGAAAAGCGCGGTCCTTTTCGGAGACGCCGGGGTCGGTGCGTGGTCGCCGGATACCAAGCAAGTGTTCTCACAAGCCATTGAGCTTCTCAACAACCGCAAGCTTAAGGTCGTCTACTCCCTCCGCGGCGTTGCTCCGAAAGCACTATCCGCGATTCACGACATTCACACTTCCTATCCTGTGAAGTCTGCAGCAAGCGATTTGAAGCTCTCTTACCGCGATACATCAGGTGCCTGGCAGGACATCGAGGCGCGGCCCGGTATGGGTTCAAAAACTCCGATCGCCTTCGCGGGCGTTACCGGCTGGCGCATCTCCTCTCGACGATTTACCCTGACCGACGAACTGGAGATTCACACCCCATCGACCGCAGCACCGTTGGACCCGAAACGACCTCATTTGACCGGAATGCTGATCTCCGGGGATGACGGGAACCTAAGCACAATCAACGTGATCCAAGCGGATGAAGTTACTGCCGATGAGCAGCGTTCCACGGTCACCCGCAGCATTTCCATTGAACTGGCACCCTGATCTTTGGGATTCGTTCGACACAAGCCTCGGTATCTTCTACCGGACACGCGATTACCAAAGGCAGGTTTCGAATCTCGCCGCTCTTTCTCAATCATTACTGTGAAGCTCCATCACAAGAAACTAAGCCGGGTTCGGGAGCCCATGAGGTTCAACCTTCTTGTAGCATGCAGTGTGAAGTGCGGACGCGGATGGAGGTTGCCGGAAACGTCCTGGCCCGATCATCGGTTGCTGCTCGTTCGCGGCGGAAGCGGAGTACTTAAGCATGCGGGTCAGCAACGGCCTCTGAAACGCGGCGATGTGGTCTTCGGGTTCCCCCATGAGGTGTACGGTGTCTCGCAGAATGAACGGCACCGTCTTGTGGTCTCGGTCGTCCGCTTCACGGTGAGCCACTCGAACGGCGCGTTCGGCGTGCTTCCGACCGAGTTCCGCTCGGATCTCTGCGTTTCGTCCCCAGAGTTTCCTCTGCTCGAGCAACTCGCCATGCGGCTTATCCGTTCCATTCCTCGTCTCCCTTGCGGGGAGAACGGCCTCACCGACAGCCTGCTCCGTTCGCTATTGTGGCTCTGTCGCGAGGGGTGTCCCTCCGCTGAACCAAGTGTTCCCCGGGATCTCGGACTCCAGGAACTCCGACCCTTCGTGGAGCATCCCTTTGATGATGGCGTCCCTCCTCCGGCGACAGGAACACTCGCTCAGCTTTGTGGGATGTCGGAAAGCACGTTCCGCCGGAGAATGGCGGAATGCTTTGGAATGACTCCGGCGCGGTTCCTTTTGCAAAGACGAATCGAGCGCGCAAAATCGCTCCTTGTGGAATCGCCCTACACGGTACAAGCCATCGCTGCGGAACTAGGTTACGGGGAAACCTCTCACTTTAGTCGTCAGTTCAAAAAGGTGGTCGGAATTAGTCCAGCAGCGTTTCGCACTTCACGGTCGTAGGAGATGTTCCGGAACTCCGCTTGGCAGAAATATGCAAATCCTGAAAGGTCCGGGCATGGTCACCGGAGTCTCTTCCGTTAGTGTGGGTGCTTATGAATATGACATCGCTCGAGACTATCCTAACCCCCCAGCAGATCGTGGATTATTACCAGAACGGCTACGTGATGGTACCCGGCCTCGTTGATTCAGAGACGGTTGAATTCGCACTGAAGGCAATAGACGACTTCATTGTGGAGAATCCGGACAAAGTGCACTACGAAGAGGAGGCCATGGTGGGGCGCACGCATGAAAGCCTTACGATTGAGGAACGGATCCTCGCCGTCCGCGGAATTCATCAACAGGCATTTCGCGATGATCGCTTCCTTAGGCTGGTGCGGAACGAACAGGTGGTACGCGCGCTGATTTCACTGCTTGGTAGCGACATTAAGGTGATCCAGGATATGGCACTGATCAAGCCTCCCCGCATCGGCTCGGAGAAGCCCGCCCACCAGGACGCGGCCTATTTTGAAGTCGGTCCGGATGACCAAGTGGTAGGGACCTGGTGGGCGCTGGATCGGGCGACCCCTGAAAACGGATGCATGTATGTTTGGCCGGGGACTCACCGGTTGCCAGTGGTCGAACACACGCTCACTCCCGGCACTCCACACCGTGTGATTTCGCCCGCTTTGCTGGATGAATCCCGGAAGATCGGGGTGCCGATGGAACCCGGAGACGTCCTGTTTTTCTCGAGTCATCTGTTTCACTTTACGCCACCGAACCGATCCGAGTATCGCCGACGTTCGCTTCAGGTGCACTACGCCAGTGCGCAATGTCAGGTTCTTCCCGGCAAGAAGGCTCGCACGTATACTTTGGTTCACGGGGAGTCCCAACCTGGAGGACTGTAAAGCGGTCTCGGTCCCTGCCACCGCATCGACATGGATGCGATGAGGCTCGCGGCGTGAGTGTCCTAGAAGCTATCCCCGCACGCTCGCCCGCCTGGTGTTCAGGCGGGCGACTTGCATTAGCTCCGCGAATCCATGAGTTTCCCTAAGTTATCATGTCGGAACCTTTCGCCCGCTTAGACGGACCGCCTGCATCGACTCCCGACGCGGCACGCACCTCCACCCGGCTTGCACCGGGAGTTCATGTTCATACGTTCGGCTCACGGGATGTCAGCCACCTCCTGGTGGCGGGCGATCATGCTGTTCTGATCGATTGTCACGATCGATACCTTCCCGAACGAATCCGTGTGGCGGGGTTGCCGCTCCCCCAAGCGATTCTTCATACGCACATCCAGCCCCAGCACTGCCGCGAGGGAACGCGATTTGGCACTATTCCCATCTTCGTTCATGCCCCCGACGCCGTGCTGGCTTTCGAGCCGGATGTGGTGTCCAGAGCGGTGAGGAATCAGAGAGCGGACCTGCATCGATGGGCGTCCGAGTTCGGTCAGGAGCCGTTCGGAGTGGCGGGTTGCCAGATGGAGTTCCCACCCGTCGAGAGGATGCACAACGCCAGGCTCTTTCGTGAGGGAGATCGAATCCCGTGCGGGGCTCTCTCGCTGGAGGTGCTTCCCCTGCCATTTCACGGCCGGCACGGGGTGGGTTTTTGCGTGCGGAATTCGCAAGGTCGACCTCTCGGCGTTTTTTGCGGCGACTTTTTTTGCGACGGTCCTTATCTCGTGGATGCATTCTCGTTGGTTGCGGATTATGCAAGTTCGAGGCTCGCGACTTTCGCTCCGCTCGCAGCGCGGGTGCAACTTTTTGGACATCTTCCATTCTTTCCCTCCACCGGAGCGGCCATTTTCGATGCGAGCCGTCAGATGGACATCCTTTCAGAGCGGATCTTCGCCCTGACGAATGCGACGCCCCCGGACTCGGAATGTCCGATCGACTGTGGAGTCGGACTGCGGAGGGTTGGTCGCTTCCGTGAGATCGAACGCGGCGTGTTCAACATGACCACGGCAGGCAATACCATTGTTTTGATCCCGGATGACGGGCGTGGACTAATGATTGATCCCGGGCCATGCGATTATGACAATTCCGATCGATACAGGGATTTTCTCGAAGATCTGCGTCTTTTGGAACGCGAAGCCGGCCTGCGTCAAGTCGACCTCGTGCTCGTCACTCATTTTCATGGGGATCACATCGATGCCACGCCGTTGATTCGCGATCGGTATCCGGCTTGCCGGGTTGCGACATGGTCGTGCGTGGCGGATGTCATGGAGTTTCCGAATCGCTTCCCCTACGCCTGCCAACTGCCATGGTACGATTTGGGTTTTGACAACGTGCGTGTCGATGACCGTCTGGAGATCGGCGACCAACTCGCCTGGCGGAATGGACTCATCACGCTGATGCATTTGCCGGGCCACGCCTTGCGTCATTGCGGATTTCTGATTCATTTCAATGAGCGCCTCCTGGCGATCACGGGTGACACCGTGCAGGGACGGGGCGAAGCCGACACTGGACAGATCATCATCCCCAACCATGCGAGCCCGATGGAAGGTGAGGGTCCCCGATCGGCTTACTTGGAGTTGGCCAGGCATTCGGCCGACGTCAATTTGGGAGGACATGGCTCGTACTTCTGGAAGTGTGCGGACGTCTATCGGCGTTCCCTGGATCAAATCGATATGCATTACGCGGCTCTTTCGGTTCTGTTTTCTGCGGGAAGTTTGCGCGAGGCATTCGTTCCTCCCTGGTTCCGAATTTGAAGTGGCTCCCGGAGAAACGGGGAACTTCCCGCGGCCCGTCGACCCTCGCAGTGCGGCTCCGTGAGTGTGGATGTGAAACTTGACGCTTGAATCCCCTGCGCTCCCCCCGCATCGTTCCAACATGTGGATAGGCCTGCTCATCATTCTCGGACTCGCGGTGATTCTCGCGTTTGTGGTCATCGGGGGCTACAACGGCCTCGTCACCCTGCGCAACCGTTATAAAAATGCCTTCGCGCAAATCGACGTTCAGCTCAAGCGACGTTACGACCTGATTCCCAATCTTGTGGAAACCGCCAAGGGTTACCTCAAGCACGAAAGCGAAACGCTGGAGGCGGTGGTCCGTGCGCGAAATTCTGCGGTGAGTGCTGGGGCGGCAGCGGCGGCGAATCCGGGGGATCCCTCGACCATGCAGGGTCTTTCCAGCGCGGAGGCGGGCTTGACCGGAGCGCTCGGACGCCTGTTTGCGGTCGCCGAGGCGTACCCCGATCTGAAGGCGAACACCACGATGAATCAGTTGATGGAGGAGTTGACGTCGACCGAAAACAAGGTGGCGTTTGCCCGTCAGGCGTACAACGACTCGGTGATGGCCTACAACACGAAGCGTGAAGTGTTTCCCACCGTGATTCTGGCGGGCATGTTCTCGTTCACTGCGGCTGAGCTTTTTCAGATCACCGACGAGACGGAAAAGCAGGCGCCGAAAGTTTCGTTCAGTTAATGGGTACCGTTCGCCCGTCCCCCGGGGATTTCTCCGAACTGGTTGCCGAGGGTTTCAACATTGTTCCGGTTTGGTGCGAATTAGTCGCCGATGGCGAGACGCCCGTTTCCGTTTATCGGAAAATCGTTTCGCAAGCGCCCGCGTTCCTCTTTGAGTCGGTAGAGCAGAACGAGACCATGGCTCGCTATTCGTTTGCGGGAACCGGGTTTCTGCAAAGCATCACGGCGAGGGGAAACGACGTTTGCATTCGGAGCGCAGACGGAAGCGAGGAACGCCGGACGGTGCCGGATCCGCTGGCCGTCCTTGAGGAGGTCATGGCCGGCTACCGCTTCGGCACCCGCGACGAATTTCCCCGGTTCTGCGGCGGCGCCGTCGGCTATCTTTCGTATGATTCGGTTCGTTGGTTTGAACCCACCGTTCCCGTTCCCCCGCCTGACGTCCTCGGGGTGCCGGACATGGTGTTCGTCATTCCGGAAACCGTCGTGATTTTTGATCACCTGCGCCGCCGGATGCGACTCGTCATCAATGCCCATATCGATGGAGACGCAGGGGCCGCCTACGAGCGGGCTGCGGCGAAGTTGCAGACCGCTCTGGCCGCACTGGCGCAACCGATGGCGTTCCCGCCGCTTTTTACCGACCTCGCGGGCCCCACGGGCGAAGTGAAGAGCAACACCACGCGCGAGGAGTACTTTGCGATGGTGCGGGCGGGTCAAGAGTACATCCGGGCCGGCGATATTTTCCAGTTCGTGCCCGCCCAACGATTCGAGACTCCATACGACGGAAAGCCGCTCGAACTCTACCGCGCGCTTCGTTTCATCAACCCGTCGCCATACATGTTCTGCCTCGAGTGCGAGGACGGATTTTCCCTCGTAGGGAGTTCGCCGGAAGTGCACGTCCGGCTCACCGATGGCCTGATCGAGATTCGACCAATCGCCGGAACACGCCCTCGAGGCAAGACGCCCGAGGAAGACGCAGCCAATGCCGAGGATTTGCTTGCGGACGCCAAGGAACGCGCGGAACACCTCATGTTGGTCGATCTCGCGCGGAATGACGTGGGTCGTATCGCAGAATTTGGAAGCGTGCGGGTGAGCGACTTCATGACGATCGAACGATACAGCCACGTCATGCACATCGTCAGCCACGTCACCGGCCGGCTTCGCGAGAATCGGTCGGCTTACGACGTCATGCGCGCGACATTCCCCGCGGGCACCGTGAGCGGGGCGCCGAAGGTGCGTGCGATGCAGATCATCAATGAGTTGGAGAAAAACAAACGCTGCACCTATGCGGGAGCGGTCGGTTACTTCGGATGGGACGGGAATCTCGATTCCTGCATCGCCCTGCGCACGGTCCTGCTCAAAGACGGCATGGCGTATGTCCAAGCCGGCGGCGGGGTGGTTGCGGATTCGTCGCCGGAGGGCGAATATCAAGAATCCATCAACAAAGCGATGGCGGCCAACCGCGCCATCCAGCGTGCGCTCACTCTTCGTTCATGATCCTCGTCCTCGATAACTACGACTCGTTCACCTACAACCTCGTCCAGTATTTCGGACAGCTTGGAGTGGAAATGGTCATTCGCCGAAACGACGAGTTGGCTGTCGAAGAGGTCCGCGCCTTGAAACCCGACGGGATCTGCATTTCGCCCGGTCCGTGTTCGCCGACGGAAGCCGGGATCAGCAATGAGGTCATTCGCCGCCTCGCCGGCGAGGTGCCCATTCTCGGCGTGTGCCTGGGCCATCAGTGCATCGGCGAAGTGTTTGGCGGAGAAGTCGTTCGCGCCGACCGCCTGATGCACGGGAAAACTTCTCCGATCCTGCACAGCGGTCGCGGGGTTTTTGAAGGCCTGCCGTCGCCCTTCGACGCCACGCGTTACCACTCGCTGGTGGTCCGTCGCGAAACGCTCCCCGATTGCCTCGAGATCACCGCCGAGACGGCTGAGGGCGAAATCATGGGACTCCAGCACCGCACGCTCCCGGTGTTCGGCGTCCAGTTCCATCCGGAATCGATTCTTACGCTCGAGGGAATGAAGATTCTCGAAAACTTTATCCGGATCGTGGGATCTCAAACACCTCGCGAAAACACGTCGCGACCGTAGCCGCCACCGCCTCCACGTCAGTCGCCCGGCCGCTCTCGCGCTCCACCGCGGTCATCCGCACATCGGCAATTCCGCAAGGAACAATCGCGTCAAATCCCGACAACTCGCCGCACACGTTCAGCGCGAAGCCGTGCATCGTCACCCACTTCCGAACGCCAACCCCAATCGAGGCGATTTTTCGATCCTGAACCCACACGCCCGTCAGCCCCTCCCGGCGGCCCGCATCAATCTGAAGTACGGCAAGCGCCGCAATCAGCACATCTTCCAGCGCACGCAGATAAACGTGGAGATCGCGGCCCCGGGAGCGAAGGTCTAGGAGCGGATAGCCGACCAACTGACCAGGTCCATGCCAGGTAGCCTGACCTCCCCGGTTTGTCTCGAGAACAGGGTAGGGGAGCACCGCGGGATCGCGAAGACTGGACGTGTCCCTTGTTCGTCCGATGGTGTAAATCGCATCGTGTTCCAGGAGAAGCAGACGTTCCGGTTCATCGCCAAGCGAAATGCGCTCCACCAACGCATCCTGCATCGCCAGCGCCTCCGCGTAACCGACCCTTCCGAGCCACTCCACTGTGAGTTGATTG